>Ga0163163_10000463_pt1 | contig 37100 bp, 26 predicted proteins | sample S65metaG_FD_119766 | JGI IMG/M metagenome (GOLD analysis project Ga0163163, IMG submission 119766) | Switchgrass rhizosphere microbial communities from Kellogg Biological Station, Michigan, USA - S6-5 metaG | ecosystem: Host-associated > Plants > Roots > Rhizosphere > Soil | place: USA... | reverse complement strand
TTCGAGGTGAAGTAATCAGCTGCCCGAATGAAAAAAGCGAAAAGGCGCGGAGCAATCCGCGCCTTTTTTGATTTCCGTTCGCGTTGAGCGCAGCTCGCAGCGCGAGCGGAGTCGAAACGCCAGCACAGCCCTTCGACTCCGGCGCTACGCGCCTACGCTCAGGGCGAACGGAAAAGCCATTACCAGATTTTCACCTGCACCTCGGGCGCGCGCACCATCCCATCGCTGGCCTTGCAGGAAAACGCCTGGGCAAATGTCGCCATGTTCGACGGTGCCGCGATTGCGCGAAACTGATCCGGCGCGTGCACGTCGGTGTTGACGCGCAGCTTGAGCTCCTCGGGGCGGAACTGGCGATCCCACACACGAGCAAAGGCGAGGAAGAAGCGTTGCTGCTGTGAGTAGCCGTCGATGACTTTCTTCGCTTCGTCGGGGTTCTTCTGCAGTGCAACCTGCAGCGCATTGAACGCTGTATTCAAGCCGCCGAGATCGGCAATGTTCTCGCCCAGCGTCTGCTTGCCGTGCACGTGCAGGCCGTCGATCGCCACGTAATCGTCGAACTGCTTGACCAGCTTGTCGGTGCGTCCCGTGAACTGCTTGCGATCCTCGTCGGTCCACCAGTTCTTCAGATTTCCCTGCGCATCGAACTGGCTGCCCTTGTCGTCGTAGCCATGCGTCATCTCATGGCCGATCACTGCACCGATCGCGCCGTAATTCACCGCATCGTCCGCTTTCGCGTCGAAGAACGGCGGTTGCAAGATCGCCGCCGGGAACACGATCTCGTTCTTCAGCGGGTTGTAGTAGGCGTTGACGGTTTGCGGCGTGATGCCCCATTCGCTGCGATCGACCGGCTTGCCGATCTTGCCCATGCGCCATGCGTGATTGAATTTCCATGCTGCGCGCAGGTTGTCGAAATAACTCGTGCGCGTGATCGTCAGGCCACTCCAGTCGCGCCATTTGTCCGGGTAGCCGATCTTCGGCGAGAACGTGTTCCACTTCTCGATGGCGCGTTGTTTCGTATCCGCGCCCATCCAGTCGAGTTTCTCGATGCGCGCCTTCAGCGCCGTGCGCAGATTGTCGACGAGCTGTTGCGCGCGGCCCTTGGCGTCCGGCGAGAAATTCTGCGCCACGTATAGCTGCCCCAGCGCCATGCCGAGTTCACCGTTGACGGCGTCGAGCACGCGTTTCCAGCGCGCTTTCTGCTGCTTTTGTCCGCGCAGCGTCTGCGCATGGAACGCGAAGTGTTCGTCCTCGAACGCCTTGCTCAGGTACGGCTGCATGGCATTGACGAGGTGGAAGCGCAGATACGCGCGCCATTGCTCTGCGGGCACCTCGACGAGCAACTTGTCGAGCGCGGCGAAGAATTTCGGCTGCGACAGCGAGAACGCTTTCTCGCCGCTCAAATCTTGCGCGGCGAAGAACTTCTGCCACGCGAAATGCGGCATGACCTTGCCGGCCTCGTTGAAATCCACGAGGTGGTACTGGTTGTTGGGGTCGCGCAGTTCAACGATGGGAAGCGACGCCTCGGCGAGCTTGGTCTCCAGTTCCATGATGGATTGCGCCTGCTTTGCGGCGTCCTCATGCTTGGAGCCGATCAGTTCCAGCGAGCGCGTGATGTGGGCGACGTAGGCGTCGCGGATCTCCTTCGATTTCGCATCCGTCTTGAAGTAATAGTCGCGCTCCGGCAGGCCGAGGCCGTCCTGTTCGGCGTACGCGATCATGCGCATCGAATCGTGGAAATCGGGCTGCGCGACGAAGCCGAACAGAAACGGCACGCCGCGCGCAGCGTAGTCGCTGACGAAGTTGGCGATCTCGTCCGGCGTTTTCAGCGCGTCGATGCGTTTGAGGTCGGCCCTGATCGGATCGAACCCGGTTTTCTCGACCGCCGCGTCGTCCATGCCGGTGAGCCACAGGTCGCCGATCTTTTGCTCGATTGAGCCGGCCCGGTTCGTGGCCTTGGCCACAGTTTCCGCAATATCGTGTTGGGCCGCGAGCGTGCGCTCGTCGAGCATCGTAAACGTGCCCCAACTCGTTCGATCCGGCGGGATCGGATGCGCCTTGATCGAGTTCGCGTTGACGAATCGCCACAAATCGGCGCAGGGCGTTGTGGTCTTGTCGAACGTGGCCGGCTCGAAGCCGTGCTCGGCCGGCGCTTCGGCCTTGGCGAGCACCGGCAGACTGCAGGCGACTGCCAGAACGAGGTGTTTGCGAAGTTGCATGGAGTCTCTCCGGCTATACAAATGCCGGGCAGCAGCTTAGCGACCGTGGCCGACGCGGCCACGTGTCAAAGGTCACTGCGCCGGGTCACCCGGCCGGCTGTCTGGATGCGCACCTTCGGGCAGCCCGTCGGGGCCGACGGCGCCGCCGGAGAGAATGAATGCCATCGCCTGATCCATGCTCCAGTCGGTGGCGATGATTTTTTCCATCGGCACGATTTCAAGGTACCCGCCGGTCGGATTCGGCGTCGTCGGTACATAGACTGCCGCGAGCTCGCGACCGGCCTTGTCGACGAACACACGCGTGACGAAGCCGACGGACTTCAATTCCGGCGAGGGAAAATCGATCAGCACTACGCGCTGCGTACCGGCCGGCTTCGTCGACAGCATGGTCATGAGTTTCTTGGTGCCGCCGTAGATCGTCTGCACCAGCGGAATGCGCCCGATCAAGTCCTCGAATGTGGTCAGGAGGCGCTGGCCGAACACGCGATCGCTGGCGAAGCCGACGAAATAGAACGCGAGCACCGTGCTGATGAACGCGATGATCGACTGCAGCCATTCTTGACTCAGCCACGTGGCTGCGCCCGGAAACACGGTACTCAGGCCACTGAACAGGCCGGCGACGAGCGGCGCGCCGACGTGCGACAGAAACGTGAAGATGAACTTGAACACGACCCAGGTCAGCCACAGCGGCACGAAGGTGAGCAGGCCGGTGATCAGGTAGCGCTTGACGTGCAGTTTTTTTCGCATTCGGGTTAGCGCCGATAAAGATGCGACATGATAGCCTGCGCACGCGTTGGCTTGAACTCGATTGCATGCACAGCGAAAACAACGCCGCTTCGGCGAACGCAGATTCGGCGCGCGCGGCAACGGACAAATCCGTTGTCGTCGCGCTGATCGGCCTGCCCGGCGCCGGCAAAAGCGTCGTTGCGCGCGCGCTCGAGGATCAACTCGGCCTGCGCCGCGTGTGCCGCGACGCGATCCGCCAGGCGATGTTCCCAAAGTGTTCGTACAGTTTTGCGGAGAAACGCGCCGCGTTTCGCGCGCTGCTGGTGGCGCTGGAAGTCAACTGCATGCTCGGCGCTTCCAGCGTGCTCGATGGCGTGACGTTCTCGCGGCGCCGCGACTTGTTGCGCGTCGACGCCGTGATCCGCCGCTATGGCTTTACGCCCGTGCTGATCTATCTGGAATGCCCGCCCGACGCCGCGCGTATGCGGATTGCCGACGATGTGCGCAACAACCGCCATCTCGCACGCGACCGCACGCCGGAAATCGTCACCGAAGTGCTCGTGCGCTTCGAAGCGCCGCCGTCGAGCGCACTGGTGATCGATGCCACGCTGCCGGCGGTGGAAGTCTGCCGGCGCGCGGTCGCTGCAACCACGGCGGCGCGCGCCGGCTAAGCAGTGCCGGCATTCTGTTTCCTGCGCACGTAAATCTGCTTGCGCATGCGCGCGATTAGTTCGCCATCGGCGGTCTTGATCTCGGTCTGGCACCAGCGCAGGTACTTCTCACCAGTCGCCGTCGCCGCGCGCAATTCATCGAGGTACGCATCGTCGAGGCGGATTTCAGCGAGCACGTCTGCGCGGCCCGGCGCGATGAATTCGATTTCCCCGGCCTTGTCCCAGACGATGTAGTCGTGGCCGAGCGCTTCCAGCGTCAGGATCATCCAGAACGGATCGACCATGGCAAACAGCGCACCGCCGAACTGCGTCTTCACGTAATTGCGGTTGTACCAGCGCAGCTTCAGGCGCACGCGCGCACAGCGCCAGTCGGCGCTGATTTCCTCGACGCGAATGCCGGAAAACAGGAACGGCGGCCACAGGTTCATGACCCGGCGCAGGCGCGAAGGCGTGACTCCCATCTCAGCGTAGCGTCAGGTTTTCTTCAGGCGCGCACCGCGGAAGTAGCGCACGCGCAACTCGAGGTTGCGCGGGCTGATACCGATGTAGACGAATCCCGTGCTTAGCCATACGGGCGCGCGCAGGGTCTTGCCGAAACGCGCATTTTCGAGTTCGAGCACGACCCCGATGCAGGGATAGGCGTTGGCGCGAGCGTGTTCCTCGAGCAGGTCGAATGCGCGGATCAGCAACGTGAATACCAGGCGCGTCTTGCGCCATTGCTTGCCGATGAAGCAGCGGTAGTAATAAAGCGGTTGGCCCATGCGCGGATGCGTCATCGGAACCACGGTGCACACGCCGGCGACCGCGCCGCTAGCGTCGCGCGCGTGCAGCACGATCTGCTTGAGCCTTTCCTTGGCTTGCGCTTCGCCGGGCAATGCACCCTCGCTCTTCCAGAACGCGAGGATCGCGTCATCGTCGTCGACGTGATTGAGATTCCAGTGGGGAATGAACTGGAACCCTGAGGATGCAGCATCGTTCATTGGTCGGTTTCCATGGCGGGCGCTGGAGTGGTTGAGCTGTAGCCGCTCGACGGCAGCGGCGGCGGTGGCGTAAAGCCGACATCCTTGAGTGCCTTGTCCGGCAAGGCGTAGGAATTGCCGAGCAGATCGCCCTCGTGGATGATCTCGGGAAACAGCACGCCCGGCACGGCTTGCACGGCGAAGATTTCCTGCACACCGCCGGTGAATTTGAGGAACGCAATCGTCTTTCCGGTCTGCAGATGCACGGCCCACACACCGCTCAAGCGATCGCTGTTGTCGTCGGTGATCGGGATGTCGGTAAACGGCGTGGTTCCGCGCAACTGCGAGAGGCCGATGAACGCGATCGGCCCGATGAAGTCCAGGCCGCGGCAGAAGCCCGGTACGCGTGCCACGTCAGTGCGTGCGCCGGTTTTGGGATCGACGGTGCACAGCGCACCACGACCGGATTCGAGCACCCACAAGCGATTGTCGTACCAGCGCGGCGAATGCGGCATCGACAGCCCACGCGTTATCACCTTGTTCGTGGTGATATCGATGATCAAGCCGCCATCGCGCTTGTTCGCGCGCCAGCCTTCGGGCGTGTTCGTCTCGCCGAGCGCGGTAACGTAGCGGGGAATGCCGTTGCGCATCGCCAGGCCGTTGAGGTGGCAGCGATCCTCCGGCGCATAGTGGCTGACGAACTTCGGCCGCCAGCGCGGCACGAAACTCGATTTCGTGTCCAGCGTGCAAACGCACGAGAACAGCGTGTTGACGAACCAGACGGCGCCGTCGGCATCCCAGGCCATCTCGTGGATGTCGATGTGACCGGTCAAGTGCACGCGCCGCATCATGTACACCGCGTCATGCACGGGCGGATCCTGCAGGCGCTTGGCCACATCCGGCATGTTGCGGAATTCGACGATCTCGAGCATCGAGCCGAGCATCAGGCGATTGCGATCGGCCGCCATGCCCATCGGCCGGTTGAACTGACGGAAATGCGTGTTGATCGTGCTGCCGTCCGGGCGCAGGATCACGAGCTTGCCGGCCTGATAGGTACTCAGAATCAGGCAGCTGCGCAGCTCGCGTAGCAGATCGGGGAAATTATTGGTGTGAACGCTGCCGAGAACCTGCTCGAGCGTCGGCTCGGGGGCCGGCGGTTCGTGGTTCGCGTACTGGGTGTCGGCAACGGCCGCCCCCGTCGGGGCGGCCTCGGGTTGGTCTACAGATTCAGTCATCATCGTGCCGGCATTGTCGCGCAATGCCGGCACTGCGCAAAAGCCCTACCGCAACTCAATTTACTGGCAGGTTTCGAAAATGCTGTCGAAGATGATGTCGTCCTGATTCACTTCGTAAGCACCGATGTCAGGTACGGGTGTTGGATTGGCGGGCCCAGGTCCCGACGCGCGCGGCGGGAAGGTGGCGAGGTAAGCATTTCCGCGTTCATCCGAAGTCAGGTTAAGTGGATTGGCGCCAGCATCGATGGCGGGACTGCTCATGGTGGGTCGGTACACGAATTGCCACATCCCACCAAACGCGATCGGGTGGAGCAAGGGGCATTGACCGACGATGGTATCGCCCGGAACACCGCCGCCCGGATTCTTTATCAAGTTTTTGCTGCTGCTTCCAGTGAACGTCACTCCGCCCACACCGCCAGCGACAAACAGGTCGTCGTTACCCGAGTCGTTGGTGTTGCCCGACATGAGAGTGCTGGCCAGTTCAATGGTCGAGCCGGCATTGCCTGCGCCGACGTACAAACCCGCGGCGCTGGCGACCGTGCCATGACCCTGGTTGTAGACAATCGTCGAATTGTCGACTTTCGTCGTATAGGCGCGGATGTAGCCTGCCGCATTCGCTCCGCCAATCGTGGTATTGCCGCTGATCGTGCTGTTCTCGATCGTGACGGCAGTGGCGCCGCCTGCCCAGTGGTCGACCCCGCTATAACCTTGACCACCGTTGCTGCCGATAAACGAGCCTTGAATGGTGGTGTTGCCGGCCGTCTTGTTGATGATGCCGCCGCCACCGTTCGTTGCATAGTTGCCGAAGATCTGGGAATACTTCGTCCAGACGCCGCCTTGGGAGTACAGGCCGCCGCCTCTTTGAGCGCTGTTGAAGTCCACGACCGAATATTTGACCTGGATCTGCCCTGTTGAACAAAACAGGCCGCCGCCGCGCCCTTTTTCAAAGCCTTTGGAATAAGCAACGCTGCCGTCAACAATGCTGAAGCTGTACAAGCTGACACCTGTCTTGGCATATATACCACCGCCGAAGGCGTTGCCGGTCGACTGCGTACTCGCGACGCCGCTAACGACAGACGAATTTTTGAGGGTCGCGTAAGTATTGGCATAGATGGCGCCGCCCAACGCAGCGCCCGACGCACCGGTTACCACAGCGTTCCCATATATGTGGCTGCTACTCGCATAGACGTGGCCGCTGTACGCCATCACAGCGCCGCCCTTGGCGTTATTGGTTCCGCTTTTGGCAGAGGTGGTGGTGCAGCCGCCGCCGTAGTCATGGCACGTAATGGTGCTGTCGATTAGCGTGACGTTTTGGCTCGCAAAAATCGCGCCGCCGCGCGCAACGCCGCTGGTCGACTGCACGTAGCTATTGATGAAACTGCTGCCCGTGGCGGTCACCGAGCCGCCAAATGAGAAAACAGCGCCGCCGCGGGCGACGCCGGTGTTCGCCGACGCGCTGCACTCGAGTGTCTTGACATTCGTGAGGGTGAGGTCGCCGCTTACATTGATGCAGCCGCCGTACTGACCGGCTGCAGCGTAACGGTTGCCGTATTTGACACCGAGGTCGTTGATGGTCAGAGCGCCCGCGGAAGCAAAAGCAGGCCCGCCTCCGGCGACCAGCGCCGACACGGCGAACGCGTTCTTCCCGGGCCCGTTGATGGTTACGCCGCCTGCGACGGTGACGGTGCTGTTCACAGTCATCCACGAGGCAAAGCCGTTGACGGCGCTGTTACAACCGGCGGCCGCTGCGGAAAGTCCGGTCATGTCGATGGTATCGCCACCGACCGCATTCGCAGCGGCGAGGCGCAGCGTGCCGGCATTCGGGCCAGTGTCGTCGCAATTGGTGACGAAATAGGTGGCGGCGTGTACAGCAGCAGGAGCGGACAACGCGAAAATCGCCGCAACGCATGCGGCAAGCGGTTTGCGCCGTGTCCGGCGCTTGAAAGCAGCAAGTTGTGCAGACATCAGAAACCCTCCCTTACGTGGCTACGAGCATGGCCCCCAGGCGGTGCAAGAGCACTGCGCCGCAAGGGGGTGAGCCCCCCTCAACTCGAGGGGGCTGGAAACACTAACGCGCGTCTAGCGGATTCGTTCACGGATTCGGGCTAGTCGCAGCCCTCGAAAATGCTGTCGAAGATGATGTCGTCCTGATTCACCTCGTAAGCACCGATGTCAGGTACGGGCGTTGGATTGGCGGGCCCAGGTCCCGACGCGCGCGGCGGGAACGTGGCGTTGTAAGCGTTGCCGCGCTGATCTGCACTGAGACTCAGCGGATTGCTGCCGGTGTCGATCTCCGGACTCTTCATGCTGGGCCGGAACGTGTAGATCCAGCCGGTTCCCGCCAGATTGTGCAGCACCGGACACTGACCGACGATGGTGTCGCCCGGAACGCCGCCGCCCGGGTTGCGCACGAGGTTGTGACCACTGCCCCCGGTAAACACAACTGCGCCCCCGCCCTCGACAAACAGGTCGTTATTGCCCGAGTCATTGGTGTTGCTGGAAATCAGGGTACTGTTCAGGTCGAGCGTCGATCCGGCGTCACCGTCTCGCACGCGCAAGCCGGCGGCGCTGGCAGCCGTACCATGGCCAGTGTTGAAGACAATCGTCGAATTATCGATTTTCGTCGTAAATGCCGCGATGTAGCCTGCCGGATTGACTCCGGTAGTGGCGGTATTGCCCGTGATCGTGCTGTTCTTGATCGTGACGCTGCTGGCGGCACCGGTAAAGTGATCGAGCCCGCTCCAACCCTTACCGGAGTTGCCGATGATCGTTGAGCCCTGGATTGTGGTGTCGCCAGTCTGGGTGATGATGCCACCACCGCCGTTCGACGCGTAATTGCCGCCAATCAACGAGTACTTGGTCCAAACGCCGCCTTGCGAGTACAGGCCGCCGCCGCGATGCGCGGAATTGACCTCCACCCCGGAGTACTTGACCGAGATTTGCCCGGTCGAAGAGAAAATGCCGCCGCCCTGTGCCGTGTAACCGGCAGAATTGGCAGAGCTCAAGAAAACCAGGCTGTTTCCTTCAAGGTTGGCATTGGTTCCGGCGAAAATTCCGCCGCCCTTGGCGGCAGCAGTCGACTGGGTGGCCGCGTTGCCGAGGACGATGGATTGGCCGGTGATCGTCGCGTAGGTTTTGGCGTAAATGGCGCCACCGAACGCGGTGCCGCCAGCGGCGCCTGTCACGTAAGCATTGCCCGCGACCAAGCTGGTATTCGCTTTTACGTAGCCCGTATGCGCATGCACGGCGCCACCCGCGACGGCGCCGACGCCGGCTCCCGCCGTGCCGGTGCTGGTCGTCGCTCGAGCGTAATCGCAACTGCCGCCCGCATAGTTGTGGCAGCTGACGAGGCTATCGGTCAGGGAAACATTGGTAAAGCCATAAACCGCACCGCCGCGGGCGTTGCCGCTGGTCGTCTGCGCATAGCTGTTCATGAAACTGCTGCCGGTCGCATTGACTGCGCCGAGGAACGAATAAACGGCGCCACCGCGCGCAGCGCCCGTGTTGGAAGTGGCATTGCAGCCAAACGTCCTGACGTTCGTCAGGTTGAGGTCGTTATGCGCGAAAACACATCCGCCTGCGGTGGTGGCGCCGGCGTTGTAAATATCGCCGTATTTCATGCCGAGGTCGTTGATAGTCAGGGTGCCCGGAGAGCTGAAGACGCGCTGGCCCGTGCCGATGGCCGAAACGGCGAAAGCGTTCTTGCCGGGACCATTGATCGTGACGCCACCGGCGACAGTGACGGTACTGCCTACCAGCATGAACGCGTCGAAGCCTTCGCTCGCACCGAAACAACCCGGTGCGAGCGCTGACACCCCGGTCATGTCGATGACATCGCCATTGACAGCATTGTTGGCGGCGAGGCGCAGCGTGCCGGCATTGGGGCCGCTGTCGTCGCAGTTGGTGACAAAAAACGTGGAGGCGTGCACTGCCGAAGCGGCAGACAAACCCAGGATCGCCGCTACACAGACAGCCAGCGGTTTGCGCCGCGACGGGCGATTGAAAGTATTAAAAGAAGCAACTGGTGCAGACATCAGAATCCCTCCTACCTGACTAAAACATGGCCCCGAGCGGTGCAAAAACTGCGTCGCAACGAGGAGAGCCCCCTCAACTCGAGGGGGCTGGAAATACTGGAGCGCGTCTCGCGGATCCGTTCACGGATTCTCGTTAGGGCTAGTCGCAGCCCTCGAAAATGCTGTCGAAGATGATGTCATCCTGATCCACTTCGTAAGAACCGATGTCAGGTATCGGTGTTGGATTGGCGGGCCCGGGTCCGGAGGCGCGCGGCGGGAAGGTTGCGCCGTTGGCGTTGCCGCGCTGATCTGAAGTGAGATTCAGCGGATTGCTGCCGGTGTCGATCTCCGGAGTCTTCATGCTGGGCCGGTAGTTATAAATGAACCCGGTTCCCGCTAACCTGTGCAGCACCGGGCACTGACCGACGATGGTGTCGGCCGGAACGCCACCGCCCGGGTTGCGCACGAGGTTGTGGCCGCTGCTACCGGTGAACACCACCGCGCCCCCGCCGTCGACAAACAGGTCGTTATTGCCCGAGTCGTTCGTGTTGCTGGAGATCAGGGTACTGTTCAGGTCGAGCGTCGAGCCGGCATCGCCAGCGCGCACGCGCAAGCCGGCATCGCTGGCAGCCGTACCGTGACCGCTGTTGTAGACGATCGTCGAATTATCGATCGTTGTGGAAAATGCCTTGATGTAGCCTGCCGGATTGACTCCGGTGCTGGTGCTGTTGGCGGAGATCGTACTGTTCTTGATCGTGACGCTGCTGGAGCCGCCCGTAATGTGATCGAGCCCGTTCCAACCCTTGCCGGAATTGGCGTAAATCGTCGAGCCCTGGATCGTGGAATTGCCCACCGTCGTGATGATCCCGCCGCCGCCGCCCGACGCGAAATTCCCGAAAATAAGCGAGTACTTGGCCCAAACGCCACCCTGCGAGTACACGCCGCCGCCGCGATGCGCGGAATTGATCTCCACGGCGGAGTACTTGATGGTGGCCTCCCCAGTGGAAGTGAAAATGCCGCCGCCCTGTGCCGTGTAGCCGGCGGAGTTGACGGAGCTTATGAAAACCGCGCTGGTTCCTTCCAGGTTAGTGTTGGTTCCGGCGAATATGCCGCCGCCCTTGGCGGCAGCAGTCGATTGGGTGGCGGCATTGCCGACGACGACCGAATGGTCGGTGATGGTCGCGTAAGTCTTGGCATAGACGGAGCCACCGTACGCGGTGCCGCCAGCGGCGCCCGTTACATAGGCATTGCCAAACAAAGTGCTGCCATTGGTCGCTACTACGTGGCCGGTGTGCGCATGCACGGCGCCACCCGCGACGGCGCCGACGCCGGCTCCCGCCGTGCCGGTGCTGGTCGTCGCGTGCGCGTAAGTGCAACTGCCGCCGGCATAGTTGTGGCAACTGACGAGGCTGTTGTTGAGGTAGACATTGGTAAAGCCATAAACCGCACCACCGCGGGCACCGCCGCTGGTCGACTGCGCATAGCTGTTCATGAAGTTGCTGCCGGTGGCATTGACCGCGCCGAGGAACGAATAAACGGCGCCACCGCGGGCAGGCGCGGTGTTGGAGACGGCACTGCAGCTGAACGTCCTGACGTTCGTCAGGTTGAGGTCGTTATGGGCATAAATGCAGCCGCCTTTGGTGGTGCTGCCGGCATTGTAAATATTGCCATACTTGACGCCGAGATCATTGATGGTCAGGGCGCCGGGAGAGCTGAAGACGCGCTGGCCCGAGCCGATGGCCGAAACGGCGAAAGCGTTCTTGCCGGGACCATTGATCGTGACGCCACCGGCGATACTGACGGTACTACCTACCAGCATGAACGCGTCGAAGCCGTCGCTCGCACCGAAACAACCCGGAGCAAGCGCTGACACCCCGGTCATGTCGATGACATCGCCATTGACAGCATTGTTGGCGGCGAGGCGCAGCGTGCCGGCATTGGGACCGCTGTCGTCGCAGTTGGTGACAAAAAACGTGGAGGCGTGCACTGCCGAAGCGGCAGACAAACCCAGGATCACTGCTACACAGACAGCCAGCGGTTTGCGCCGCGACGGGCGATTAAAAGAACCACGTGTTGCAGACATCAGAAACCCCTCCAAATGACTGAAGCACCGCCCCATGCGGCGCACCTAACCCCTATATCCAATCGAGATTAGCACAAACTTGTCCGGACAAAACAGCCGAACGGTGATGCGCTTGAACGTGGTCCCATCCCTCCGAAATATTTTTGCGGCGACAGTCGCTGGGCGATCCGTCGATAAACGCTGAGCACACCGAAAAGCGAACGGTCCACATAATGTCGGGCCATGAAAATCGGGTCGAGCGAAATACTTGAACCGGTCAATCCGCTCAAACTAGCATGGCCGTGAGACAGCAAAGCGTCAACGGGTTCACGTTCGCCGGGTGATCTGGTCGTGGCGCCATGTGTGACCCGGTTCACGCCGATAAGAAAAAGGCGCGGCCGCCCGCGCCGCCGATGGCGGAAGTCAAACTGGGAAGGTGGAGATCAAAACAGCAGTGACGCCATCTTGCGCCGATAGGTGCCGACCAGTTCGTCGTCGTCGAGCACGTTGAATGCGGCGATCAGGCGTTTCTTCGCGGTGCCCTCGTTCCAGTCGCGCTGGGCTTTGAGAATGTGCAGGAACTGATCGAGTCCGGCTGCGGCGTCGCCGTCGATCAGCAGGCGCACGCCGAGCAGGTCGCGCGCGGCGTGGTCGTTCGCGTTCGCAGCCAGGCGCGCGCGCAGAGCGGGTGTGTCGGGCGCGCCTTCGAGCGCCCCTGCGAAGTCGAGCTGGCTGCGCAGGCGTTTGGCTTTCGCATCGTTTTCCAGATTTGCCGGCAGCGCGTCGAGTTCTTTCGCCGCAGCGTCCGCGTCGCCCGCGCGCAGGTATGCGAGTGCGAGGTCGAGTTTCAACTCCGGTTTGTCCGGCGCGGCCGCGATTTCGCGTTGCAGACGCGCGACGGTCTGTTCGGGGGATTCCGCGACCGCGGCTGGCGCCGGTGGCGCGGGTTCGTTCGCGGCTTCTTCACCAAGATGCCGCTTGAGGAATTCGCGAACCTGGCCTTCCGGCAGGGCGCCCATGAAGCCGTCGACCATCTGGCCGCCTTTCACCAGCACCACGGTCGGCAGGCTGCGGATGCCGAATGCGGCGGCGAGCTGCTGCTGCGCATCGGTGTCGACTTTGGCGAGCTTGAGCGCACCGTTATAGCTCGCCACGATTTTTTCCAGGATCGGCCCGAGTGCTTTGCACGGACCGCACCACGCCGCCCAGAAGTCGACGAGCACGGGCGTCGTCAGCGACGCCTGCAGGACATCGGTTTCGAAATTCGCTTCGGTAGCGTCGAAGACGTGAGCGGCTGCTGTGTCCATCAATCGGTCCTGATCGTTGAGCGTGTCAAGATGGCGGTTGGCCGCGCTCAATACAAGGCCGCCTTGTTTGCCGGAGCGCGGAATTCTATAGTCAAAATACAGGGGCGCGGGGACCGTGCATGGATACTCAGCGCTGGGAGCGTGCGGGAAACATTTTCGAGCGCCTGCTCGAAGCACCGGACGAGCAGCGCACGGCATTGCTCGAAACGTTGTGTGGCGATGATGCCGAGTTGCGCGACGTCGTGGCGTCGATGCTGAATTCAGAAACTTCCGCGCTGGCATTTGAGCGCGCATTTCCACTTAAGCGCGTGAACACCGGTGAGACCACGAGCGAAGTCGACGTAGCACCGGCCGATGCGCGCGTCGGTCCGTGGCGGCTCGTGCGCGAACTCGGCCGCGGCGGCATGGGCGTGGTCTGGCTCGCCGAACGCGCCGACGGTCAATTCGAGCAGCGCGCTGCGCTCAAGCTGATCAAGCGCGGCATGGATTCCGATGCAGTGCTCAAGCGCTTTTTGCGCGAGCGCCAGATCCTCGCGCGGCTGGATCACCAGCACATAGCGCATCTGCTCGACGGCGGCCTTACCGCGGATGGCCGTCCATACTTCGCGATGGAATACGTCGAAGGCCTGCCGCTGCTGCGCTATTGCCACGAGCACGCGGCGACGCTCGAACGCCGCCTGCGCTTGTTCCTCGACACCTGCGAAGCGCTGCAATACGCGCACACGCATCACGTCGTGCACCGCGATCTGAAACCGTCGAACATCATGGTCACGCCGGACGGCACGGTGAAACTGCTCGACTTCGGCATCGCCAAACTGCTCGACAGCGGTGACGGCGCCGTCGAGACAATCACGCATCACGAGCGGCCGATGACACCGGCGTATGCGGCGCCGGAACAGATGAGCGGCGGCACGATCACCGAAGCCACTGACGTATTCGCGCTCGGCTGCGTGCTGTACGAACTGCTGACCGAGCAGCGCGCGCGCAACCTCGATCGCGTCATCGACGTGAACCACTTGGCCGAGACAACCGATCCGATCGCGCCGAGCCGGCTCAAACTCGTCACCACGCCGGTGCCATTGCGCCACTTGCGCGGCGACCTCGACACGATCGTGCTGAAGGCACTCAAACGCGACCCCGCGCGGCGCTACGCGAGCGTCGCCGCACTCGCTGCCGACATCAAAGCGCATCTCGGCGGCAAGCCGATTGCCGCGCGCCGGGATCACGTGCTGTATCGCAGCTGGAAATTCGTGCGGCGGCATCGCGTTGGCGTGGCAGCCATCCTGGCGATTGCGGCCATCGCCGCTGCCGCTACGCTGTATGAGCGACGGCACGGCATGGTTGCGACGGTGCCGCTCGGGCCTGCATCTACGGCCGTGCTGCCGTTTGTGAACATGTCCGGCGACAAGGGCAACGAGTATTTCTCCGACGGCATGACCGAAACGCTGCTCGATCGCCTGGCGCAGGTGCCGCAGTTGAAGGTCGCGGCGCGCACTTCCTCTTTCAGCTTCAAGGGTACGAACGCAGACGTGCGCAGCATCGGTGCGCAACTCGGCGTGGCAAGCATCGTCACCGGTAGCGTGCAGCAGGCCGGCGACACCCTGCGCATCACCGCGCAGCTGGTGCGCGCGGCTGACGGCGGCCAGCTATGGTCGAAGCATTTCGACCGCAAGACGGCAGACCTTTTTGCGATCCAGGACGAGATTTCCGGATCGGTGACCGAAGCCCTCATCGGCGAACTTCTGCCGCGCACGAAGCAGATCCTCGCCAGTGGCGGCACCAGGGATCTCGTCGCTTACAACGCGTACGCGCACGGCCTGCAGCAGGCCGCGATAAACAGCATGGCTTCTTTGCAACAGGCTGACGCATCGATGCGTCAAGCGCTGGCGCGCGACCCGAATTTCGTCGATGCGATGCTCGCGCAGGTCGACGTCTGGTATCGGATGTTCCGCACCGGTGCGCTTACCGCCGAGGAATACGCCCGGCGCGCCGTGACGATGCTCGACCGCGTGCAGGCGCTCGACGCGGACAACGCCCGTGCCCTGGGCTTTCGCGGTGAACTGGCTAACGGTCGCGGTGAGCACGTTCTGGCCGTGCAGCTGCTACAGCGAGCGGTCGCTGTCGCGCCGGGTGACGCACGGCTGCATTTCGTGCTCGGCAATGTCTACCGCGATCAGGGCAATCTCGAGGCCTGGCTGGCGCAAATGGAGCAAGCCACGGCGCTCGACCCGCGCGATGCCAGCAGCGAGCTCGCGCGCGGCGCGGCGCTCGAGGCGTTGCAACGCAACGACGAGGCCGCGCAGTCGGTGCAGCGTGCGTTGCAGCTGGACGCGAGCAATCCCGATGTCGCCAGCGACCTGGGTTGGGCGGCGACATTGCACGGCGACTTCGTGAATGCGGTTGTGTGGAATCTCAAGGCGATCGCGCTCGACCCCAACGATCCTGATCTCGCCGGCTTCATGGCTGTGCGCCTGCAAATGCTCGGCGAAGCGTCTGCCGCCGATGCGTGGCTGGCCGAGGCGTACCGGCTGCGGCCCGGCGGCTTGATCCCACAGGCGATTGAGGAGACGCTGGATGCCGCGCGTGGCAAACGCGAGGATGCGCTGGCGATGGCACTGCACCTGGTGCCGCGGAGGGCGGAGGATCACAACGGCATGTGGTCCGAAGCGATGAGCACGGGTTGCCTGGCCGCGAGCGAACTCGGACGCTTGCCCGCCATGCGCGCCGCGCTGATCGACGCCGCGGCGATACCGTCCGCACTGACGACAGAAGCGTTCGCAACCTGGGCCGGGCCGGCAAGTTCGGCCCAGGCGCGACTGGACGAGCTCATGGATTTGCGGCGCTGCCTTTACACGGCTGCGGAAAAGACGCGCCGCGAACAGGTCATTGCGCTGTTCGAGAACATCCACGGCAAGGACTGGGACGACCGCGAGCCATACAAGGGCTACGCACCGACGCTGCGTCAGGATCGCGAGGCGATCGTGGCGCGGATACTGTCAATCGTGAACCGGACGACCGAATGGCCGTGGGACCAGGAAGGCGCCGCGCGCATGTTGGGCTACGCCGATGATCCGCGCATCGCAGCCGCCTTCGCCGCGCGCAGTGCCGTGCTCGTGCAGCAGCACGCCGCGTTGTCCGCTGCGCTGGCGAAGGAAGGTCTTTCGCTGCTGCCGCGCTGACGATCAGCGCTGTTCCGAAGTTCCCTTGTATATCTTTCCTTCTTTCATCACGAACTCAACTTTTTGCATCAGGGTGATGTCGGCTAGCGGGTTGCCCGGCACGGCGATCACGTCGGCGTAGCGGCCCGCGCTGATGCTGCCGATATCGCTGGTGTGCTTGAGCAGTTGTGCCGCGTGCGTGGTCGCGGTCTGGATCGCGAACAGTGGCGGCATGCCGGCCTCGACCATGTACTGGAATTCCTTCGCGTTCAAGCCGTGCGGGTATACCGCGGCGTCGGTGCCGAAGGCGATCTTGACGCCCGCCTTGTACGCCTTGGCCGCAGTGGCCTGGATGAGCGGCCCCACCTGTTTCGCCTTCGCTGCGACCTGCGGCGGGTAATAGCCGGGCCGCTCGGCCATCTCACCGACGTATTTGCCGGCGATGATCGTCGGCACGTACCAGGTGCCGTGTTCCTTCATCAGTTTGATGTCGACGTCGTCCATGAATGTGCCGTGCTCGATCGAATCGACGCCACCGATCACGGCGCGGCGGATCGCTTCGGCGCCGTGCGCATGCGCGGCGACAGTGAAGCCGTAATCGTGTGCGGCCGTCACGACCGCCTGGATTTCCGGCAAGGTGAGCTGCGCGTTGTCGACGCTGGCGCTTTCGTCGAGTACGCCACCCGACGGCATGATCTTGATCAAATCCGCGCCGCTCTTGTAATGCTGGCGCACCGCTTTCCAGGCGTCGTCGGGCGAATTGATGATGCCCTGCCTGGCATCGGGATTGCCGGCCAAGTCGTGGCGGTAGCCGTCGGTGGGATCGGCGTGGCCGCCGGTAGAACCGATCGCGGGGCCCGCGCTGAAAATGCGCGGACCCGGCACGATGCCGGCATTGATGGCATTGCGCAGCGACACAGAATCGTAAGCGTTGTCGCCGACGTTGCGCACGGTCGTGAAGCCGGCATCGAGTGTGCGCTTCGCATAGACCACGCTGCGGATCGCGTAGTCGGCGGGATTCCAGCGGAAGTCGTCGCTGTAGCGAGTCGGACTCGTCTCTTCGGTGAGATGCACGTGGCTGTCGATCAATCCCGGCAAGCAGGTGACGTCGTGCAGTTCGATCACTTGCGCGCCGCTGATATCGGCATGGCCGCTGCGGACTTCCTTTATTCGAGAACCATCGACGACGACCGTGGTTTCGCCGAGCAGCTTGCCGGCGTCGACGTCGAGCAGGCGCGGGCAGTGCAGCGCGATCGGCTCGGCGGCACCGGCGCTATCGATCAGGAACAGTGTCAGGCTGGCGGCTATTGCTGAAAAGCGCATGCGGCAACTCCAGTGACGAGGTCGCCGCAATGGTACGCGGATCAGCCAAGCGCGCCTATGCTGAAAGTCGCGTCAGGGGCAGCCCTCGAAGCTGGTGTTGAACACGACTTCGAGTTGCTGCACCTCGTACGCGCCGATGTCGGCAAACAGGCCTGATGGGCGCGGCGATCCTCGTTGATCAATGACGAGTGGTGGATGCGCGTCTTGGTCGATGCCCGGGCTGCCGCTGAGCAAGGCATGGGTCCAAGTTGAACCGCCATTGTCGCGCAATGGCCCGAGCAGCGGGCAGACGCCGGCGATCGTCGTGGTCAGGCCCGTGATCGTCTGTTGGGTCTGAAGGATCAAATTGCTGGAGCCGATGAAGGTCACTGAATGGACCGAGGTAGCGTACGTGCCGAGATCGTTTTCGCCGGTCGTCGGGGCGTCATAGGTATTATTGGCGATCAAATTGCCCTGCATCGTTACATTGACATCGCTACCGCTCGCACTGAACAGCAGACCCGACGCGTAGTAGGCGTAGGGGGCTGCAGCTTTGCGTCCTTTGCCGGACGAATTGAATACGATCGTGCTGTTCTCGACGGACTGGGTCGCGCCGGACACAAGGATGCCACCTACTGGGCCTCCGGCATGATTGCCGGATATGGTGCTGTTGCGGATCGTCGCCGTTCCGGCGGAGACGATTGCGCCTGCATAGCCGGTTGGACCGTCGGCGATATTGTCCGAGACGGTCGAGTACAGAATGGTCGCACCACCACCGCTGGCAATAATCCCGCCACCGATCGCGATGAGTCCGCTGGCTGTATTGTTGGCGATCGTGCTGTAGCTGGCGGAGAACGTGGTAGTGACAGCGCCGCCGCCTTCGGCGCCATTGCCGAGGCCAGTAGCCGAATTGCCGATGATCGAACTATGGTTCAAGGTCATTGCGTGACCGGCGGTGACGCCACCGCCTACGGCAACGTTGCTGGCGATGGCGGCATTGCCGCTGATCGTGCTGTTGTTCAACGTCAGATCGACATAGGCGAACATGCCACCGGCGACGGCATCATAGGCAATGGCCTGGCACGCGGCGACCGTGACATTGTCGAGCTGGATGGAACCGGCGGTCGAGACGATGCAGCCGCCATTGGCGCTGCCTGTCGGGGAGGCGTTGACGAGGTAGCCATACATGATCGACATGTCGCTGACGTGCAGCAGACCAGTGCCGGTATGCGTGAAAATGCGGTCGGCTTCCACGCCGTTGACGGGGTCTTTGCCAGTGATGAGCAAATTGCCATTGCTCGGTCCGTTTAACGTGATGTTCTCCTGGATCAACGCGATTGCGCCATTGGTCAGCGTGATCGTGCTGCAGGCGAGCGTGCTCAGGTCAATGGTATCCAGCGTCACGGCGTTCTGCGCCACAAAGCGCAGCGTGCCCGTGTGCGACACCGGATTGCCGACATTCGTGTCGAAACAGGAATTGACCGTCCACGTCGTTGCAGATGCGAGCGGCGCAGCCAGGCACAACGCGACGCCAATACACGCGGCCAGCCGTTTCGGCGGCGCGGTGGCCGTCGTCCTCGGTATGCGGTTACTCATGATGTTCACCCCAGCATGGAAACAATGGGCTACGGCTGTGAGAGAACGGCGTGATCGCCATGTCGTCTCCCCAGGACTTATGGCAGCACCGCCATCCTACGCCGATCTGCCGAAGCCAGTTCGATGGTGAGCGGCAGCCGCTGTCGAACGTGGCGGTGTGGGCCTTACGGCAGATCGAATCCGTCGATGAAGATGGTATCGGCCGGCGTCACGACGACGAGATCGTCGAGATCGAATTGGCCATTCGTGTCGGCGTCGAAGTTGTGGCCGAAAAATATGCTGCCGATCCCGCGCACGACAGTGCCGCCCATCGGTACGCCGTTGGCCACCGGAGCGCCGTTTATCCGGGTATCGACCGTACGCGCATCCAGGTCGAAGACCAGTTCGAAAGTCAGCGGCGTCGTGGCAGCGTAGGTGCCAGAAGTTCCCGGCAAGAAATAGAAACCAGTGTCTGTGAAGGTCGCATCATAGAAATTCTGCGCCGCGCCGTTTTGCTCGCGCACGCCGACTATGTAATTGCCCAGTTGTGCAAAGCTCAGCACGAAGCTGATCTTGAGCGTGCCGGTGGTGACCTCGGTCGAATTGAGGAATTCGTAGTTAACAAAGTGAGCACTGATGGTGCTGACGTCAGTGATCTGCAGACTCGGCGTGCTGAAAGCGCCCTGGCGCACGACCGCCATGCCCGGAACGTCGACGAAGATCGGTTCTCCCGCGGCGGCGCCGCCGGTGGGGACATTCTGATCCACGATTTCATTGTTAAGGTTCGAGCGCAGCAGCAACGCCGCATCGGCATTCGACGCCAGCACGATGCCGGCCAGCAACCACGCAATCACGCGGTACTTCATGGCAATGTCCTCCCCAGGATTGAACACCGCGATTATAGGCTGCCAACCAGACCCTGACGCACTGCATATAGCGCGATCTGCGTGCGATCCTGCAGACGCAATTTGGCCAGGATCTGGCTGACGTAACCTTTCACCGTGCCTTCGGTCAGATGCAGGCGATTGGCGATCTGCTTGTTCGACAGGCCTTCGGCGACGAGCAGCAGCACGTCGTTCTCGCGGGCGGTGAGCGCGTCGCGCACACCATGCGGCTTGCGCAGCAGCTCCATCAGCTGACGTTGCGCGGCTGGGGCGAGGAACGCTTCGCCGGACGCGACGCTGCGGATGGCACCGACCAGATCGTGTTGCAGCGCGTCCTTGAGCAGATAGCCGATCGCGCCGGCATCGAGCGTGGCGCGGATCAACGCATCTTCGCCGAAGCTCGTGAACACGAGCACGCGCAAGCCCGGCACTTGCGCGATCAATCCGGAGATCGTCTGCGGTGCGGACAGGCCTGGCATCTTCAGGTCAACAAGGGCGACGTGCGGCGCGAGCGCCGCCGCCGCGGCGATCGCATCGGCACCGTTGGCGAATTCGCCGACCACGGCAAAATCGGCGTATTCGTCGAGTACTGCACGCACCCCTTCGCGCACGATGGCGTGGTCGTCGACGAGGATGATGCGTATCGGCTGCAACTGCGGCTCCGAAACCTGGGCGGGCGCGGCGATCATACGGCCAGTGTGCGCGCGGGTCAGGTACGCCGCCACTCGCGCCGGCGGGTAGGTATCACTGACTTTCGTCAGGTAGTTGGCGATCCACGCGCGGCAGGCGCGCCTCGATCAGCGTGCCGCGTGGATTGTTCGAGCCAATGCGGAACGTGCCGAGCAGGCTCTCGATGCGCGTGCGCATGCTGGACAGGCCAATGCCGGGGCGGAAGTCGGTGTCGAGCCCGCGGCCGTCATCGGCCACGCGCAGCACGGCATGTTCGCCGGTGACCGCGGCTTCCACGCGCACGCGCTTTGGGAAGGCGTGGCGCAGGCTGTTGGACAGCGCTTCCTGGCACACGCGGTACAGCGCTTCCTCGTGTTCGAGCTTTTGCGGTACGTAAGCGGCAAAGCTCGAAGCCACCGCGATGTGCTCCGGTGCGATTGCGCCGAGCAGCCGCGTCAGCGCGCCGGGCAGCGCGTGCGTGCGCAGGTTTTCCAGGCCGACGAGCACGCGGCTCTTGCGCGAGATCATGTCCACCGTGCCGGGATCGGCGGCGAGCTGGCGCAGCAGCATGCGCATTTCGGCGAACGCGGTCTGCGCGAGCTGATGCAGGCGCGCGGCGCGCTGCTCGCCTTCGGCCGGATCGCGTTTCCACGTCGACGCCAGCGTCTGGCTCAGCAGGTTGATCGAGGCGAGGATCTGGGTGACGTTGTCGTGCAGCTCGCGCGCCAGCCGCGCGCGTTCGTCGATCACCGCGTTGTGATCGGCGGAAGCGTGCTCGCGCTGGCGCAATTGCCCGATTGCGACCGCAGCGATGCCGGCGAGCAGCTCGACGAGCGGCGCCTGCGCCGGCTTGAAGTGCCGCGGCGGTTCCAAGCTCAGCGCCAGATAACCGAGCAGGCCGGCCGGGCTGCGGATCGGCACCCCGAGCGCGTCGTGCTCGCGCAGTTCGGCGACGACCGGTCGCGGCAGGTCGCCGTAGCGGCCGAGATAGCGCTGGCCGGTCGCGATGATGTGGCCGGCCATGCCCTCGCCGCGGGCGAAGCGCGTGACGAATGGCGCCGGCATCGCGAAGCGCGTGGCGGCGGCGGTGATCGTATCGGTCGCGGCGTCGTACAGGCCAATCGTGCCGGTGTCGGCATGCGTGAGCCGGCACGCGGTATCGAGGGCGCGCTCGAGCAGCGGCTGCAGTGGTGTTGGCGCACTGGCGGCATCGAGCAGCTCGCTCAGCAGTGTGAAAGCGTCGGTCGGCAACGCATCGCCCATGGAGTTAGCGTAGCAGGAACGGAAAAACGCCGCGCTCCGGTAAGATAGCGGTTCAGATCAGCCTCTTGCCAAGCCGAACCATGGACGAACAATACGATTTCAAGGCGGTGGAAGCCGCCGCCCAGCAATTCTGGCGCGACACTCGCGCATTCGAGGCCAAGGAAGACCCTTCGAGGCCGAAGTTCTACTGCCTGTCGATGTTGCCGTACCCGAGCGGCGCGCTGCACATGGGCCACGTGCGCAACTACACGATCGGCGATGTGATCAGCCGTTACCAGCGCATGCTCGGCAAGAATGTGCTGCAGCCGATGGGCTGGGACGCATTCGGCCTGCCGGCCGAGAATGCGGCGATCAAGAACAACACCGCGCCGGCGCAGTGGACGTACGCGAATATCGAGCATATGCGCGCGCAGCTGCAAACCATGGGCTACGCGATCGACTGGTCGCGCGAGTTCGCTACCTGCAAGCCGGATTACTACGTGCACGAACAGCGCATGTTCGTGCGCTTGTTCAAGCAGGGCTTGGCCTACCGCAAGAAATCCGTGGTCAACTGGGACCCGGTCGATCAGACCGTGCTTGCGAACGAACAGGTGATCGACGGTCGCGGCTGGCGCACCGGCGCCGTTGTAGAGAAGCGCGAGATCCCGCAATGGTTCCTCAAGATCACCGCGTACGCCGATGAACTGCTGGGCGGACTCGACCAGCTGTCGGGCTGGCCCGATGCGGTCAAGACCATGCAGCGCAATTGGCTCGGCCGCAGCGAAGGCCTGGAGATTGCGTTCGCAGTAGAGAATGAAGTCGAGCCGGTAACGGTGTTCACCACGCGCCCGGACACGCTGATGGGCGTGACGTTCCTGTCGATCGCGGCCGAGCATCCGCTGGCGTTGAAAGCGGCAGCCGCCGATCCGCGCATCCAGAAATTCATCGCCGACTGCAAGCACGGCGGCATTGCCGAAGCGGAACTGGAGACCCAGGAAAAGAAGGGCATCGAAACCGGTTTTCATGCGCTGCATCCGATCACCGGCGAGAAGCTGCCGGTGTGGATCGCGAATTTCGTGCTGATGAGCTATGGCACCGGCGCGGTGATGGGCGTGCCCGGCCACGACGAGCGCGATTGGGAATTTGCGACGAAATACGATCTGCTGATCAAGATGGTGATCATCAGCGATGCCGTGCGCGACGCGATCGCGGAGCTGGGCCGCGATGCCGCCGACAACACCGATGCGATGACGGCCGCGCTCGGCGTCGGCCGCGCGATCGATGTGTACAACCCCGCCGGCGCGGAATCCGTCATCGCCGAATTCGAGCGCGGCATCATCGAGGATGCCGCGTATACCGACTACGGCACGCTGGTCAATTCCGACGATTACGACGGCCTGGACTACCAGGGCGCGTTCGACGCGCTGGCCGAACGTCTCGAGCGCGACGGCACTGGCCGCCGGCGCGTGAACTGGCGCCTGCGCGACTGGGGCGTGTCGCGGCAGCGCTATTGGGGTTGTCCGATCCCGATCGTTTACTGCCCGAAGTGCGATGCCGTGCCGGTGCCGGAAGACGAGTTGCCGGTGCTGCTGCCGGAAAACGTCAAGTTCATGGGTGTGCAATCGCCGCTCAAGGCCGACCCGGAATGGCGCAAGTGTACTTGTCCACAATGCGGTGGGCCGGCCGAGCGTGAGACCGACACGTTCGACACGTTCATGGAGTCGAGCTGGTATTACGCGCGCTACACGAGTCCGGGCGCCGCGACTCAGGTCGATGAGCGCGCCAATTACTGGCTGCCGGTGGACCAGTACATCGGCGGTATAGAACATGCCATTTTGCACCTTTTATACTTCCGCTTCTATCACAAGCTGATGCGCGACGCCGGCCTGGTGAACTCGAGCGAGCCGGCGACGAACCTGCTGTGCCAGGGCATGGTGATCGCCGAAACGTTCTACCGCGAGGACGCCGCCGGCCATCGAGACTGGATCAACCCGGCCGACGTGGAAGTGCAGCGCAATGAACGCGCGCATATTGTCGGTGCGATCCTCAAAGCCGATGGCCTGCCGGTGCAGATCGGCGGCATCGAGAAGATGGCGAAGTCGAAGAACAACGGCGTCGATCCGCAAACGATGGTCGACAAATTCGGCGCCGACACCGTGCGCCTGTTCTCGATGTTCGCCGCGCCGCCGGAACATTCGCTGGAATGGCGCGAAGCGGGCGTGGAAGGCATGGCGCGTTTCCTGCGCCGCTTGTGGCGCGATGTGCACGCGCATGTGCAGGCGCCCGCGCCTGCACGCGTGGACGCGAACGCGCTCAACGCCGCACAGAAAGCGTTGCGCCGGCAGACGCACGAAGCGATCGCGAAAGTCGCAGACGATTACGGCCGGCGCTTGTCGTTCAACACCGCGATCGCCGCGGCGATGGAACTGCTCAACGCCCTGGCGAAGTTCGATGACACGAGCGAGCAAGGCCGCGCCGTGCGTCACGAAGCGTTCGAGACGCTCGTGCTGCTGCTCAACCCCATCACGCCGCACGTCTGTCATGCGCTGTGGCAGGCACTCGGCCACGGCGAGCCGCTGATCGACGCGCACTTTCCGCATGCCGACCGACAAGCGCTGGTCAAGGACGCGATCACGCTCGCGGTGCAGGTGAGCGGCAAGCTGCGCGGTACGATTGAAGTCGCTGTCGATGCGCCGCGTGAGCAGATCGAGCAGATCGCGCTCGCGCATGCGGACGTCGCCAAATATGTTGCCGGTGCGACGCCGAAGAAGATCGTCGTGGTGCCCGGCAAGATCGTCAACATCGTCGTCTAAAGGACACAGAATGAGCATGAATATCGCGCGCGGTCTCGCTGTTGTCGTCCCCACGCTGATGCTCGCCGCCTGCGGCTTCCAGCTGCGCGGCGAAGCGAATCTGCCGCCGGCGCTGCAGCGCGTGCATGTGCAGATCGCCGATCAGTTCAGCCCGCTCAAACGCGATCTGGAAGGCGCGCTCACGCGCGCGGGTGCGCAGGTCGCGGACAAATCCGGCGATGGTATTGCCGAGCTCACGCTGACCAATGTATCGCTGGCGCCGATAGTGCGTTCGGTCAGCGCCGCCGCGTTCGTCAACGAGTTCAGTATGATCTATCACGTCGAGCTGGCAATCGCCGACGGCGCCGGCGCATCGCTGTTGCCGCTGCAGGTGATCGAGCACTCGCGCGAGTTCACGTTCGACCAGAGTCAGGCGATCGGCACCAACGTCGAGCAGGACGAAATCAAGAAAGAAATGGAGCGCGACATGGTGCAGACAGTCATGCGCAAAGTGGAAGCAGCAGGACACAAGTAATCGTGGCTGCGACGCTCGCCCAGTTGCACAAGCAGATTGCCGGCGCCGAACTCAAGCCGGTTTACCTGATCGCCGGCGAGGAACATCTGCTCGTACTCGAAGCGGCCGACGCATTGCGCGCGCGCGCGAAGCAGCTTGGCTACGTCGAGCGGGAAATTCTCGATGTCAACCCGCGCTTTGACTGGAACGCTTTGGCGCAGAGTGCGAGCGCGATGTCGCTGTTCGCTTCGCGCAGACTGATCGATCTGCGCATGCCGACCGGCAAGCCCGGCCGCGAGGGCGGCGCGGCAATCGTCGAGTACTGCGGGAATCCGCCGCCGGACACCGTACTGCTAATCACCTGCATGGAATGGTCGAGAAAGGAAAACGAAGGCAGCGCCTGGGTCGGCGCGGTCGAAAAATCCGGAACCTACGTGCCGGTGTGGCCGATGAAACTGGAGGAATTGCCGGGCTGGATCGCGCAGCGCTGCGCCAGTCGCGGCCTGCACGCCGATCCGGGTGCGATCGCCGCGCTCGCTGAGCGTGTCGAAGGCAATTCACTCGCGGCCGCGCAGGAAATCGACAAGCTCGCACTGTTGCACGGCAGTGCGCCACTCGACGCGGGCACGCTCGAGGCACTCGTCGCTGATAGTGCGCGGTTCGATGTGTTCAAGCTGATCGACGCGGCATTGCGCGGCGACGCGGCGCGCGCATTGCGCGTCCTCGATGGCCTGCGCGCGGAAGGCGAGCAGGTTCCCGCACTGATGGGCATGGTGTTGTACAAACTGCAGCAGCTCGCACGCGGCGAGATATCCGGTCGCGCCGACCGCCGGCATTGGGATGCCTGCCTCGTGCAGGCAGCGCGCATCGATCGCGTTGCGAAGGGCCGCGAAATGGGTGACGCCTGGCGCGAACTGGAGCGCCTGCTCGTCGCCATCGCGTTGCCGCGCTCGGGACTGGCGAAGGCCAGTTGATGCGCGCGATCGCCGTTCTCGGCGGCACATTCGATCCGGTGCACATCGGCCACTTGCGTGTCGCCTGGGAAGCCGCCGAGGCGCTCGACGCGCACGTGCGCCTGATGCCGGCGCAGGTGCCGCCGCATCGACCGCCGCCGGTGGCGAGTGCGCAGCAGCGCGTGCGCCTGCTGCAACTCGCGCTGGCCGGGCAGGATCGGCTGACGCTCGACACGCGCGAGCTGGAACGGACAGGTCCGTCGTACACGTTCGATACGTTGCAAAGCTTGCGCGCGGAACTCGGCAATGCGCAGTCATTGATTCTGCTGCTCGGCGCCGATGCGTTCGCCGGATTGCCGACTTGGCACCGCTGGCGCGAGTTGTTCGAGCTGGCGCACATCGTCGTGCTGACACGGCCGGGTCACGCTGTGGCGTGGGCCGAGGAACTCGCCGCCACCGTCGCTCCACGTCGCGTGGAATCAGCCCCCGCGCTGCGCAATACGCCGGCCGGACACGTCTTCGAACTAGCCGTGACGCCGCTGGAGATCTCCGCGAGCCAGGTGCGCGCGTTGCTAGCCGGCGGCCGCGAGCCGCGCTGGCTGTTGCCGGATGCGTTGTGCGCTGATCGCGAACTGCTCGCGGCGTATCGTGCCTAACCCTTGAACGGTTTTTTCGGGCCCTTCGCGTTATCGCGCTTTCGCTTGTCGTAGCCGGCCTTGTCGTAGGCGGGCTTATCGAACGGCTTCTTGGCGAATGATTTCTTTTCGAACGGTTTCTTCTCGAACGCCTTTGGTTTGAATGCCTTCGGCTTCGCATGCGGCGCGCGCTCGCCGCCAAGATCCGGCGTTTCGCTCGCGCGCGTGATGCGCAACTGCTGCTTCTTCACCCACACTTTCTTCAGGTGCCGGAAAACCTCCTCGGACATGCCGTCGGGCAGGTCGATCAGGCTGTGATCGTCGCGGATTTCGATGCGGCCGATGTTCTTGCTGTCGATGTCGGCTTCATTGGCGATTGCGCCGACGATGTTGCCCGGCTGCACGCCGTGGATCTTGCCGACTTCGATGCGATACGTGTTGAAACCCTTTTCGGTAACACGCGGACGATCGTCGCGCCCCGGTCGTTGCGGGGCGCCGGTGGATGGCTTGTGCGCGCCGCGTTCGAACGGGTGCGCCGCGCGCGAATCCTCGCGGGCTCGCGGTCGCGCAGTGTCGAGCGATTTCTCGAACCGCGGCGGGGCTTTCAGCAACAGCGGTTCCTTGCCTTGCACCACGCGCGCCAAAGCCGCCGCAATCTCCACTGCCGGCACGTTGCTTTCACGCTCGTATTGCTCGATCAGTTCGCGGAACGGGCCGAGATCGTCCGCTGCGAGCGAGGCGGCTATGCGCTGCTTGAACTTGGCGATGCGCTGATCGTTCACCGCATCGAGGCTCGGCAACTGCATCTCGGCGATCGGCTGGCGCGTGGCGCGTTCGATCGCCTGCAGCATGCGTTTCTCGCGCGGTGCCACGAACAGGATCGCTTCGCCGCTGCGCCCGGCGCGGCCGGTGCGCCCTATGCGATGCACGTACGCTTCGGTGTCCGTCGGGATGTCGTAATTCAACACATGACTGATGCGTTCGACGTCGAGGCCGCGCGCCGCCACGTCGGTCGCCACGAGGATGTCGATCTGGCCGTCCTTGAGCTGCTGGATCGTGCGCTCGCGCACCGCCTGCACGACGTCGCCGTTGATCGCCGCCGCCGAAAATCCACGCGCCTGTAATTTCTGCGCAAGTTCTTCAGTCGCCTGCTTGGTGCGCATGAACACAAGCATGGCCGCGAACGGCTCCACTTCGAGAATGCGTGTGAGCGCGTCGAGCTTCTGCATGCCGCTCACGTACCAATAACGCTGGCGGATGTTCGACGCGGTGGTGGTCTTGGACTTGATCGCGATCTCGACGGGATTGCGCAGGTAGGTCTGCGCGATGCGCTTGATCTGCGCCGGCATCGTGGCCGAGAACAGTGCGATCTGACGCTTGGGCGGTGTTTTCTTCAGCACCGTCTCGACGTCGTCGATGAAGCCCATGCGCAGCATTTCGTCGGCTTCGTCGAGCACCAGCGTGGTCAATTGCGAAAGATCGAGCGAGCCGCGCTCCAGGTGATCGATCACGCGCCCCGGCGTGCCGACGACGACGTGCACGCCGCGCTTGAGACCACTGAGCTGCGGACCATAACTCTGGCCGCCGTAGATCGGCAGCACGTGAAAACCCGGCAGGTTCCTCGCGTACCGCTGAAACGCTTCGGCAACCTGGATCGCGAGTTCGCGCGTTGGCGCCAGTACCAGTGCTTGCGGTTTGCTGCGGCTCAAATCCAGCCGCGACAGGATCGGCAGCGCGAATGCAGCGGTCTTGCCGGTGCCGGTCTGCGCCTGGCCGAGCACATCGTTGCCGGCCAGCAAAGGCGGGATCGTCGCCGCCTGAATGGGCGACGGTGTTTCGTAGCCAACATCGGCCAGCGATGCCAGCAGGGCATCGGCAAGGCCAAGCTGGCTGAAGGCAAGGGCTACACTCGGTTTTTCGGTGTGGGGCACGGCTGTCGCGGCCTCGCCGGAAGGAATCAGGGTCGAGCAGTTTACTGCGTTGCGCGACGTGGTATCCGTTCGTTTTCACGCTGCTGGATTGACACTGGCATCAGGTGGAAATCGGCCTATACTGGCCACGTCCGCGCCGGGACGCCCGCGCAGACTTGGAAATCCACCAACGAGGGTCACTCCACTTTGGCCACGCCTGCAAAAAAAACCAGCCCGAAAACCCGAACCCGTTCCACCTCTCCCACCACATCCGCAGCGACGAAAAAGATCGATCCGGTCGAATTGCTGCGTAAACAAGTTCTCGCCGCTCTGGACGAGCTCAAGGCGAAAGACGTCAAGGAAATCGACGTCCGCGGCAAGACCAGCATTGCCGATATTCTCGTCATTGCCAGCGGTACCTCCACCCGCCACGTCAAATCCCTTGCCGACGAAGTCGTTCGCTTCGTGAAGAAGGCAGGCATGATGCCGCTCGGCGTGGAAGGTCAGCGCGAAGCCGAGTGGGTGCTGGTCGATCTCGGCGACATCATCGTGCACGTGATGCTGCCGCGCATCCGTGAGTTCTATGGCCTGGAACGGCTGTGGACCGTTGGGGACGACATGCCCGTTGCCGCCAACGCGGAGTGAGTCCGGCTTTCCCGTACGTTACCTGTGATCGATGCGTGCCTGGCTGATCGCAGTCGGCGAGCGCATGCCGGCCTGGGTGCAGGACGGCTATGCCGAATACGCCAAGCGCCTGTCGCGCGAGCTGCCATTGCAGCTTGTGGAAATTTCCACAAAGTCACGCGACCCGGCGCGCGCCACGCTTGAGGAAGGCGCGGCGCTGCTCGGCGCCATCCCGAAAGGAACGCACGTCGTCGCGCTCGACGGCCGCGGCAAGGCCTGGAGCAGTGAAGATCTTGCCGCACAGCTCGGCCGCTGGCGTATGCAAGGGCGGGATTTGGCGTTGCTGATCGGCGGCGCGGACGGCCTGGCGCCGGCCGTGATGGAGCGCGCCGATCAGCAGTGGTCGCTGGGCCCGCTGACTCTGCCGCACCCGCTCGTGCGCATACTGGTCGCCGAGCAGCTCTATCGCGCGGTCAGTCAGCTCGGCAATCATCCGTACCATCGCGGCGGAAGCGCTAGCGCTTGAGGAATTCCACCAGAGTATTTTCGTCGGTTACGGTATACATTTTGCTTTGTTATAGCTGCTGTAGCACTGAGCCGCACTTAGCGATCAAATCCGTCGGCGAAGATCTCGTTGCCGCGCTCGTAAGCGCCAAGGTCGACCAGGCCGTTGAAGAAGCGCGGATTACCATCGAGGTCGAGTAACGGTAATCCACCGCTTGGCGCCGTCGTACCCGTGCCGAGCAGCGGCGATGCTGCGCTCAGGTGATAATTGTCGACATTCTTGTCGACGAACTGTGGCGCCACGCTCACGTTCAAGCAACAGCTCGTGTCGACATTCGCGCTGCCGATGTCATTGTTGTGGAGGTGGGTCTGTGCTTGCGCCGTCGCACCGTTGACGTACAGGCCAGTGCTGCTGTTGTTCCAGAAGATGTTGTTGCTGAAATAAGCCGCAGGCGTACTGCTCGTGAAGAAATACGAAAAGTAAACGCCGCCATTGGGATTGCTGACACTCGCGTTCGTATTGCCGGTGACGGTGTTGTTGGTGACGAAGGTGTTGACATTCCCACTCATCAGGATCACCACGCTGCCACCGCCATCACCGAGGTCGTTGGCGTAAACCAGATTGTTGTCGACGTGGATCGTGCCGCTGGCGGCCACGCTCAATGCGCCCGCAAGTACGCCTGAAGGCTGGCTGTTGCGCACGATGTTGAAACTCGCCGTCGCGTTGCCGTTGACCGAACCGACGCCAAGCGCATCCTGGTTTTTCCCGTTCTGGATCGTGAGGTATTTCACCGTGATCGATCCTACACTGCCGCCAACAGAGAGCACTCCCGCAAGACCAGCCCCATCGAGCACCGTGAGCGCAGCATTCGGTATCTGCGTCGTGCAGTCCGCGTTGTATCCTCCCTCGACGACCAGATTGCCATCGCTGGCCGAGCTGCCTGCGTCGTAAACAAACCGCGTGCCGCCGGTACTGTAGGTGCCGCGCACGATCCTGATTTCGTTGCTTGCCGGGCCATTGTTCTGCGCAGTCACAAATGCGTCGCGTAGTTTTTGCGGCGTATCGACGCAGAACGGCGGATTGACCGCGTGAGCCGAGGCGATCAGGAGGCACAACAGGGAGCTGGTGACGTATCTCATCATTGGCTGTCAGACCTGTCGCGACCATCTTCCGCCAATCTTTCCGTCGATTCAAACGTTACCCCGGTTCGTGGCAAACGCCAGCTTGGCGCAGGGTCATTCCTCCCTGTTGCAGGGAGGAATGACGCATTGCGATCAGAGCAAACCCGGCTGAAATCCGTTGGCGAAGATCGTGTCGTCGGTGTACGGAAAACACGCCGAGAATTCCGAGGTGTTGTTTGAACTGTCCGTCGCGGTAGCGGTGATCATTTCACCGGGCAGCTGCAGGAAAAAGTTCTGTACGGTCTTGTTGAAGGACACGGTGGTCTGGCCATTCGACGTGAAGGCGGGCAGGGTGATGCTGGTATGGCCGAGATAAATTGCGCCTTCGCCATTGCCGGAAGCGTCGCACGTCGGTGAAGCAAAGTACTCGATACGATAGTCGCCCGGCGTGCTGGTCAACGTGCCGCTGATCGTGCCCTTGGTGTGGCCGCCGATCGCGGCCGTCAGTATCGGAAAGTTCTGATAGCGGTTCGGCGGATCCCCCGCGGGTGGCGTCGAATCATTGTCGTTCGGCGTGACGCCATCGTAATTTAGATCGATGCCGAGACCGCCATTGTCGTGGATGCTGTTGGCGCGCAGAAGATTGTGCTGACCGGTCGAGATGCCGATGCCGGGGAGGTTGTCGGCAATCGTGTTGCCGCTGAGGGTGTTGTCGTGGGCGTCCTGGATGATCTGGACGCCGCCATGGGAGTTGCCGAGATTGTCGCCCGAGGGCGCTATGCCGATGTAATTTCCACTCACCATATTGTCGTGCGCATCGCTGTCCAACAACTCGACGCCCGAGAGGAAGTTGAAACCGATGATGTTATTGCTGACGGTGTTGGTGCGGCCGACGATGCTCAGCCCATATTGGCCGTTGCCAAGATTGGTGAACGTGCCGGTGCTGTTGTTCCAGCCGACGCCGATATAGTTGTTGATGATCTGATTGTCATGCGAGGGCGCGACGCTGCTGCTGCCGCCGGCCAGCGAGATGCCTTCGAAGAGTGCATCGCCGATGATGTTGCGGCTGTGGTTGTCGCTGCCGCCGATTATCACGCCGTGCACGCCCAGGCCCACGTCGATGCCGTCGTTGACCGGGGCCAGCGCGCCGCCGCCGGTCGAACCGCCGATGCGTACGCCTTCGATCACATGACCGCTGCCACCTTGCAGGTTGATCGCGGCATTGGTGAAACCCGAAAAGGCGATTCCCTCGAATGTCGCCGCACCGGACAATACCTTGAAGCCGTTGGCGATATGGTTGGTGTCGCCGTCGAGAACGATGCAGAACACCGCGTCATAGCCGACATCCAGATCGTTCTCCACCGATCCAGTCTGGGTATAGCCGTTGATCAACACGTTGGCGGTAATGTTCGGCAGGGCCGTGCTCAAGGTGATCTTGTGCGGTCCGCAGCCGGTGCCGATGGCGAACTTGATGATGTTGAAACCGCCATTGCTGTTGGCGCTGTTGATCGCCGCGCGCAATGAGCCCGCGCCCGAATCGTTGTTATTGGTCACGGTCAGAATAAACGCATCGTCGACATTGGATTCGTAAGCACCGCGGTCCGGCGCGCTGCCGACCATGCGCGCACCGCCGTCCAGATCGCTCGCTGGTAGGCCGCCGCGCACGTCGCTGGTTCCGGAATTGATGACCGGTGAAGGCGGCGATACGATCGGGCGATAGTTGCTGTTGAGCTTCGGATCGCCGGTCAGTGTGCCCAGGTTGAGGAGGAAACCGGGGTAATTATGGGTGCCGATGACGTTGTCGACCAAGAAGATGGCGTTGTTCTCATCGAAGATATCGACCTGGTTGCCGTAGAAGATGCTGTTGTACGCAAACAGGCTCGGGTTGCCGTGGTCGCTGTGTCCATCGAAATGATCATAGATGCAGACGCCATAGCCGCTGCTATTGTCGACGAACGTATCGTTGATCAATTCCAGGCTCGGCGTGCCGACGAGCTCATTGGCCAGTGTCACGCTGCAGGTGCCGTTGTTGCCGACGATGAGGGTGTCGACCAGGCGGATCGTCCCGCCGACATCGTCGTCCTGTTCCCATTCGACGACCACATTGCCGCTGCCGGCAAATTCATCGCGCCGGAACAGCACTTCGGTGTTGGGCGGCAAATCGATGTTGCCGGGGAGCGGCCCAAAATCGCCATCGCCGATATTGTTGGCCGAGATGAATAGATACGTGCGGAACGTCAGGCCTTCCAGGGTAAGGTTGCCGTGGATGATGACGGTGTCTTCGCCGGCGCTGTCGTCGAGTATCGTGTTGCCCGCGGCAATGTTGCGGCCGGCGCAGTTGGCTGTGTAGCCACCCAGCACCTGTGTTCCGCCCTGCACGATCGCGTTCTCGTATCCGAATCCGCTCCAGGGACTGGAATGCAGGTTATAACTTCCCTGCACGATCTTCACAGTCAGGGGGATGAACTGGGCTTGGACCAGCGCGGTGGCCAACTCCGTGTCCGTGGAAACGCAGGTGACGGCCTGCTCCGCCCAGGCGCTGTGCGCGAACGCCAGCAAGGCGAACAGTTGCATGCTGGTCAATAGGCGTTTCATGGCGATGTGCACGGCTGACGAAGTGAGGCTGGTGGTTTTCATCGGTTTCGAAAACATGAGGTTCTCCACAAGAATCCGGTCGCCCTAACGCAACACGCAGGTTCGCGGAAAAAGCGGGCACAGCCGACGGTCCGGCCAGGAGAATGTGGATAGAATTGCCGTTACCCGTAGCGGCGGGCGGCCCGATGCAAGCGACGGAACAATTGACCGATCTGCTCAACGCGGCGCGCTGCGGTGACTCGGATGCTGCGCAGGCCGCGTATGACCTGGTCTATGCGGAATTGAAACGCTGGGCGGCACAGTCGCTGCGCCGGTTGCCTACGGGCGCGACCTTGACGCCGACGGCGCTCGTGCACGAAGTCTATGTGCGCTTCAGCGAACACACCACGAAGCCGTTGCGTGACCGTGGGCACTTTTTTGCTCTCGCCGCGCGGGCGATGCGCCAGATCCTGATCGACCACGCGCGGCGACGCAGCAGCCGCAAGCGCGGTGGAGACGTTGCGGGCACCGACCTTGATTCGGCGCTCAGCCTGAGTGGTGATGATCTGTTGCGCGCACTGGAAATTGACGAGGCCTTGCGCACACTCGAAGCGCGCGACACGGATCTTGCGCAGCTGGTCGAATGGCATTTTTTTGCCGGCTTGAATTTCCAGGAAATTGCCGACGCTACCGGACGCCACGAGCGCACCGTGCGCCGCGACTGGGAACTGGCGCGCGCCTTCCTGCGCCGCGAGCTTGGACAGACGGCATGAGTGATTCGATTGACTGGGTGCGAGTCAAGGCACTATTCGCGCAGGCACGCGCGATGCCATCCGCGCAGCGCACAGCGTGGCTGGCGGCACAATGTGGGAAGAATCAGGCGCTGTTGGCCGAAGTCAGCTCGCTGCTTGCTGCCGATGCGGCAGAGCACTCGGATTTTCTCAGCGGCGGCGGCGCGCGCCTGGCAATGCCGCTGCTTGCTGGCGACGCGCATGTCGACGAGTTCAAGCCCGGTACGCTCATTGGTCCATACCGCTTGCTGAGCCTGCTCGGTGAAGGCGGCATGGGGCGCGTGTTTCTGGCCGAACGTGCCGATGGCCAGTTCCACCGTCAGGTGGCGCTCAAGCTGGTCCGCAGTGAGTATGCAACTGCGGACCTGCACCAGCGTTTCCTGCGCGAACGCGACACGCTGGCGCGTCTGGCACACCCGAATATCGCCCAACTGCACGACGGTGGAGTCGGCAGCGACGGCGCGCCGTATTTCACCCTGGAGTTCATCAATGGCGTGCCGATCACGCGTTGGTGCGAAACGCAGCGGCTGGATATCCGGGCTCGGGTGCAGTTGCTGTTGAAGGTCTGCGACGCCGTCCAGCACGCACACCAGAACTTGATCGTGCACCGTGATCTGAAGCCTTCCAATATTCTGGTGACCGCCGCTGGCGAACCCAAGTTGTTGGACTTTGGAATCGCCAAACCCCTCGCGCAGGACTCGACACAAGCCGAACTGACGTCGACGCAGGCGCATCCGATGACGCCCGAATACGCTGCGCCCGAACAGGTGCTGGGCGAACCGGTCACGACGGCGACGGACGTCTATGGCCTTGGTGTACTCCTATACCTTTTGCTTTGTGGAAACCTGCCATATCGCCGCGCTGCACTCGGGCAGAGCGCATGGATAAAAGCGATACTCGAGGAAGCGCCGGAGCCGCTCGAACGCGCCATCGATCGGACCGGCACGCACGCACCGGCCGTCGGCGCAGGTGGAGCTGCCGCGCTGGCGAGCGAGCGCGGCACGTCGCCGCAGGCATTGAAGCGGTCCTTGCGCGGGGATCCTGAACGCATCGTCCAGCGCGCGATGGCGAAAGCGCCGGGCGCCCGTTACCCGACGGTCAATGCGCTGGCCGCGGACATGCGCGCGTGGCTCGACGGTCGTGCGATCAGCGGCGGCACGCGTACCTACCAATTGCGCAAATTCCTGCGCCGGCATTGGCTGCCGATGGGAGCGGCTGGTGTGGTCCTGGTGCTGATCATCGCCGGATCGCTGATCGTCAATGCCGACGCACGCAAGATCGAACGCGGGGCGCAGACAACAGCGGCGGTCAAGACTTTTTTGCTCGATCTTTTCCGCAACGCAAATCCCGCCGTTGCAAAAGGCAGGCAGGTGACGCTGCGTGAAGTCGTCGACAGCGGTGTTCGTCGGCTCGACTCAATTCCGCCGCAGCAGGCCCAATTGAAGGCGGAACTGCAGAATACGCTCGGCACGATCTACTACCACCTGGGCCTTCACAAGGAGGCGGCGGAACTGCATGCGCAGGCATTCGCTGCCGTCAAGGATCGTTCCGAAGACACCCTGCTGGCGGTTGCAGCCGAACGCTTCCAGGCGACGGAACTCGCGGCGCTTGGTGACAACAAGCAAGCACAGATTCTCGCCGACGATGCAATTCGGCGACTGCGCGAGATGGGTAAGCCACCCGCGCACGACCTTGCGCGTGCGTTGTGGACGGCCGGCTGGGTCGCCGCCAAGCGCAAAGATCCGGCGCGTGCGGCCCAGTTGAGCAACGAGGCCTACGGGCTCGCGCAGCAGCCGCCAGTGGATGAAGAGACGATATTTCTGGCCCTGATCCAGAAAGCATCCGCCGCGAAGCTCGCCCACAACGACAAGACCGCTGTGGACTTTTATCTGCAGGCTTTGTCCATCGGCACAAAACTGTATGGCGGCGATGATCAGGAAAACATCAGCATCGAGCAGAATCTCGGCTCGGAATTGGGCGTGCTCGGCGAATTTGAGGCAGCGCAGCCGCATTTGCAGGCCGCACTGGAATCCTCGCAACGCGTTTTCGGTGAAGCCCATAGCCGGACGTTGCGGATCGAGGAAGTGCTTGCGATCAACAACAGCGAAAGCGGGCACGTGCGTGAAGCGGCGGCGCATTTCGGTCATATGCTTGCGCTTGCCGAGGCCAAGGTGCCCAAAGACGAGAGCGTATTGGCGGAGATCCGGCTCAATTACGCCGGCTCCATCATCGAACTGGGCAAGCTCGATGAAGCGGAAAAGCTGCTGTTCGCCGTGCGCGATTCTCTACAACAACACGAGGGCAGTGATTCGGACGAAGTGGCTGAAACTATCACTGCCTTGGGCTACATCCATATGCTTGAGGGCAAGCTCGAGTCGGCGCAGAGCGAGGCACGCGATGCGCTGGCCGTCCTGGCCGCCGCGCACAATCCAGTCGATTCTTCCGCGCTTGCCCTGCTGAGCCAGATACAGGTGCGCCGAGGCGAGATCGACGGGGCCGTCGCGTCGGGTCGCCAATCCAGCGAAGATGCATCGAAAGTTTCCGGTGAGAATTCGCACGAGACTGCCTGGGCACGCTACTGCTATGGCGCGGCGCTGGCCGCGCAAGGACAGGCGGCTCAAGCCGAGAAGGAATTGCGTGCCGCGCTCAAATCATATGCCGC
>Ga0163163_10000462_pt1 | contig 37124 bp, 32 predicted proteins | sample S65metaG_FD_119766 | JGI IMG/M metagenome (GOLD analysis project Ga0163163, IMG submission 119766) | Switchgrass rhizosphere microbial communities from Kellogg Biological Station, Michigan, USA - S6-5 metaG | ecosystem: Host-associated > Plants > Roots > Rhizosphere > Soil | place: USA... | reverse complement strand
GTTTACCGAAAAAGGAGCGGCCATTTTGATCATGGGAATTGTGGGAGGAGCAATCATTCCAAAAGCATTTGCTAGCCTGAAAGAACACTACAATTTTCAAACTGTGTTCTTTGCATTAATGATTCCCTGTTATTTCTATATACTTTATTATTCTATTAAAGGATATAAAGCGGGAATGAAATAAATTTCAGTATGGAGATTATTCATGTTTCGGCAGAATGTTATCCTGTAGCAAAGGTCGGTGGGCTGGGAGACGTGGTAGGAGCATTGCCAAAGTACCAGGCAAAAGAAGGGCATATCGCTAAAGTGGTGATGCCTATGTATCGTACAAAGTTTTTGTACGAGAATGAATGGGAGGTTGTTCATCAATCAAGTCAATATTTAGGACCGCATTGGTTTAATTATAATGTGATCAAAGAAAAGACCAACAAACTTGGCTTTGACCTTTACCTCATAGATATTAATGGTTTGCTGGATCGCGAAAGAGTGTACGGGTATGATGACGACATCGAACGATTTACATCTTTTCAAATCGCATTTTGCGATTGGATCAATCAATGGCAGCACAGACCTGATGTCATTCATACACATGACCATCACACCGCACTTATTCCTTTCATGCTGCAACATTGCTATGCATTTAAAAAGTTATCCGATATTCCCACAGTCTTTACGATTCACAATGCACAATACCAGGGATGGATGGGATGGGATAAGAGCCACTACTTGCCCGCATGGGATACATGGAAAGGCGGTTTGCTTGAATGGAATAATACCATTAATCCGCTGGCAGCAGCCGTGAAAAGTGCCTGGAAGGTAACCACAGTAAGTCCAAGTTACCTGGGTGAATTAACCTACATGGCGAATGGCTTGGAGAGTTTGTTTGAATATGAGAAAGGAAAGACTATAGGAATACTGAATGGCATTGATACTGACGTCTGGGATCCTAACGCGGACAATTTTATTGCTAAAAATTATGACGCGGAGAAGGTAGAGAAGGGAAAGCTTAAAAATAAAAAAGAGATCTGCGGGCAGTTTGGGTTGGATGTCGAAAAACCTTTGTTTGCGTTTGTCGGAAGGTTGGTTGGAGAAAAGGCTGCCGACCTGTTGCCTGATAGTATCAGCTCTTCTATCTACCAGCATCATGGCAATTGCAATTTTTTGGTGCTTGGCTCTGGCGAACCAAACGTAGAAAATCAACTGGAAAGTATAAAACACCAATTTGGGGGATATGTCAACACCTATATTGGATACAGCGAGCCGCTAAGCCACATGCTTTATGCAGGCGCTGATTTTCTATTGATGCCGAGCCGCGTGGAACCTTGCGGATTGAACCAGATGTATGCATTGAGATACGGAACCGTTCCGATGGTCAGGAGTGTAGGTGGCCTGATCGACACTGTAAAAGATTTTGGGGAGAACCAGGGCTTTGGTATAAGGTTCGACCGTCCTACGGTTGGCGACATAACCTATTCTGTGGGCCGCGCCATCGATCTTTATTACCACAAAAAAAATTTATTGAGCTGGATGCAGCAATACATGATGGGCATCGATCATTCATGGGAAGCGTCAGCCAAAGAGTATATTCAGTTGTATCAGTCTTTGAAATAGTGGACAGATGATAGTGGATAGATGATAGTTCTTAGTTTTGACTAGCCAACCTTATCCTAATAACTAAAAATGAAAATTATGAGCAAAGAAAGTGTTCTCAAGGCTAAAAGTTTTGATTTTGCAATCCGAATCATTAAACTTAATCAATATTTGAGAGAGAAGCACAGTGAATACCAACTATCCCAGCAAATTTTAAGAGCGGGTACTTCGGTCGGAGCTATGGTCAGAGAAGCGGAACACGCTGAAAGCAGAAGAGATTTTCTTCATAAATTGAATATTGGATTGAAAGAAATAAATGAATGCGGTTATTGGCTTGATCTGTTATCTGCGACAAACTATCTTGACAAAAGGATGTATGAATCCATCAGGAAAGATTGTGTGGAATTATTGAAGATGCTGATTGCAAGCATTAAAACGACAAAGACAAAAAATAAGACCCAGGAAAATTATCATCTATCATCTCTATAACTATCATCTAAATATGAGCCAGGAAATTTTAGCAGTCATATTGGGAGGCGGTGCCGGGACAAGACTCTATCCTCTGACAGCAAGCCGCTCCAAGCCAGCCGTTCCTATTGCAGGTAAATACAGGCTGGTCGATATCCCTATTTCTAATTGCATCAATTGTGGTATCAGTCGCATGTTCGTATTGACGCAATTCAATTCGGCTTCACTGAACAGGCATATCAAGAACACTTATCATTTCAGTGCATTCAGTTCGGCTTTCGTCGATATTCTTGCTGCGGAGCAAACTCCGGATAACCCAACCTGGTACCAGGGTACCGCCGATGCCGTGCGTCAATGTTTGCGTCACATTGGCCCGTTTGAAAGTGATTATGTGCTGATACTATCCGGTGATCAGCTGTACCAAATGGATTTTAACGAGATGCTCGAGAATCACAAGAAAATGAATGCGGACATCTCTATTGCGACTATCCCGGTTGCAGCAAGAGACGCATCCGATTTCGGTATCATGAAAAAAAGTGATGAAGGCTACATTACTTCATTCACAGAAAAACCAAAAAAGGATATTTTGCCCGATTGGGAAAGTGATACCGGTGAGGAAATGAAAAAGAAAGGAAGGATTTATCTCGCCTCCATGGGGATTTATATTTTTACCAGGAAGTTTTTGTTCGATCTTCTGCAATCCGAATACAAAGAAGGAACTGATTTTGGTAAGGAGATCATTCCCCAGTCCATTCAAAAATATAAAGTAGCGAGTTATCAGTACGATGGCTACTGGACCGACATCGGGAATATCTATTCTTTCTTCGAAGCGAACCTTAACCTCACAGCCGACCTCCCGGAATTTAACCTGTTCGACAATAGTAAAGCCATATATACAAGAGCTCGCATGTTGCCTCCTGCAAAGATCAGCGGAACCACGCTGGAGAAAACATTGATCGCAGAGGGGTGTATCATCAATGCTTCACGTATTGAGAACAGTGTTGCGGGAATCCGGTCCAGGATTGAACATGGCACTACCGTGGTAAGTAGTTATGTAATGGGCAATGATTATTTTGAGACTCTCGATGACATTGCAAGTGCCAATAAATCGGGTATCCCATTATTGGGAATAGGTCATCGTTGCTATATCCGCAATGCCATCATTGATAAAAATGTTCGTATTGGAAATGATGTTCGTATCAATGGGGGCAATCATTTAGAAAATTCTGATCATTCCTTATACACTATCAAGGATGGTGTAGTGGTGGTGAAGAAAGGCGCCGTTATTCCAAATGGATTTGTGATTTGAACTCTGTCAGCCACTTCTCTTGCTTCCGACGTTAGAAAGTTTTTTTGACAGCGATTTTATAAAACCGGGTTTATCCTTCTCGGCCAGTTTGGTCAGGGCCTTAGCCTGCGGCGAAATTTTAAAATGTTTATCTCCCCAGAGACTGATCTCTGTCATTACAGGAAGCAGGCTGATCCCCATCGGAGTAAGCTTGTAAAATATTTTGGCCTTACTTTCGGGATGCTCTTCTTTTGTTATTAAACCGTGCTCCTCCAGTTTCAACAATCGATCTGCAAGAATATTTGTGGCAATTTTTTCAGGAGCATTCAAAAACTCTCCGTATGTATTGAGGTCGTAGAACATCATGTTCCGGACGATCAGCAGGGACCATTTATCACCCCAGATATCGAGTGAGGAGCTTATAGGACAATCCGAACGATGTTTGATCTTTCCAGGCACTGTATTAAATTTTAGCAAAATTACTTGCTTTTTGCAAGTAATTATATTTTTTACTTGTAATTTGCAAGTACAAATATAGATCAAAATGAAAAAGAACAAGGTCATACTGGTAACCGGGGCAAGCTCTGGTATAGGTTTGCTGATCGCAAACAGGCTGCATAACGAAGGGTTTATCGTGTTTGGGACAAGCAGGAATCCTGAGAAACACGAGAATAAAGTTCCTTTTAAATTATTGCCTCTTGATGTAACGTCGGACCAGTCTATTCGAAATTGTATCGATGCGCTGATGTCCGAAGTTGGTACGATCGATGTGTTGATCAATAACGCCGGTGGTTTGCTTGCCGGTAGTGTGGAGGAAACCGCCATAGAGCAGGCCTACAAGCAATTTGAAACAAATTTCTGGGGCTCTGTGAAAATGACAAAGGCAGTACTTCCAATCATGAGAAATCAGCGATTCGGAAAAATCATTACCATCAGTTCTTTGATCGGGTTAATTGGTGTTCCTTTTAACAGTTATTATGCTGCGTCCAAACACGCACTGGAAGGTTTTTATAAATCTCTCCGCCTTGAATTGAGGCCATTTAACATAAAGGTCTCGGTTGTAGAGCCAGGGTTTTTTAAGACCAATATTGACCAGGATGCTCAGTATGGAAATGAAAGTATCAGCGACTATGAGCATACAAGAAAAAAGGTGTTTCAATTTTTCTCAGAGTCATTGGCAAAATCGCCGGTACCAAAGCCTGTGGCAGATGTTGTATTAAGGATCGTAAATGAAAAAAATCCGAAATATAATTACCCGGTCGGTGCCCGAACGAAGCTGCTTCCGGCGATGCAATTTTTTTCGCATAGCATGTTTGAAATAGGTTTTTTGAAACGGGCAGGCCTGGAATAAAGGATCGGATTCGCACCATCGCGCACGGAAACAATTTCTGTTTGCAACGTGTACGTCTTACATAAACTTCCTATCTTCCCTTTCAATTTTCACCTAACGGTCGCTTATGTCTTCAGCTTACACGGGAGTAAAACCAAAACTATCTATCTCGGAGATCATCAACATGAGCGTTGGTTTCTTCGGTATTCAATTCGGATGGGATCTCCAGAGAGCCAACATGGGTCGCATCTATGAAAATCTCGGAGCTAATCCTGACCAGGTACCTATATTGTTTCTTGCCGCGCCTTTAACGGGACTTCTTGTTCAGCCAATCATTGGATATATGAGCGACAGGACCTGGCATCCCCGATGGGGAAGGAGAAGACCTTATTTTATGATTGGGGCCATTCTAAGCTCAATTGCACTAATATTCATGCCGCACAGCAGCAGTTTGTTCATGGCGGCCGGGTTACTTTGGGTGATGGATGTTTTTGGAAATGTTTCCATGGAGCCATTTCGCGCATTCGTTACAGATAAGCTCCCGGATTCACAGGTAAACCGTGGTTTCATCATGCAGAGTTTTATGATCGGGCTAGGAGGGAGCATCGCTTCCTCGTTGCCCTGGGTGATGAAAAATATTTTTCATTACGAAAACACCGCGGCAAAAGGTTTTATTCCGGACAATGTGAAGCTATCATTTTATACGGGAGCATTCTTTTTTCTGGCGGCCGTTTTATACACCGTATTTACTTCAAAAGAATACCCACCATCTGATACTAGCTATAAAGAACGACTAAAGGAATCCAATAAGGGCTTTGGCGGCGGAGTGAAAGAAATATTGAATGCCCTGGTAAATATGCCGAAGAGAATGCGAATTGTTGCATTGATACAGTTCTTCACCTGGCCGGGACTTTTCTTGATGTGGTTTTATTATACTACCGCGGTTGCGGTAAATGTTTTCGGAGGTGAAGATGCCAGTGACCCTGTTTATGCTAAAGGCGCTGATTTTGGAAGTCTCACACTCGCTTATTACAGTGTTATCACATTTTTGTTTGCATTGGTTCTTCCCTTTATCGCCGACAAATTTGGAAGAAAATTGACTCACGCACTTTGTCTGATATGCGGCGGTATCGGGTTGATCAGCGTGGGTTGGGTAAGCAATAAATACATGCTCTTCGGTTGCATGACATGCGTTGGAATAGCCTGGGCGAGTATTCTCTCGATGCCATATGCCATGCTTAGCGGCTCACTTCCTAAAGACAAAGTGGGAGTTTACATGGGAATATTTAATTTCTTTATCGTCTTGCCGGAGATCATCGCTTCCCTGGGCTTTGGCTGGCTGATGAAAAATTTGTTATACAATGACAGACTACTCGCCGTTCAAGTCGGTGGTGGGCTTATGATCCTGGCCGCTCTTATTTGTTATCTCTTTGTCAGGGAAAAGAGATCCGAGCAGGTGGATGAAACGCTCACGACTAAATTAGAGATCCTCGAAGAACGTTCCGTGTAAAGTTCCAGGAGAGCGATATTTTTAAGAGATAAAACACTAATAAAATCCGGAAGGAGTGACAGACTCCGTGTTCATCTGTGGCCTCCATGACTCTTGTGGAAATTTCACTACAGAGAAACAGAGAACATGGGAGAACCACAAGATCATTGATTGACGCTACCCTAGTTGCCTATTTCAAAGCGTAAGCGGTACAAGATGATTGCGTGGGTGCATATTCATGAAGTAACAAGTTGGAGAATAAAATCCGCGACTTTTCTATAGTAATAGTTAAACCATGAAGAAACTTCTTTTTATCTACTTTCTCCCATTTCTCATTACTCATTACTCATTTGCTCAAAGTGTCGAAGTCTATCCGTCTCACTGGTGGGTAGGGATGAACTGGAATAAGGTACAATTGATGTTTCATGGCAGTAATATTGGGAATTACGATCGCGTTTCATCCAACAACCAGAACATAAAAATTCAAAAAGTACACCCTGTTGAAAATAAGAACTATCTGTTTGTCGACGTGGTTGTTGCTACGACGGCAAAAGCGGGCCATTATAAAATAAAATGTGTTGGCGCTAATGGGAATAGGGAGATCGATTTTGAGCTTCAACCGCGCCGTTCGGGTAAAGGAACCGCGTTTGCACAGGGTGTCACTGCAAAAGATTTTGTTTACCTCTTAATGCCGGACCGGTTTAGTAATGGTGATACGACTAACGATCGCATTGCCGGTATGAGAGATCAGTCACTGGACCGGGGCGATTTTTCTGCAAGACATGGCGGCGACCTCCAGGGAGTAATCAACCATCTGGATTATTTAAAAGATCTGGGGGTAACCACACTGTGGATGACGCCCGTTCTTGAAAATGATATGCCCAACAGGACAGAGCATGGGTATGCATTTACCAATCATTATAAAATTGAACCACGTATTGGCGGAGCGGAGATGTATAAGAGGTTGAGTGATGAATTACACAACCGCGGAATGAAACTGATACAGGATGCAGTGTACAATCACGTAGGTCTGTATCATTTTACTGTGCAGGATCCGCCGATGAAAGACTGGTTGCATCAATGGCCTAAGTTTACTCAGACCACTTATAAGGATCAGACCATCTTTGATCCGCATGCCGCTCCTTCCGACACGAAGCTGATGACCGATGGATGGTTCACACAGCAAATGCCAGACATGAATGAGAACAATTCTTATGTTGCCAATTATTTAATTCAGCATGCTATCTGGTGCGTGGAAGAATTCGGAGTTGACGGTTGGAGAATTGATACTTATGCTTACAATGATCTTGTTTTCATGAATCGGTGCAATAAAGCACTCATGGACGAGTATCCAAAGCTTACGATGTTTGGAGAAACCTGGGTGCATGGTGTTCCCAATCAAAGTTATTTCTGTGAGAATAATTACAATATACCTTTTAAGAGCAACCTGCAGGCCACGACGGATTTTCAGTGTTTGTTTTATGGGATTCAACCTGCGATAAATGATACGTTCGCGTGGACAGGTGGAGTCAACAAATTATATACAACAGCGGCGCAGGATTTTGTTTATAAAGATCCTATGCGTGAAGTGATCTTTTTGGACAATCACGACCTGAGTCGTTTTTATTCTGTAATAGGAGAGGATACCACAAAATATAAAATGGGGCTGGCATGGTTGCTGACCTTCCGTGGCATTCCTCAATTATATTATGGCGATGAAATTTTGATGACTGGGGTTACCAATCCTGACGGAAAAGTGAGACTGGATTTTAGAGGGGGCTGGCCGGGTGATTCTGCAAATAAATTCACCAAGGAGGGGAGAACGGAGAAAGAAGAAAACATTTTTGAATACATAAAGCGTTTTGCCAACTTCCGGAAGAATTCTTCCGCGATTACAACGGGCAAAATGATGCAGTATGTCCCGGTAAATGGCATCTACGTTTACTTCCGTTATGATGACAGGCAAACTGTGATGTGCGTGATGAACACGAATGATCAATCTTCAACAATCGATCTCTCTCGGTTTAAGGAAAGAATGAAGGATTTTACAAAGGCTTATGATATAGCCACGGGCGCAACTTTCAATCTGGCGCCCACACTTACTGTAGGCGGTAAGTATCTTCTTGTGATGGAGTTGAGGAGGTAGGTAATGTATATATGGTAATATCAAGTTTATAATGTAATCATGGAGGAGAATAAATTCGGATTCGAAGATTTGGAACTGTGGAAGAAAGCCCGCGAGCTAAAAAATGAAGTTTGTAATGAAACCAAGACTTTTCCTCCGGAAGAGAAATTTAGATTGACTGATCAAATCATAAGAAGTTCACGAGCAATCAATGCACTCATCGCGGAGGGGCACGGCAGGTTTACTTATCCTGATCAGATACATTTTTGCGTGCAGGCGAGAGGCTCACTGTCTGAAACCATAAATCATCTGATTGATGCTTTTGACAAGGGATACATAACAGAAGAAAGATTGCATTACTTTAAGGCAAAGGGGAAAGAAATCGAAAGGCTGCTGAATGGTTACATTAATTATCTCCGCAGCCAAAGAGATAATGATAAGAAATGATCGATCTATTACTGTTTAAACCCTGTATACTTTAAATACCTATATCTGCGTCGCCAATACCATTTTCCTTCCATAGGCATCCCAATCTTTCAGCGCTTTGTTAATTGCTTCGAGCATTGTTTTGCGATTTGTCTTCTTTCCTTTTGCTGCTGGTTGTATCTGGCTCGTGGGAACATTTACTACCTGTACCTTGGTAGCAAACCATGTGGCATGCAGGCGCGGAATGCCCATCCCCAATATCATCCCGGGCAAGCCATGAATACCTTCCGGACCGCCAGAGATCATCAGTTCGTCCGTATAAAACGCAAAGACAGCGACCGTATCAAACAAAATCCCGACAGCTTTGCGGCATTCAAAACCTGCAATGTTTCTTGTATCGGGAGTTATTTTCCATTTTATATTCAATAAACTGTCTTCGACTAGAAATGTCTCTTCATAAATTGGCTTTTGACTAATGCTGGTATTCTTCTGATAATCCGTGTACACCGTATTCTTATTAGCCATAGGTTGAAACCATGTCCTCGTGTTCGTTGCTATTTCCCTGCCTGGTTTGTAAACAGAATGTGCGCTGTCTGCAATGAAATCAAAATACGTGAGCGAAGTTTTTGGTATCTGCTCCTTCATATTTTCATACCAGTTGTCCCCATTTGCTATTTCTTTATACAAAGCCTGCAGAGTTACCGTTTTTTCAAATTCTATCTTAACCGTAGAAAAGAATTGTGTTTGAGCCTTTGCGAACCAAAGCAAAAAGCAAAACGCCAAAAGAAGAAAATACTTTTTCATATCAAACTATTTTTGACCGGGCATTTTGGTAAATGTCCATTGAAAACTAAGCATGAAATATTGCGCAATGCGCTGGTACCGCTGATCCGTTACGAAGTTGCTATTGATGATGCGATTGAATCCCTTATTCTGATTCAAAATGTCATTCGCCCTGAAAATTAATTTCCCCGACTTATCCTTGAAAAATTTCTTGCTCAATTCAGCGTTCCACAATACAATATTGGTATTTGTATTCGTGCTTGCACTTTCGAATGCTTCAATTTGCTGCCTCAGGTCGAAATCAACATCGGAACTAAATTCAAGTTTCCAGAAAAGCTTCAGGTAGCCCTCCGCTCTTCCGCCATAGGTCCAATAATTATTGTTGATATCCTTCCTGAGAGAAGACACTGACGTATTCCTTCCAATCTTAGGCTCGACCCGGATACTGTACTTATCTTGTAAAGAATAGGATAGGCCGTAATTCAATTCGATGTTTACATAGGTGTTTATACTTTTTTGTGCATTGATAAAAGTAATATTGCGTCCACCATTTACATTGGTATTGATCTCATGAATCAACTTCTGGTCACCCTGTCCCGAAACCCAACCCCCATACATATAGTAAGTATAGTTGCCCTGCACATTTATCGGCGTAGTGGTTGTCTTTCCATAGATATCTACAACGCTGAAGTTTGCAATTGCATTTTCCTGGAAATTAAAACCAATGCCTGTATACATATACCGGCTTTTTAAGACCTGGAAACTATTGTAGTTGAGGTTCAGGTTGTGATTAAATCCCACTTTCAGATTCGGATTGCCAATATATACATTCAAAGGATCATTGTTATTGCGGATCGGCTGTAACTGATCAATGGTGGGCTGACGCGTCGCCCCGTTGTAACGGAATGAAAGATTCGTTTGTGGCTTTATGCTGTAACCAAATTGTATTTGTGGAGTGAAATTGGTGAAATTATATTCTCTGGTGGCGCCGTGATCAAGATCGTGCAATCTTAATTTTACTGCTGAAGCACCACCGCCAATCACCGATTTTAATTTTTTCCCTAAATATCTCAATGTTACAATTCCTGTATGTGCAAAAGCATTCAGATCAAAATTGTTACTGTAGAAAGAATCTAAAATCGTATACTTATCATTATTATCTTTTTCAAAGGTGTTTTTGTGTGACGTAGAATTGTTGTTATTAAAACTGTACTCCGTTACCAGGTTCCATTTAGTGCTGAGAGGTTCGTTGTAAGTGATCTTTCCCCCATACGTTTGGGATCTGCCCGTTCCTGCTTTATACTGGTCAGTAGTTAATGTCGAATCAATGACCCCGTTCTTAAAGAATTGGTTAAACGAATATAACGTACCGCTATTATCATCGTTGATCAGGCTATACCGTAGCGTGGTCATTAGCATTCTTCCTTTCTTCTTGAATAATTGTTTATAATTAAGTTGGTTATCTGATTGTTTATGTGTGAGGTCGTTTGTATTAGTCCTGTCGCCGGTATTCACGAATTCGCGGGCGTCGCTCAAAGCTTCACTGTGAGTGGTACCAGATGTTTCGGTGGTCTTATACGTATTGACAGAAGAAAATTTGATCGTTGTAAGAGAATCGATCTTCCATTCATATTTGCCTGTAAATACGTGTTGTTGCTTCAGGCCTTTTGTATTTGAATTTTCGTTGTTATAGAAGGTGGTGTCTGGCAGTAGTGTCTGCTTCAAGGTGGAAGCTTCGTTAGTTGTACCAAGTCGGTTATAATTATAGGCCAGGTTCAAATTATTCTTGTCTTCGTCCCATTTATTGCTGTATAATCCGCCTGCCGAATAAGCATCCGGGATACCTTGTAAACCCCAGTCACTAAAATCATCATTTGTTCCGAAGCTGTAGTAATAGCCTCCGATTTCATCATACTCAAGGTCATTGTCGATCCCCAGTTTATTTCTTTCCTCCCAGCCAAGACTTCCTGTGCTTGTGTTACTTTTTGTACCAAAGAGTGACACCTTTCGTTTGCCTAAAAAATTATTATACAGAATTTTTCCGTTATGCAGTCGATCGAAATCAGACCCAGCCTCCATTTTCCCAAAATATCCCTTTTTGGCATTGTCTTTTAGTTTAATGTTGATCGTCTTTGAATCGCTATTACCGGCAATTCCCTTTATTTGATCCTGTTCTGTTTTTGTATCAAACACCTGAACCTTGTCTACTACTTTCGCCGACAGATTTTGCGTAGCAATGGTGGGATCATCGCCAAAGAACTCTTCGCCATCGACCAAAACCTTATCTACTCTTTTTCCCTGGGCTGTTATTTCTCCTTTGCTATTTACAGTTAAGCCCGGGAGTTTTTTCAAAAGATCTTCTACCGTTGCACCCTCTTTTACTTTGAAACTGTCGGCGACAAATTCGGTAGTATCGCCTTTAATACGGATAGCCCCGGTATTGTGAACAATCACTTCCTTCAGTAGAATTGCTCTTGTAAGCAAAGAAACCTTTCCCAGGTCAAATGGCTTTGCTGCAGTTAGTTTCACTTCGTCGGCAAAGTCAGCATACTTCGGATAAGTGATCATGATGACATAAGTGCCGGCTGGAATATTTGAGATCGCAAACCCGCCATTTGCATTCGTCCTTGTAAATTTAACCAGGACCGAATCCGACTTCCGCAAAAGTGTAACAACAGCATTCGAAAGATTTTTCTTTTCAACTGTATCGGTCACCGTACCTTTAATAGACGTTGTTTGTGAATGTGAAGTGAGAGTTATTGCTAAAATGAAGACAAAGCCCGCAATGAATTTTCTCATGGCTAAAGGTTAGTTAGGATAATAACGGCTAATGGTCATTATATAGTGTAAAAGTGATTTGAATTATTAAGGTAAAAAAAATTGCTCCCTTGATTTTAGGCTAAACAAATCAATCAGTTATGACGCAGCAAAACGAAAATTCCGCCAAAAATACGACTGGAGAACAAAATGCGAACAAAATCGTAAGTGGAGGAGGAAAAAAAGATGAGCGGTCAAAACTGGCTTCTTTCGAGCAAAACCCTTATGAAAGCGAGCATTTTGTAGATACAAGCAAACCCGTTTGGAATTATTCCTTATTGACTGATGAAGATGTAAGAAATTACCAGGCTGGGACAAACTATTCACTTTATGAAAAATTCGGCTCGCACTCAATAAAAGTGCATGATGTTTGGGGAATGTATTTCTGCGTGTGGGCTCCCAATGCCACTTCGGTTTCGGTCACAGGGAATTTTAATCACTGGAAAAATCATGAGCACGAATTGTATCCACGGTGGGATAGAAGTGGGATTTGGGAAGGATTTATTCCAGGACTCAATTTAGGAGAGTCTTACAAATATTATATCGTCGGGTTTGGCGGAAAGGAGCAGGACAAAGGTGATCCGTTCGCAAATTTCTGGGAGAAGCGACCGTTGACAGCATCTATTACCTGGGATATGCATTACGAATGGAAGGATGAGGAATGGATGAATCAAAGAAAAGACAATAATTCACTGGAGTCGCCATGGAGTGTTTATGAAGTACACCTGGCAAGCTGGATGCGACCTGATAAGAACAACGAAGAAACATACAACACCTACGACCAGATCAGGGAAAGATTGGTCCCCTACGTAAAAGAACTGGGTTTTACGCATGTGGAGTTTATGCCTGTCATGGAACACCCTTTTGATGGAAGCTGGGGATATCAGTGCACCGGGTTTTTTGCTTCTACATCACGATTTGGTGATCCGCAGGGATTGATGCAACTGATCGATGCTTTTCATCACGAAGGTATCGGTGTTATACTCGATTGGGTGCCTTCGCATTTTCCTTATGACACCCATGGTTTATTTATGTTCGACGGAACACACACCTATGAATATGCAGATATGCGCAAGGGTTTTCACCCGGACTGGAACAGTTATGTATTCAATTATAAAAGGGGAGAGGTAAAATCTTTTTTGATCAGTAGTGCAAGGTTTTGGTTTGACAAATTTCATATTGATGGTATTCGGGTAGACGCCGTTTCATCCATGCTGAAATTAAATTATAGTCGTACACATGGACAATGGGAGCCGAATGAATTTGGAGGCGAGGGAAATTTGGAAGCGATGGCTTTTATTAAGGACCTGAATGAAACTATCTACAGGGATTTTCCTGACACGCAAAGTATTGCCGAGGAAGCAACAGACTGGCCGGGTGTATCAAGACCAACCTGGCAGGGCGGTTTGGGTTTTGGAATGAAATGGATGATGGGCTGGATGCATGATACCCTGGATTATTTTAAGATGGATCCATATTTCCGGCAGTTTCACCAGGATAAATTCTCCTTCAGTATGATGTATTACTATGACGAGAATTTTATGCTTCCATTTAGTCATGATGAGGTAGTACATGGCAAAAGCCCGATGCTTTTTAAGATGCCGGGTGATGAATGGCAGAAGATGGCCAACCTTCGACTGATGTATACGTATATGTGGGCACATCCCGGCGCTAAACTTTTATTTATGGGTGGTGAATTTGGTCAAACATCAGAGTGGAACTATAAATCGGAACTTGACTGGCAGCTACTCCAATATGAACCACATAAAAAATTGAAAGATTGCGTCACTGATCTCAATACTTTGTTGCGAAATGAACCGGCATTGTATGAAAATCAATTCAGCATTTATGGATTTGAATGGGTCGATCTGAATCATAGGCCCGAATCAATTGTCTCGTTTAAGAGAAAGGGAAAAAACCAGGAGGACGATCTCCTAATCATTCTAAACCTGACGACGGTTGTGAGAAGTGATTGGGAAGTGTTTGTTAACAATAAAGAATTTACAAAAGAGATTTTTAATAGCAACGATAAAAAGTATTGGGGCACCGGGGATGTCTTTAACCCTGAGATCCGGAGTGAATTGGTGGATGAAGAACAAAGGATCTATAAGCTCACACTGAACCTGCCGCCACTCGGTGGAATTATTTTGAAGTAAATATTTCGCGTAAAAGGCGCTCGTAAACCTTGCATCTCTTTAGCAGAGGCAGGACATGCCTAGTCTCTGCCGTTGAAGAACTTTAAGGCATTGCGCGAAACCATTTGCTTGATTAACTTCACCTGATGATCACCGTTCTGCAAATATTTTTTGTACTTGTTCTGATCGTTGTCATTATTCTGTTTGTATTCCGGATTAGGAGAACAAGAGAAATTATTCATTTGCCGGATAACTACAAGGAAATACTCAGTGACTATGTAAAGTTTTACCGCCAACTTGATGAAGAAGGAAAAAGGAAATTCGAAGAAAGGGTAGAACATTTTCTTTCTACCGTACGCATTACCGGTGTAAATGCGGACGTGGAAGACTTAGACACTATATTCATTGGAGCTGGGGCGATCATCCCTGTATTTTCATTTCCTGACTGGCAATATGTAAATCTGCATGAGATTTTGGTTTATCCCGGAGCTTTCAACGAAGACTTTGACCAGGGGGGAAACAACCGACATATATCAGGCATGGTTGGTTCGGGTTCAATGCAAAATGTAATGATCATCACGAAATGGGAATTGAGGCAGGGCTTTATTAATGCCACAGATCTCCGCAATACAGCGATTCATGAATTTGTCCATTTGATCGACAAAATGGATGGAACTATGGATGGAGTTCCTGAAATAATTTTGGAGAGAAAGTTTGTGAATCATTGGACGGGGCTTATGAACACGACCATTCAACAAATGCGAATGCACGGCTCCGATATTGATATGTACGGCGCCACCAATCCAGTCGAATTCTTTGCTGTGATCTCTGAATATTTTTTCGAACGCCCAGACCTGCTAAAAATTAAACATTCCGATCTGTTTGAAATGCTTGAGAGAATATTCAGAACGAACCGGTGAAATCCCTTATTTAAAATGATAGTACCAATTCCCCTTCGATTCCCTGTTGACAGTTTCCTGCGATTCAAAACCGATATGAACAAATTTTTGAGATTCTGCAGGATATTGATGTTTCTCTAAGAGAGCTCTTAGAGCGGTCATCAATTCAATATTCGCGATCAGGTGATTTTTAACTTTATCGCTTTGAACGCAGATCCAATAGACCAGATGTTTTGGATTGATATCATAGGCGCCATACCAGTCAATAAAAAATCTTTCCGTGCAAACGGGTTGAATGATTTTTCCCATATCTGATTTGATGTCTAGGATCTTTTTTTTGATCAGGTCTTTATCATAGGGATATTTTTCCGGGTTGGCAGAGTTATGACTTCCCCCGGTCATATTTTTGGGAAAGCTCCAATTTACCTTAACCCTGATCGCCTGGTTAATGTGCCGGTGTTCGTGTTGAATTAAGAATTGAAACGCATCTCTCAGGCTATAGGTTACAATTTTTACTGCAGGTGAAGTGATGATGGTTTTGTCAACGTCAATATTTTGGCATTCTGAAATATATTGTAAAAATCTGTCCAGGCTCTGGTAGTAATGTTCAATGATCTCCCCGCTTTTATCGCTTGCTGAAGGACGAATTATTTTCGGGGCAATCAATTTTTTCTTCGGTTGCTCACCGAGCTGATCTTTTAGCACTCGTCCGAAAAGACGACTGAAAGGACTGAACCTTTCCCAAATACTCATCCGGTAAACTCTGTCAGTAATCTTTTTTAATTCAGGAAAATAAGTGCTATGAGATATGACAAGGTGTTCAAGACATTGAGCAATACTCCAGCTTCCAGGTGTTGGTTTCCAATTTAGTTGTTGCAGTGAAATACTTGAAAACTCGCACCGAACTTTTTCTTTTGCCTCTTTACCCCCTTGCAAAACTGTCTCTATAAAAGCCTCGTCGATCATTATGTCATACTAAAGGCAGTAATTTATTACTTGAGAGCTTGATGGCATGGAAGGCAGCCTCCATTCATAGCAGGTATATTTCTATTATTTTTTTGCTGACACTGGTGGTGTCGGTTGTGGAACAATATTACGGATCGGTTTGGTTGTTTTCAAATAAGCAAAAATGGCCTTCAATTCATCATCGGTCATATTCCTATACATTTGCCAGGGCATGGGAGGTAACATGGGTCTCGAACCGGCTAATCCTTTCATTTTCCCGTTTCTTAAGGCATAGATGAATTGCTCTTCCTTCCAGTTGCCAATACCCGTGGCATCAGGGGTTAGATTGGCCGTATACGAAACACCCCAAGGGCCTACCCAGGAAGTAAGATCATTTGTTGCGATGATGCCTTTGGTTTCCATGTCTTGGCGATTCACGTCCACGGCAGCCATTTGCGACGGGTGTCCTGACAGCAATAAGGCAGTGTCAATCTCCATTCCCTGCTCAGTCATTTTTTTCGGAGAATGACAATCGTGACAGGCACTAACAGTTACCAGGTGTTCGCCCCATTTTACCTGGCTTTCAAAGCCAGCAAAGGCCGACGCTTCTTTTTGGACAGATTTGTCTTCACTGGAAGCACGGTCGCATTGTGTCAATAGGAGCGCACTTAAGACTCCAACACATGAAATGGTAGTTGAAAGGATTCTCATACAATTGGTTGAATATAAAATAAAAAATAAAAAGACTGGCTTTTTCGAAGCACAGTCTTGTGAGCCGTTTCAGGGTTATAAAGCACTTACAACGACTGTGATAAAGGCATACAGGCAAATAACAACAAATGCAAGTATGCCTCCTTTTACCACATGTTTCATAAAACTAAGGTTTAATCCTATAAAGAAAGGAAAACCCGAAGCCGAAGGAAATGGCTTTATTCATCAATTGACGAACCGAAGGGATGAAATGAAAGAAATGCAAGTTGAAATAGCATTGTGTTCGATGGTGCACTGGATAAATAAAAACGAAAAACGTGTTCAACGCTGGAGATATTGATGAAGAAACTTGAAAACTTCTTCTTCCCATAAATCCGGATCCAGGAAAATAATATTGTGGCCTTCCGCGGAAGAACCGCCATAAGAAGGATAAATCTTTAACACATGTTGTTTGCCTGTCAGATTCATAGTACTATCAAGGCTATAAGCGGGATTCAGTGAATAATCATTTTGAGCATAAACGAGCATGACTGGAACATCAATTTTTTTGACCGACTCAATCAATGCCGTTCTAAGTTGTGGCGATGAATTCCAACTATAACCGCCCGCCCCAAAAACTACCACTGCCCTTATACCTGGATGATGTTCAGTGACGAGCAAAGCAAGTGATCCGCCAAATGAATGACCGATTACTGCGAGGCGGTGGATATCTACATCGTTTCTTTCTCTTAAAAATTCCAGTCCGGCGAATATGTCGTGCTGATCATTTGTTAGCAGTTGTTGCATTTGTACACGGTTCCGTCCTTCCTGGCCCCTTTCTTTTAGGGCTTTGTTCATCAAATCGGCACTATTCTCACCCTGGTCTTTGGAAAGGGCGGTACCCCTGCGAAAGAGGGCCAGAAAAACATAGTTATTTTTTGCAAAAAGTGGCCCCAATACCGATGTTTGTTTTACCGCGTCGTATCTCAGGCCGCTTGTTTCGTAACTTCCATGACAAAAGATTATTGCTGGAAAAACTCCCTTTCCTTCAGGACGCCATAACAGGCCTTTCAATGATAAACTATCTGACAATATTGTAACCGTATCAGGCGGTCTCAAAACCTGGGCGTGTGAATCCTGACCTAATAAAAATAGAAGTATGGAAAAGGCAACAGGTTTGAGCACGTTACTTTTATTTGCTTTTTTTTGAATTGAGTTTCGATAGCAAAAATACTCCAGGCCTCAGCACTTTATTCATTCATCAGCGCAGTTTTTCTGTTAATGGAGAACAACACAGTGGAAAACTGGAGCATTCCGATAAGGGAAAGTTTTTTTACTTATAACAATTACTACAATACCCACCATTGTGAAAAAGAAGTCAGTGATTTGTTGCTGGCATCATCTTTTTGTCACTAGCTTCAACACCGGAAAAAGATCTCGATACCCTCTGAAAAAGATTGCCGTATACAATATCAAGGGAGGCGTTGGAAAAACCACCACATCCGTAAATCTAGCCTGTTTTCTTGCAAGGAAAGGCCTGAGCGTCCTGCTTTGGGACTTCGATCCACAAGGGGGCAGTAGTTTTTTCTTCGGCCGTCAGAATCGAAATAACAATACACACGGCCGCCTGTTTGAAAAATACATCACTATTTATGATGTGATTCATTCCACAGAAAGTTACCAGATCGATGTAATCAGTAACGATGCCTTCTTTTCAGATCAATTCATGAATCATGCCTCCAAAATGACCACCGTCAATTTCACAAACAATGAACTGATAAAGCTTGTACTCAAAGAGGTGGAGGATGATTATGATGTATGCGTGATGGATTGTTCACCCGGCAGGTTCCTCCTACACAATAATATTTTTCGTGCATCTGACCTGATACTGGTACCCAATTTACCAGCCCCTCTTTCTATTTATTGTAATAATATGCTGATGGATGAACTACAGCAGGATGTTCACCTATCGAAAAAAGCGCTGAGCTTTTATAATATGGTCCAGACACATAAATCACTTCACAAAGAATATCTCGATAACAGGAAAGATGCATCCTGGATGCTCGACAACTTTATTCCTTTCTACATGGATATTGAGCTGATCGGTTATACGAAGCAATCTCTTTTTCACCAGGACAAGGAATACAAGGCAAATATCCATTACTTCAATCTCTGGCTGGAAATATGCAACCGCATGCATTGGGGCGAACTGAAGGATATTACAGGAAAACTCGTAAGTATGCCAAAGGGCTCTCCTGATAATGAATTCCCCGGACTGCAACCAGCCTCAAATCAATGAAGCGCTTATTCATCGTTCATCATTTCGATCCCGACCGCAGCATCGGGAAAACCAACCGATAATGGACAGGAAAAGATTTAATCGTTGGCCAGTACCTTCTTTTTTAACCATAATCTTATTGGCTCGTCATAAAATTTCAGGCAGACGTAGCCGATGGTGATAGCCGAAACAAAAACGAGTAAACCAAAGGGCCAGCCATTCTGTAATGACACCTTGTTATCCCTCACCCAGGCAGTGTAAATATAAATAAGCGGATAGTGTGTTATGTAGATCGGGTAAGAGATATCACCCAGGAATTTGCATAGGTGATTAGCATATTTCCCTTTAACGTTACCACTAGCTCCTATATATACGATCAAAGGAAAAATGAAAATGATGATTAAGGCTTCATAAAGACCATTCATCCACAAATGTGTAGTTCCGCCGATCCTTGGAATTGAAAGGACAGTTATGACCAAAAGGCTGCACCAGAGAAAGGCATTTTTAATGTATGTGAGTTTTGCAGCTCTTGAAAGTAACAGCCCGGCAAAAAATGGATACATCAAACGCGTGAAACCAATACGCAATTGCGCCGGTTCAAGTGACCAACCACCAATGAGATCTCCTTCGCCCCGCGTCACTGCAAGATGTATAAGTGCACAACCCGCAAGGAAAACCAGGAGTGCAAGTGCTGTCTTTGAAAATTTTCTTATCAGAACAGCGTAAAGAATGTTGGCAATGTATTCGTAGAACAAGGTCCATGCAGGCCCATTTAACGGATAGCTCTCATACCATCCGCGAATATCCATTGATGGCGGCAATGGAAACATGGTGAATCCTATCAACATCACAAGAAGCATTTTCCAAACAGGAACGTTGTTTATAGCCGGCCACAACGCTCCTCCCTGGAAGTAAAAGCCTAGTACCCCGACGATCATACCCATTATGACCATTGGATGAAGCCTCACAAGACGACGTTTAAAAAAATCGGCAATGCTTATTTTATGCCATCTGTCGTCATAAGCATAGCCAATCACGAAGCCAGAAAGCACAAAGAAAAAATCGACGGCAAGATATCCGTGGTTAATGATCTGATCAAGAGGGCTGGTGGAATGGGCTTCGAAAATGTGAAGGCCAACCACCATAACAGCGGCTACTCCCCGGAGTCCATCAAGTATAAGATAATGCGGTTTTGCAGTTAGTTCGGTTGATTTCATTTCATGGCACTAGGTGGCAATATGCGTTTAGAAAGACCTACAGAAAAAAATTTCAGGATTAGTGTCGTAGTCGCAAAATATTAGCAGTGATGATAGGAAGGAATGAGTGATGAATAATGAAATGAATACATCACTGATCACTCATTACTGATTTTTTTTGCCCTCTCCATCAACCTGCATAATGAATTGGCTAATTGCATCTGTTGCGTGGACTTACATGCAGGCTCAAACAAGGAAGGGTTTGCAACTAAGATGAACACCGCCCTGGCTCGTGAAACGGCAACATTAAATCTGTTCAAACTGTAGAGGAATTCCATACCGCGAGGCGCATCCTCAGGCGTAGAAGTAGCCATCGAAAAAATGATCACGGGGGCTTCTTGTCCCTGGAATTTGTCAACGGTGCCAATTTGAATGTTTGGCAAAGCAGCTTTCAGTAATTCAACCTGGGCATTGTACGGGGAAATGATCTTAATGTGATGTGAGTTTAATTTGTGTCTTTGTTTGTCATAATCTATCCAGTAGACATTATGATCAAGAAGATTGTCAACAATAGAAGCTACTTTTTCGACTTCTTCTTCCGAGCTATTTTGATTGCCTTCATGGTTCACTAATTCTATGTACAATCCGGGTTCATGGTAGGAGGGACTTCCATTCAGTCTTTGATTTACGGTATCAGGTTTTGTATGCAGGCGATTATCATAAAACAATTCGGAAATGTAATCGTTTATAGCGGGATGCATCCGCCAGGTGGTTTCTAAAAACAAACCCTGGTCTGCTGAAATAGTCTTTTCTTCCTGTAAAATATGTTCAAGAGCTGACACTTCTGTTCCTTCAGGATGACTTCCCTTCTGTGGTTGTTTCAGTTGCTGAGGGTCTCCCATCAATATAAGATTTTTCCCTGCATGTGAGAGGGCTAATGTGTCTATCAGCGATAATTGTCCTGCTTCATCTACGAAAAGAAAATCCACCGACTCAAAAAATTCTTGCCTTGCCCACATAAACGAAGTGCCTGCCGCGATGTCAACTTGTTGCATGTTTTCAATGACAGTAAGATTATCTTCCGCTTCGATCCAATTCGGATCCACATTGCCTGTCGATTCATTTACTTTTTGCACGATCCTGATAGTCATGTTTTCTTTTGCGGCAGCTTTATTTACCTTTTCAAGTAGTGACGTGATCACTTTATGGCTTAACGCAGTAACACCTATTTTTTTCTTTGCCTTAATTAATGAAATGATCATTTGCGCAGCCGTATAACTTTTGCCCGTACCAGGAGGACCTTGGATGGGCAAGACATTATTATCGAGGCTCGTCACTTGCATGATCGCGGCATTTGATTGCCCATTTATCTGTGAAGGATCAATAGGTAACTTGATCGATCTTAACAAAAGCTCTCTGCCTGCCTGGTAACTGCCTGTACTTCGTATTCCATTTTGTAAAACATATTCCGCTAAGCGGATGATCGATTCTTCCTTGGGAGTATCGGGAATATCATCGCTGCAAATAATATTAGTTGGATGAATATCGACAGCTTTCTTTCTCTTTTTGATGCCCAGTACCCTTTTTACCAGATCGATCGAATAAATTTCACCGATCGTTTCCGCCTTATAGGAAACATTATCTCCCTCTTTAAGACTGAATTCCTGTTCAGGGAAACTATAAAAATGAACGACACTTTTTTTCTCCTGTCTTTGGTTTCCAGTAAAGACTAAACCCGATAATGCATCACTTTCTTCCAGCAGATCTGAGTCGGCTAATTCGGAAAGCCTGAAATATTCCCACCAAAATGATTTCTTCTCTCTTCGATACCAGTCCAGCATATTTGCCAACAACCATTTTGCCTGCTGTTCCTCGTTACGGTTTTCAAGAGGAATATCTTTCATTAGCTCATCAAAAAGGGGTTGTATCTTTTTTTGATGCTCCGTTATCTTTTCTGAAGGGCTGTCATCTTCCTTTATGGGACGGGGGATATCTTTTTGTTGATCGATCAGTTCCTGGCGAAGTTTTTCCAGCCAATCGCGTAAATATTTAGTCGAAATGCAATCGTCTTTATTGTAATCTCTTACTACAGCGATCGTTCCCTCGTCAACTGTATCAACATAGCCACTTTCAAGCAATCCTTCATATAGTATTTTGTTTTGTGCCACAAGTCGAAGATCCCTTGTGCGCAAATAGCCGTGAAGTTTTTCAAGATCTTTTAATGAATAACTTTCAATACCCGCCATTACCGAGTGTCGCGTTATGATGTGCAAGTTTACAAATACCCCGGCTCTCAATAGCCGATCAAGGTCATCTTCCCTTGTTGCATATTTGCCGACTAATCTTTTTAATGCACTTTGCTCATACGCACCAAAATGATAAATATGCATTTTTTCATCCTGCTTCCATATATCCATGACGGTATCCATGAATTTCTCCAAAGCCTCTAGCTCTTCTGAATCATTGTGTGCCCAGAGATCATAATAATCATCACGATAATACCATCCAAACAAATATTCGATACCTGTATCGCCGACATACGGGTCACCTTCAAAATCAAAAAATATATCGTGCTCAGAAGGTTCCGGCAATTGATAAAAACCCAGACCTTGCTCTAATGGAAGAATTTTGAAAACGGGTCGATTGGTTATGCGCCATTGAAGTTGAAGTTTCGCTTGCACAGATAATTTCTCAAAAGTTTGTATGCTACCCCGTTCCGGCTTGTAAGGTAATGGAGCAGGAAGGTTCGCCATCAACTCCAAACTGGTAACGCCCCATTTTTTGACCTCTTTTACCTGCATGTTACCCATCCCGGCAATAAAATTTAAATGATCATCTTCGCGTCTCCTTTTATTACAAACGGACCACCATTTACAAATATCACATTGTGGTACGGGGTCGGGATAAGAATCTTGTGGATGAGTAAATGCCTGCAATAATTTTTTTTTCATCAACCGATAATAGGCCGCGAAATCGTCTACCCTGTAGCAGTGTTCTCCGCCCGGATTCTTGATATGCATGTACTCAGGCATACAGCCCTGCAATTCCGCAAGCATTTCAGAATAAAGGCTGATCTGTAAAATGGCTCCCGCTCTCGTTTCCTTTGACAGCTTTGTGTCCATCACTTCATATGACCAGTTGCCAAATTTGGTCTGGTTTCCTACTTTTTTAATTAGAAAATCCGCCCAACCATTCCAAGCATCCAGTTCTAGTCTTGCCTGGTAAATAATGTCAACTCCCTGTTTCATGGCTTCCAGAGTTTGAGCTACGGCTTCATTAGTATTGCCTTTGTGTATTTCAGTAACTGTTTTTCCGGAATTTTTTAGTTGGCTTATATAATCTTTTTCAAACTCTTCGCCTCTTTGTTGTAGTGCGACCAATGAAGGATTGTCATAAACAGGTGGCGACGGAATGATTTTCCTGGCAAGTTGTAAGTTGAGAAATGTAGCGTGTTTACAACTCATGTGCGTTGAAAGGTCGGATGCGGATAGATATATCGTTGTATCGATAATTTTCATAGTATGTTAATAGAACGATCAATTACGCAATTTAAAGTTCGCTAAACAACAATGGAATGATACTGGTAGTGAATAACGAATCGGTATTTGCGATGGCAGGATATTCGAGCTCCGTCACGCCTGTACCGAAGTTCGTTTTTGTTTTGTTGTTGAAGATAACATTTATCGTTTAATTATTAACGTCAAGCCCGACCGAAGCTGATTAAAGATTTGCTGCCGATTGTTCTTCTGTTAACCATTGCCAGGCAAATACTTTTGTTGGGGGCAGTTTTGATTTTTGATGATGCTAAAAGTGGTTTGAATTGCTTAATCCTTTTGCTTTTCCAGAGCTAAATATTTTTCCAGAGTTTTTGTTTGATTTTTTTTCATTTCTCCTTCTGATAGGGAAACGGCAACTTTTTCAGCTATTACAGCAGACAGAAAATCTTTTTTGGCTGCGTAAATTCCTGCTAACACGTCAAAAAATGCAGGCGAATTAAAATCAGTTTGTTTAATACCACGTGTTATAGCGTCAAATCCAATTTGCAGTAATTGGGTATCAACAGTACTTCCGATATGCGCTACTTGCCAACCCATGACTAAATACGTGTTTGGTCTTACATAAGAAAAATTAGTGAGTAATTGTCGCCCGTAACTAACCGCTGTATCAATGCGTTTTTCTTTTATTGCCTCATTGAATTTGAGTAAAGTTTTTTCCGCATCTATCCCTGACACATATTGTTCTTTTAAATGATTGACATCATAGTGACCATTTATAACATCATCTAATGTTTTATCTATAGTTGCTGGGTCACCCATATACACAATTTTACCATTTCTATCAATAAGAAATGAGGTTGGCAAATTGCCAAATCGGCTCTTTTGCATCCAGGGATGAAGCCAAATGCCCTGTTCACTATCTTTTGTTGATGGAGAAACCCATGCAACATTATAATTCATCAAAGAATCTTTTTTTAAAACAAATTTTCTTACGTTTTCCAATGTATTACCGTACTTGTCTTCACTTGTTATACCAATTACTTCCAAACCCTTCTGTGAATACGTTTTTTGTAACTCTGATAAATGAGGCATTCCAACAATACATGGAACACACCAGGTTGCCCATAAATCAACCAAGTAAACTTTGCCGCTTTGAAGGGATTTAAATCCTCCGTACTTAAGCCATTGTTCAATTTTTAATTCAGGTGCATTGTCACCAATAGTCAATTGAGAAGTGCTTTGAGCAGATGATGGTATATGGGAGGAAATTAGAACAATTAATAAAAGAAGAAAATGATGATGCCTCATTGGACTATATTTCAGTAAGGAGTGTGATTGTCAATAAAAGTTTAACCATAATTAAAATAAAATTTGCTAAACCAGTAATTTTATTTTACTGAGACAGGAAAAAATACCTTTGAACTATAATTTAAATCGGTGTTCAGGATCTTTTAATGTCAGAAAATTGCCACCAACACTTAAATTTATGATATAAGGCGATAATTTATAAAAAAACCAATTCTGAAAATCAAATCTTTAATGTTATACATTTTGTATTGTCGTTAGGACAATCTGCCCACCAATTAATCTTTTCGAGCCACGAGACTTGCTGAATTAATTGTTGCAGTACAAGTGTGCGACGCAACAGAATTTTAATGGTGGTTCTAAAGCTGGCAAGATAAAGAAGTTAACTCATCCAATTGATCCCCGCTTCAGGATTCCATTTGGTGGTGCTTTTTTTCAATTTGGTCCAGAATTCAATAGAACTTTTTCCGGTAATATCACCAACACCGAATTTGCTTTCATTCCACCCGCCGAAACTAAATGGTTCCCGGGGAACTGGCACGCCTACATTTACGCCGATCATTCCAGCACTCGCTTTTTCCATTATATACCTTGCGTACCCACCATTTTGTGTAAAAACAGATGCGGCATTGCCATACGGATTTTTATTTTCAATCGCGATCGCTTCATCAACAGTTTCAGTACGCATGATGCTCAGCACGGGCCCGAAGATCTCCTCCCGCGCCACAGCCATATCTGGTTTTACATAATCGATAACTGTTGGGCCCACATAGGTTCCTTTTTCTTTTCCTTCCACTCTTGCACCACGACCGTCGATTAGAATTTTGGCTCCCTCTTGCTCGGCTTCGGTGATATATTTTTCAATTCGTTCTTTAGCTTCTTTACTAATAACAGCTCCAAGGTTTTTTCCCGGGACGATCTTTTTTGCTTCTTCACAAATTTTTTGAATAATGTGGTCAACATTTCCAACACCGACCATAGCACTCGCCGCCATGCAACGCTGCCCTGCACAACCGCTCATGCTTGCCGTAACATTCTGTGCAGTGAGATCTTCTTTTGCATCCGGCAACACCACCAAATGATTTTTCGCGCCCCCTAATGCAAGTACTCTTTTGAAATGATGTGTTGCTTTCTGATAAACCACTTTAGCGACTTTTGTTGAACCTACAAAGGAAACAGCTTCTATTCCTGGGTGAACGCAAATGGCTTCTACAATTTCACTATCGCCATTAACAATATTAAAAACGCCATCGGGCAGCCCTGCCTCTTTTAATAGCTGCGCCAATTTTGAGGCACTTAATGGAACCTTTTCTGACGGTTTTAAGACCATACAATTACCCAGCGCGATGGCATTTGGTATTGTCCAGTTCGGTACCATGCAGGGAAAGTTGAAAGGAACAATGGAGGATACAACGCCAAGCGCTACATGCTCCGTTCTGCATTCAACTCCTTTGCTCACTTCTAAAATTTCACCTGTTACTAATTGAGGTAATGAACAGGCGAACTCTGTCAGCTCGATACTTTTTTCAATTTCTGCAACAGCTTCATTGTAAGTTTTTCCGTTTTCTTCCTGCACCAGTTCGGCGAGTTCTTTCAAATTTTTTTCCAACAAGTATTTATAGCGAAAGAAAACCTGGACCCTTTCTTTAATGGGAAATTTGCTCCAAATGGAAAATGCAGCTTTAGCACAAACTACCGCAGCATCAAGATCCTTAGCTGTTGACATTGGAACGTCTGAAAGATGGTTGCCGTCAATAGGGGAGATAACATCAAGCTTTCGTTGCGAATCAGCATTCACAAATTTTCCATTTATATAATTTTGAACTGCAGGGTATTTCATTGGTCATAAATATAACTAAATTATGACTGTAGCAATTCGATCTGACCTTTCGGGGTAAACCACGGAGGCACTGAGTGCATGGAGTTGCACGGAGTGGGACTCTGTGTATCTTTGTGATCTCTATGTCTCCCTGCCTGCCGGAAGGTCTGGTTTAAAAAATCTGTAACGATTATCTTTGAAATAATATGAAAACTTTTATTGCCATCACGTTTTTACTATTGAATTTAGCTGCTTTCTCACAGCAAGTGAAGTCTGTCAAAATCACTGAGCTTGAAAAGACAATCAAAGGAAGTAAAGCCCCTTTGATCGTTAATTTCTGGGCGACATTCTGTGTGCCTTGCCTTGAAGAGATCCCTTACTTCCAGGAAATCGCAAACCAATATCACGCAAAGGATGTTTCGCTCCTATTTGTCAGCCTCGATATGAAACAAGCTTACCCTGTTAAAGTGAATGAGATGGCCAGGAGATTAAAACTTGCCTATCCCGTTGTATGGCTGGATGAAACGAATGCAGATTATTTCTGTCCTAAAATAGATACAAGCTGGACAGGGGGAATGCCCTCCAGCCTTTTTGTGAACAATGCTACGGGTTACCACAAATTTTTTGAGGAGCCACTTTCCAGGGAAAAGTTAGAAGAGGAAGTCAAGGTGATGGTGTCTCCGTCAAAAAACTAAAGATCTCTTCCAATTTATTTGGGTTCCAAATTACCCATCTGTTTTTTCTTCTGCCTCTAGGCATCCTCGCAACCCAAAAAAGGTCCCCCCAACGGGCGGGAAATTCTAATTCCGTATTTTATATTCTGAATTTTCTTTACCTCAGCCTCTTTATCGTACATCCAACGGATCTTGTCGTCTTTACAGCAACATCTTTGCCCCCTAGCATTTCATCCATCGCGATCTTTAAATGTTTTCGGGTTACTTCGTCAGCGCCGTTTTGGTTGTCGTCAATGGCCCCGTGGTAAACTAACTTGCCATCAGTATTGAATAGAAAACATTCGGGTGTTCTTGTGGCACCAAAAGCATTTGCCATCACTGAATTTTCATCGACTACATAAGGCCAGCTATAGCGCTGTTTGCTGGCATAATCCTTCATATCGCTAAAGGAATCACCATCATCCCTTGACGCTTCATTGGAATTCAAAAGGATGACGCCAATTTCTTTACTCTTTGCGTAATTACAGATTTCTATTGTGCGGGACTGATAGGCGTGGACGACCGGGCAGGTATTGCAGCTGAACATCACCAGCAATCCCTTTGTGTTCATCGCATCTTTGAAAGAAACGTCCATGCCGGCAACTTCCTTCATTTTTTTATCAGGGTTCGGTAAAGGTGCGCCGATCGGCAATGGATCAACTAAAGACTTAAACGCAAGAGAAGTTGCAAATACGACCGGCAGCAGGGCAAACAAAATTTTTTTCATAAGTAAGATGTTTGTACAATGAATTTACAGCAAAAATCAGGCAGGATTGTTACCGCTTGTTCCTGATTTATTCCTTTCATCCGCCGCGTGTTTGATAGAGCTGATACTCACGTTCAGTTCAAACCCGATCAATAATACCACCGAGTTAAAATAGATGAGTAACATCAAGATCAGGATGGTGCTGATAGAGCCGTACAATTTGTTATAATTTGAAAAATTATTTACCCAATAGGAAAAGAAGATCGTAAACAAAAGCATCAAGGTAGTTGCCAGTATACAACCGGGGTTGATCATTTTCCATCGCTTGTGAACAAATGGGGCATAGCGGTAGATAAAAGAAACAGAACTAAAAAACAAAAAAACGATCACCACCCATCGAGCATAACCAATGATGTGTCTCACCAGCACGCTTTTAAGACCAAACAATTTTAATACGGAACTCTGCATGATCAGCACCAGCAATGACGCGAACATGAGAACGAAAAGCACGGAAGTTAATTGAAGAGCTGTTACCCTCCGGTTTATCATCTTTCTTTTTTTGAAGCCGACATAATTCTTGTCAAATGCGCGCATTATGCCGATCACTGCATTGGATGAATAAAACAGTGCCAGTAAAAAACCCAATGACAAGAGATCATTCTTTGGTTTCTTAATGATGTCATCGATAAATTTTATGATCGCAGAATTATTCTTTTCACCTGGAATTACGTCACGGATCAATCCATGGAGCTGGCGAATAAATTCATTTGAAATCGGCAGGTAGGGGATGAGCGTACATAAAAAAATAATGATCGGCGGAATGGCCATTACACAATTGAAAGAAATAGCTGCAGCACGCTCTGTGATCCCAACCTTCCGTATTTGTTTAAAAAAAAATTTTAAAACATCGTAGAGCGGAATGCCCTGAAAACCGGGCAGACGGATTTTTTGACTTTGCCTGATCAACCAGTTTGCAGGAAAAGTTGAAGCAACACGGCGGCGTATGTTTGTAGACGTTAACACTACTGCATGCTTTCCCTTGCCTTTTTTATCGAGTCCTGTTTGTTTAAGGCTTGCTGATATAACCTGGCGTATTTCATATGATCTTTATAATTAGAAGTGAAGACAGAATTACCGTTCAAACCACTGTCAGCCACAAAATAAATATAATCTGTTTTAGGAGCATTGATGACTTCTTTCAGCGTTTCAACGGAGGGGACACAAATAGGACCGGGTGGTAGTCCTTTGTTTACATACGTATTGTACGGTGATTCCACCGTTAAATATTTTTCATAGATACGTTTCAATCCAAAGTCTTTCATGGCAAATTTTATCGTAGGATCTGCCTGCAAAGGGATTCCTTTATCAATGCGATTGATGTAAACACTCGCAATTTTCCCTTTGTCCGATCGGAGGTTTGTTTCTTCTTCAATAATGGAGGCAAGCGTATAGGCTTGTTCAGGTGTTAGATTATTATTTTTTATTTTTTGTTTTCTTTCATTGGTCCAGAAATTTTCTGAGACTGCAGACAATTTCGAGAAAATCCTTGTCGGAGTAGAATTCCAAAAATATCTGTAGGTATCGGGTATGATGGCGCATGTCCATGTATTGGTATCGAGATGATAGTGTTCCATGGAATCATTATTGTTCAGAAAGTTGAGCATCTGCAACGAGTCTGTTTCAAATTGCCTCCCTATGCGCCCGGCAAACTCCTCTTTTGTTCTGAATTTTATGATAACAAAATCCACGGGTGATTGCCTGCCATTCTTCAACATGCGTACAAGATTGAAAAGATTCATATTTTTTTTGATCTCGTACTTTCCTGGTTTGACGATATTGTATTTTAATGCCCTTGAGACAAGGTTAAATCCTTCTGCCGAGGTGATGATTTTTTTGTCCAACAAATCCTCGACGAGGGCGTTGTAATTGGAACCTGTGCGGATATAAAGAAATTTTTGTTCAGGCTGTTTTACAGTGGGGCCGAAAAATTTCCATACAAAGATTGCTGCAGCAAGAACAATTAGAAGAGCAGTTAAGAGAATCCATCTTTTCATAGAATCAAATTGATTTTTTAGTATGATCAAATGCATCGCAAATCGGTGCAACTGATACATAAAACACGTGCCTTCTTCAAAAGGTGTCTCCCACGGTCAAATGACTCTTCGGAGAGTTCCTTTGGACTCGGACGAGGAAATGCCGTCAACAAAATAATGAAAAACCCTGCCGAATGACAGGGTCTGTTAATAAACTTTTATGAAAATCTATTTTTGAGGGGCTGGCTGAACCGGTGTGTTGTTTTGGCTCGGTGCCGGCGCCGTTTGTTGTGTCGGATTACCAATATTTTGAGTTTTATCTTCAACGGCTGAAGAACCCGAAATAAAAAAGCTTGAAATAAGGCAAACTACTCCCAGGGCGGCCGCAAAAAGCCAGGTGCCTTTTTCAAGTATATCGGTGGTCTGTTTTACGCCCATGAATTGGTTGCTGAAGCCTGCAATATTTCCCGCAAGCCCACCACCTTTAGGGTTTTGAACCAGCACAATAAAGCCAAGAACGAATGAGATGATGATGACCAATATGAGGAATAAAATAACCATATCAACTGTTTTTTAACTGTTCCGCGAGGGATGCAAAATAAGCGGATTTATCGGGATTGAGCAAACTTAATTTGTTATAAGTTTCTATGGCCTTTTCGGTGTTTCCCTGCTTGATCCAAACCTCTGCCATGGTCTCTGTGATGACTTCGCCTTCGTCAATGGAATGTTCGGCCATTTGCTCCACTTTTTTCTCAGATACTATATCTGTAATCTTTGATACTTCAGTCGGTGGCAATCGTTTCATTGTTTTTAACCATTCGGTGAAGCTTCTTAACTGCTTGCCAAAACGGTCTGTCGGTTTTTCCTCGGCGACAAATTTAATCCCCTGCGATGCGAAATAATCCACTGTATGATAGGGCTGAAACGTAAGGTCTGTTGCTGCCGGTTCCTGATTCAGGTCCGGAAGGGGAGGGATGGGAATTTGATGTCCATTATTTTCTTCTGCCAATGGCGCAGGAGTTTCAACTTCAGCGCCTTCACTATTTTGTTCGACAAACTCCATAGTTTCTGCATTTTTTTCGTTCGACCCAAACATTTCTTCCTGAATCGGTTCAAACGTTTCAGATGAGCTTGTAACGACTTCATCGATGACCGATTCTGTGATTTCCCGTTCTTCCGGAATCACATTTGTTTCGGAAACCCTATTTCCTTTTATTAAATCGATAACGTCTTCCTTTACGGTTGCTGATATTACCGGTATAGGCAATTCTTCCGTTTTATCTGGGTTTAATAAATAATCGAGCCATAAAGGATTGTTGAAATGTAAGGAGAGTTTTTGCAGTTGTTCTTTATACAATTTTTCGTCCCTGGTCTTTAATTTTTCAGCAAGGAGGAATTGAACGGGAGTAAAGTATGAATATCGACGGGCCATAGCTTGTAGTTCTTCCAGGCTACAGTCATCTAACGATTCCTTTTGAAATATTGATCGTACTAAGGCCAACACGGTCTCCATACGTGCAAGTTACAATTACCAGTCAGAAAAAATGTGATTGAATATTTCATCCGTCATATCGCGGATGATCTGATCACTTAGCTGGGACTCGGCTGCCTGTAAAGTAAGATTTGCGGGAAAATCAAAGGGGTGGCTAACATCGAACTCTTTTTGATCATTCCCTTTTCTTTTTAATAAAGTAATATGAACCGAAACATTGAGACGGTTTATCGAGCTTTGTTGTTGTGAAATACCTGAGGTGCTAACTGAGTAATCACTTACATAGCCGGTTATTTCCCAATCGGCATTATCGCCATTCGTTTGGGTAAGTCGTGTTTGGCCAACAATTTTTTGCCGGAGCCTGTCAGTAAGCGTCGGGCTCAGGCGTGGGTTTACGTACCGGGCCTTATTTTCTATGAAATTTACCTTCACTGTTTTTACAGAATCGGGAATTGACACATCATGCAGACCATAGGACACCTTGCAATTACTGTGCGTAAGAGCAATCACACAAAAAACGGCGACAAATGGCAGAAGAAATATTTTTCTGGTGACTGGCATTTTTAAAAGTAAAAAGTCAAAGTTATCCGTGGAGATAGTTAATAAAAATAAAATGCAGCCATTCTGATTTTCGACTTATTCTTCAATATCATATTCCTTCAGCTTCCTGTACAAAGTTCTCTCACTGATCCCGAGGTCAAGAGCTGCATCTTTTCTTTTACCCCTGTGTTTTTTCAGAGCTTTAATGATCAGTTCCTTTTCTTTGTCCATAATGTTCAGGCTTTCCTCGACTTCCACATGCGCATGTATGCCATCATTATGCATTAATACCGGTTGTGCAGGCTGTAATACTGGTTGATTTAAAGGTTGAATTAATTCCGGGCTCTTCAATTCCTGCAATTGGTTCATTAGGTTTGGATTTTGCGCCACCAAATTCGGGTTTTGCAAAACTTCAAGAAACATCCTCTTTAATTCTGTTACATCCTTCTTCATATCGAAGAAAAGCTTGTAAAGAATTTCCCTTTCATTTGAAAATTCGTGTCCACCCTGTCCGTTTGTATGTACAAGTACCGGCAATCTACTGGCATGCTCGGGTAAATATTTTGTAAGTTCTTTTCCACTTACTTGTTTATCCTGTGAAAGAACTGATATCTGTTCCGCAATATTCTTCAATTCCCTCACATTCCCGGGCCATGAATAATTTATTAACAGGTTTTTAGCTTCATCATCCAGCTGCACCGGCGTCGCTTTATATTTCTCAGCAAAATCAACGGCAAACTTTCTGAACAAAAGAATGATATCATCCTTCCTATCTTTCAGCGCGGGCACCCTGATGGGAACTGTATTTAAACGATAATAAAGATCCTGCCTGAATTTGCCATTGTGAACCGATTCAAGAAGGTCTTTATTGGATGCGGCGATGACCCGCACATCTGTCCTTTGAACTTTTGATGAGCCTACGCGGATGAATTCACCTGTCTCTAAAACACGCAAAAGTCTTGCTTGTGTACCCAGAGGCATTTCGCCAATCTCATCCAGAAAAATTGTACCGCCACTAACTGTTTCAAAATAGCCCTTCCGGCTATCAACCGCACCGGTAAATGAACCTTTCTCGTGGCCAAATAGCTCCGAATCGATCGTTCCTTCAGGAATAGCTCCGCAGTTGACTGCAATAAATGGATTATGTTTTCTTGCTGAAAGCGTATGTATGATCACTGAGAAGGCTTCCTTCCCAACTCCACTTTCTCCAAATATCAATACCGTGAGGTCGGTACCAGCTACTTGTACCGCAACCTGAAGAGCATAGTTTAATTCCGCGGCATTGCCGATTATTCCAAACCTGTTTTTTATACTTTGAATATCTGCCATTTTATTATTCCTTTTCCTCCAATTTTCCTAGTAATGTTGCCTGGGTACTGCCGGTTATTCTAACCATTGCATAATCGCCCTTCTTAAAGGTTGAATTTCCTTTTGGAAAGACCACAACTTTATTCTGAGTGTTTCTGCCCATCCAGTCGTCTGGACTTCTTTTGCTATCTCCTTCAATTAAGACCTTAAATGATTTTCCAATATCTTTTTGGTTACTCTCCAAAGAAAGACGATTCTGGAGCCCAACTATTTCAGTCAACCTTCTTTTTTTTATTTCTTCCGGAATATCATCCTGATATCTTCTTTGAGCCAATGTTCCTGGTCGCTCGCTATAGATGAACATATAGCTCATATCATATTTGCTGTATTGCATTACATCCAGGGTCTCCAGGTGATCTTCCTCAGCTTCAGTGCAAAAACCGGCGATCACATCAGAGCTTATTCCACAATCCGGAATGACTTCACGAATACGATCCACTTTGGCTAAATACCATTCCTTTGTATAGGTACGATTCATTAATTGTAAAACTCGGGTTGATCCGCTTTGAACCGGCAAATGAATATACTTGCAAATATTTTCATACCTCGCTATGGTATGTAATACATCATCGGTGATGTCCTTCGGATGCGAGGTAGAGAAGCGAACTCTGAGTAGCGGAGAGATTTTAGCTACCATTTCAAGTAACCTTGCAAAGGTTATTGGTGGTTTCTCAACTCCACCTTCAGGGGGTTGGGGGACATAATAGCTATCGACATTTTGGCCAAGAAGCGTAACCTCTTTGTATCCTTTATCAAAAAGGTCCTGACATTCTCTTACAATTGAAGCAGCATCACGGCTTCGTTCTCTTCCCCTCGTAAAAGGCACCACGCAAAATGAACACATATTATTGCAACCGCGCATGATACTCACAAAAGCTGTCACACCATTACTATCCAGTCGAATGGGAGAAATATCGGCATAAGTCTCATCGCGGCTCAACAAAACGTTCACAGTTTTTTGCCCCGTTTCCGCTTCTTCTACCAGTGCCGGCAAGGAACGATAGGCATCAGGTCCAACAACGATGTCAACGAGTTGCTCTTCCTCCAGGAATTTTGATTTCAGCCTTTCTGCCATACATCCCAAAACACCTACAAGCATTCCGGGTTTATCTTGTTTTAATCTCTTGAACTCGGTGAGTCGTTTACGAACGGTTTGCTCGGCCTTTTCACGAATGGAGCAAGTGTTAATCAAAACCAGGTCAGCCTCCTCATAGTTGCGGGTAGCTCCAAAACCTTCCCCATTCAATATAGAAGCCACAATCTCGCTGTCGGAGAAATTCATCTGGCAACCATAGCTCTCAATATAAAATCGCTTTTTGTATCTATTAGGGTCAGTAACAAAAGGAGCCAGTGCTTCGCCCTGGCGGCTCTCGTCATGTACCTTTTTTCCTGCAAGATCAAGCATCAGTTCCCGAAATTTTATTGGAGGGCAAAGATAATCAAAAGGCCTCAGCTTTGTGACAGTGTGGCAGGGAAAGCTTTGGATCCTGCATTTGCGGGACTACTAACTGAGCGGCAAAAGGGGTTCGAACCCTCGACCCTTAGCTTGGGAAGCTAATGCTCTACCAACTGAGCTACTGCCGCCTATTTTTTTGGAAGTTTTCGTCCCGACAGGCCGGGACTCCTTCCGCTTCTTGTCTGGGAAGCTAATGTCCCGACAAGTCGGGACTACTGCCGCATAAATCTAATTTACGAAACAGTATTTCGAAATGAAATTTTTTTCGCCAGCCAGCTATCTTTGACAGGAATGATCCAGTTATTTTCCAGCTCTTCTTTTGTCAGTACGACGTTATTAAAGAACAATGTGTCGGCGGTAATAAATCCCTGTTCAACCGCATACTTTAATTGAGGCATGGGAAGTATCTGAACCTTATCCTTATCGATGAACGCCAACGCCAACCTGTCGAACATATTTACTCCAAATATTTTCTCGATCTCTTTGATCAACCTTACTGAGCTGTCAGTACTGCAACCACTAACTCCTGTAGCCGATTCATCAGCTATCAGGACAACAAATTTTCCAAAGAATAAATGAGCGGCTCCTTTTACAGGTATTCCGTGCGAAAGCCAATTTTGCGCAAACTGGTTGATCATTTCTTCGATCTGTAAAGCTTCACTTACGGTAAACAGCCGGCTTGACTGGTAGATCCAGACTCTTGAGCCTGGATCAAAATCCTCATCGAGGAGGTGTTTATATTCGAAATTCATTCTGCAAAATTACTAATACGGATGATAGGATTTAAATGGAATTCATTGCGTATGTTCTGAAAAAGTGTTTACATGCTCGCTGCTATAAGCTCGGCTATGTCCAGCACTTTTGTTTCAGATTCTCGTTCTGCATTTTTTACTCCGTCGGTCAACATAGTATTACAAAAGGGACAGGCAGCTGCAATCACTTGCGCACCGGTGGCAATAGCTTCATTGGTTCTTTCAAAGTTCACTCGTGTTATTCCTTTTTCTTCTTCCTTGAACATTTGCGCTCCGCCGGCGCCACAACACAATCCATTGCTGCGGCATCTTTTCATCTCGATGAGTTCCGCATCGAGCGCTTCGAGGACTTTGCGGGGAGCTTCATAGATATTATTTGCCCTGCCCAAATAACAGCTATCATGATAAGTGATCTTTTTTCCCTTAAATGATCCGCCCTCTTTTAATTTAATTTTTCCCTGATCGATCAGTTGTTGAAGAAATACCGAATGATGAATTACCTCGTAATGGCCACCCAAGGCGGGGTACTCATTTTTTAAGATATTGAAACAATGGGGGCAGGCGGTTACGATTTTTTTTACGCCATAATTATTCAAGACCTGGATATTCTGATAGGCCATCATCTGGAATAAAAATTCATTGCCAGCTCTGCGTGCGGGGTCTCCATTGCACATTTCTTCTTTTCCCAGGATGGCATAATTGACTCCAACTTTCTCGAGGATAGTCGCAAATGCTTGTGTGATCTTTTGTGCCCGCTGATCGAAACTACCTGAGCAGCCAACCCAAAATAAGATCTCAGGGCTTTCGCCCGTGGCAAGTAACTCCGCAACAATTGGAACTTTCATTTTCAACTATAAAGCTACAATGATACTGAAATAAAGTTCAAATGAACACAATCATCAATACCACCATCATGCTCCGCTCGCAAACAACACCTATGGCAATGACAATGAGTGTGAAAATACCGATGGCGACCCAACCCAG
>Ga0163163_10000461_pt1 | contig 37131 bp, 25 predicted proteins | sample S65metaG_FD_119766 | JGI IMG/M metagenome (GOLD analysis project Ga0163163, IMG submission 119766) | Switchgrass rhizosphere microbial communities from Kellogg Biological Station, Michigan, USA - S6-5 metaG | ecosystem: Host-associated > Plants > Roots > Rhizosphere > Soil | place: USA... | reverse complement strand
GGCGACCGCATCATGCAGAAAGTGCAGTACCGCAAGGTTGGCACGGCCGAATCACTGTGGGTCGTGCATACGACATGCGGCGCGGCGCAGAACTCCGATGGCGCTTGCGCCACGAGCACGACGCCGGCGCAATCGCAATGGGTGCAGATCAAGGTCAGCGGCGGCACGGTGACCACGACACCGGTGCAGCAGCAGATTTACGCGCCGGACAGCACGAAATCGCGCTGGATGGGCAGCCTGGCGGTAGATGCTTCCGGCGATATGGCTCTTGCCTACAGCACTTCGAGCGGCAGCGCGTTTCCGAGCATTGCGTATTCCGGACGCCTGGTGAACGATGCCGCGAACAACCTAGCGCAGACCGAGACCGTGCTCACGGCCGGCGCTGGATCGCAAACGCTGAAACTCAGCGGCAGCTTCGTGACGCGCTGGGGCGATTACTCGTCGATGAGCGTCGATCCCGTCGACGATTGCACGTTCTGGTACACCAGTGAGTATTACGATACCGCCGCGCACGGCAGCAGCGGCACGTGGCAAACCCGCATCGGTGCCTTCAAATTTTCGAGCTGCACGAGCAATGTCCCGAGCAAACTTGCGTTCACGCAGCAGCCGAACGCAAGCTACGCTTCCGGCGCGACGATCACTGTGAAGGTCAGCGTCGAGAATGCCGGCGGCGCCGTCGTCACCACCGATACCTCCGCGATCACGCTCGCGCTGCAGGGCGGCACCGCGGGCGCGACACTGAGCGGCACGAAGACCGTGAACGCCGTCGCCGGTGTGGCGACATTTTCACTCTCGGTCGACAAGGTCGGTACGGCGTACAAGCTGCATGCGAGCGACGGCAGCCTGACCGTTGCCGACAGTTCCGCTTTCAACATCACCGCCGGCGCGGCCAAGACCGTAACGTTCACGACGCAGCCCGCGGCCAACAGCAATATCGTCGCCGGCACCGCGATTCCGCTGGTCGCGCACGTGGTCGACGCGGCCGGCAATGCCGTGTCCGCACAGAGCGTCACACTCGCGATCGCCAACAACGCCGGCAATTCCGCGCTGTCCGTGAGCGCTAATCCGGTGTCGACCAATGCCAGTGGCGACGCGACGTTCAACAGTGTTTCGTTGAACAAGGTTGGCAACGGGTACACCCTGCGCGCGACGGATGGCACTACACCGAGCTCGACACCGGCATTGAGCCACGCGTTCAACATTGTCGCGGCCGCGCCGGCCACTATCGTGTTTACGACGGCGCCGACTGCGGGACAGAATATCGCCGCCGGAGCGACGATCCCGTTGGCGGCGCAGGTCAAGGATGGCTTCGGCAACGCGATCGCGGGCGACAACGTCACGCTCGCGATCGGCACCAACGCCGGCAGCGCGACGCTGGCGTCGACAGCCAATCCCGTGGCGACGAACAGCAGCGGCATCGCGACCTTCAGTGGCGTGTCGCTCAACAAGACCGGCAGCGGTTATACGCTCAAGGTGACGGAAGGCACCGGCGCGCACAACGTTACGAGCAGCGCCTTCAATATCGTCGCCGGCGCAGCTGCCGCGCTCGTGTTCACGACGCAACCAACCGACATCGCGCAGGGCGGCACGCTCAACACGATCGCCGTTACCGAACGCGATGCGAACGGCAATACCGTCGCCAGCGACAACAGCACGAGCGTGGGTTTCACGGTCTCGGCGTGTGGCGGCACAACGCTAGGTAGTGTTGCGATGAGTAGCGGCATCGCCACGCTGGCGGGCGCGCAGGTGTTCACGCAGGCGCGCACCGGCTTGAAGATCACCGCGACGGATTCGAGTCTCGCGATGAGCGCCACGAGCCAGGCATTCGACATCGGGCCCACTGATTCGTTGTTCAACGATGGCTTCGAGTCTTGCAGCTTGTAGAACCCGCTGCCGCTGATTCGGTCTCCCGGCTTGCAACCCTCCGGCGCTTGAAGTAGCTTCGTCCGACCGGGGATGCATTACAGTCGAAGACTGCCGCACGTTTGTGCGAGGCTGCTTCGCTTCTGCGCATCGTGCGATGGCTTTGCAAGGGGAGTCTAAATGATACGCAAGAGTGCGGTACTGAGCGCATTGCTCGTGGCGTGCGCGGGATTTTTGGCGGCCGCGGCACCGACTGCGAATTTGTCGGCGCAGGGCAACGAACAAAGCGCTGACAATGGCACGCCGGGACAACGACTGAAAGCGGGCCCCGGCATCCCGGAGAGCACGGTCGCGATCATGCAGCGCCAGCGCATCGCGCCGGCCCATGGACCGCGCCCCGAACACGAGGTGCAATACCCGGATCGCAGCCACCTGCCGCAAAACCCGGCCGCACCGGCGACCTCACATTGGCCGGCCGTCAATTCGGTCGAGGCAATTGGCTCGCCCCTCACCAACATCCACACGACCAGCGGCGCCTTCAATGGCGCAACGCTGACCGATACCGGGGCCTTCCCTCCAGACTCGATGGGAACAGTCGGACCGACCCAGTTCATCGTGTTCTCGAACGGGCGCATCCGTTCTTTCACCAAGGCGGGCGCCGCCGATGGCGTATTGAATGCCGACCCCGATGTTTTCTTCGCGTCGGTGATGACCCCGGTCGCCGGCACGGTGGTGCTCAATTTCACCAGCGATCCGCAAATTCGCTACGACCGTTTCAGTGGCCGCTGGTTCATGTCGATCATCGACGTGCCGTGCACCAATGGCACCTGCACGGCGACTGCGGCGAACCGCTGGCTGCTCGCGGTCAGCAATGCGGCGAGCAATGGCACGATCAGCGGCGCTACGGTATGGACGTTCTTTCAGTTCCAGGCCGACCCCGGTACTAATTTCTGCGACTACCCATCGCTCGGCATCGACGTCAACGCGCTGTATGTCGGCTGCAACATGTTCACGAGTGCGGGCAGTTTCGTCGGTACGAATGGTTACGTCGTGCAAAAGAGTTCGACGCTCGGCACCGGTCCGATGGTGGTCACCGCCTTCCCGAATCTGGCGCTGGGTACTGGCGCGGGACCGTACACCCCGCGCGGCGTGGACAATTTCGACGCGTCAGCGACGCAGGGTTATTTCGTCGGCGTGGACAACGCCACATTCAGTACGATCATGTTCCGGCGCGTTACCAATCCAGGCTCGGTTACGCCGACCATCTCCGCGAACATCAGTCTGGCCGTGCCGACCACGACTTTTCCCAACACAGTCGAGCACCTGGGCAATACCGGGGGCACTAATGGCAATCTCGACTCGCTCGATGATCGCCTGTTCCAGGCAATGATCCGCAATGGTCATCTGTGGACGGCGCACAATATTCGCGTGAACGCAGCAGGCACGGGCAGCACCGTTGCCGCGGCGCGCAATGCGGCACGCTGGTATGAATTCCAGAATCTCTCGACCACCCCAACACTGTTGCAATCCGGCACTGTTTACGACAACCCCGCCACGCGGGCGGCAGCGCGTCAGTATTGGATTCCATCGATTGCCGCGACCGGCCAGGACCACGCCGTGATCGCTTTCAGCATGGCCGGTTCGCCTGTCGGTGCGACGCCCGCGTATACGGGCCGGCTTTCCGGCGACACGCTCGGCGCAATGGCTGGCGTGCCCGGCACTGGCGTCGTGACCTTCGGCACGACCACGGCGAACTACAACCCACCATCCGATCCGGGTGGCGGAAGCGGACGCCGCTGGGGCGACTATTCGTTCACCGTCGTCGATCCGCTCGACGACATGAGCGTGTGGACGATCCAGGAATACAACCAGGCATCCAACAGCTATGCCGTGCGCGTGGGCCATCTGCTTGCGCCGCCACCGGCCACGCCGACGTGTCCGGGCACTCCAATTTCGTTTCCCGGCGGCACCGGCGATGTGGTGATCGCTGCGACGTCGACTTCTGGGTCGGGCTTCTACGATCCGGGCAGCGATCTGCCGGCACCGGCGCTCGCATTCAATCATTTGTCCGCGACGGTGACGAACGCGACAGTCAACAGCGCAACCTATAACTCGCCGACCCAGGTAACGCTCAACATCACTGCGAACACCGGGGGCTTGCAGGACGTGACGATCACCAATCCGGACGGCCAGAGTGTCGTTGCGAATGGTTGTATCAATGTGAGCACGTCGCACACGGTAACGCCGAGTTCGGATGCCAATGGCGCGATCAACCCGAACACGCCGCAGATAGTCGTCGATGGCGCAACACCGGCGTTCACACTGACGCCGAATGCTAGCTATCACATCGCCAACGTTACCGGCAGTTGCGGCGGCGGTCTGGTAGGCAATGTGTTCACGACGAATCCGGTGACGACCGACTGCACGGTGATGGCGAACTTTGCGATCGACACGTTCACGTTGACGTACACCGCTGGCACGAATGGGACAATCGTTGGAACTACGCCACAAATCGTCAACGCGGGCGCCGACGGTGCGGCGGTAACGGCACAGCCGGATTCAGGGTATTCGTTCGTGCAATGGAGCGACGCGTCGACGGCGAACCCGCGCACCGACACGAACGTGCTAGCGGATGTGACGGTAAGCGCGAGCTTCGCCGCGAACCCAGCCACGCAGTTGGTGTTCACCACGCAACCGGTCGACGGAACGGCTGGCATCGCGCTAGGTACGGTGACAGTGGAAATCCAGGACGCGCTCGGTAATCCTGTCGTGGGTGACAACAACAGCGTGACGCTGAGTATCGGCGGGCCGGGTCCGTTCGATCCTGCCAGCACGGTGACCGTGAATGCCGTCGATGGCGTGGCGACGTTCAGCAATCTGATACTCGACACGGCTGGCACCGGCTACACGCTGACCGCAGATGACACTGCGGACGTTCTGACTTCATCGCCGAGTGACGCCTTCGCGATCGCGCCGGGCGCGCCGCTGCTCGTGTTCACCACCGAGCCGACGAATGTAGGCCAAGGCACGACATTAGGTACGGTCGTGGTAACTGAGCAGGACAGCTTCGGCAATGTGATCGACGACAACAGCAATGTCGACTTCACGATCGCGGCGTGCGGCGGCCCGGTTGCCATCGGCAGCGTGGTGATGGTCAACGGTGTGGCGACGCTGAACAGCAGCGCGGTGTTCTACACGCTCGCGACCCATACGATCGGCGCGACCAACACGAACAATCTTGCCACCGGCACCAGTGCGAGCTTCGATGTCATCGCGAACGGCGACTTTGTCTTCGCCGATGGATTCGAGGGCTGTCACTTGTAAGAACTGGACGCGGCGCTGCTGGCGCCTGAGCGAAAAATCCCGCGGCTCAAACCGCGGGATTTTTCTTTGCTTCGTCCATCGCTGCAGCGACGGCGTCCAACCGCGCCTGCCGCAGTGCGCTGCCGAGCTGCGTGCCGCTCAGTCCCTGCTCGAGCAACGTCTGCGCTTTGGGTTCCCGCGCGGCGCGAAACAACGCGGTGAGATAGCGTGCTTGCGGATAGTCGTCTTCGCTCTTGCCGAGCCGGCCGCGCTTGTCGGCTGCGCAGGCGAGCAGGAATGGCGGCAGGCGTTTGGGTTGGCGGAACGCATCGAGTTTTTCGAACAGTTCGAGCACGGTGTTCGCGCGCAGCTCGAACGCGGTGTGCGCGAGTAGATGCAGGCGGCACACCAGTTCGGCGAGCGCGGCATATTCAGCCGGCACTTTCAGGCGCGCGGCGAGCGCGCGCAACGGCGTGACGCCGCTGTGTTCGTGGCCGTGATGCTTCGGCAGCACTTCCGCTGGTGTCAGTGCCTTGCCGAGATCGTGCGTGAGCGCGCACCAGCCGATCAGTGCATCGCCGGGTGCGAGCCGCGCGGCCATGTCGAGCACCATTTCCACATGGATGCCGGTGTCGACCTCGGGATGGTACTCCGCGCGCTGCGGCACCCCGTACAGCGCATCGACTTCCGGCATCACGCGCCCGAGCGCGCCGCACGCGCGCAACGTGCGCAGGAAGGCGCTCGGCTGGTTTTCGGTCAGCGCTTTCTGCGTTTCTGCCCAGACGCGTTCGGGCACTAGATGGTCCACTTCGCCGGAGCGCACCATCTGCTGCATCAGCCCAAGCGTCTCGGGTGCGACTTCGAAGCCGCGCCCGGCATAGCGCGCGGCGAAGCGTGCCACGCGCAGTACGCGCACCGGATCCTCGGCGAAAGCGGGCGAGACGTGACGCAGCACGCGCCCGCGCAGATCGGCCGCACCGCCGAATGGATCGACGAGTACGCCGTCCTCGTCTTCGGCGATGGCATTGATCGTGAGATCGCGGCGGCGCAAATCATCTTCGAGCGTGACGCTCGCGTCGGCGATGAAAGCGAAGCCATGGTAGCCCGGTCCGGTCTTGCGTTCGGTTCGGGCGAGCGCATATTCCTCGCGGGTCTGTGGATGCAGGAACACGGGGAAATCCTTGCCGACCGGCTTGTAGCCAAGGGCGATCAGGTCTTGCGGCGTGGCGCCCACGACGACGTAATCGCGATCCTGCACGGGCAGCCCGAGCAGGCGATCGCGCACCGCGCCGCCGACCAGATAGATTTTCATGCCGCCATTATGGCATTGGCGCGCGCTACACTAGTTCCATTCTGCGGGGAGAAAAACATGAGGTTGACGATCCTTTCTTTCGTCTTGCTGACACTGCTCGGTTGCGCTGCATCCGCGCAAAAGCCGTCTGCGCCGGCGACCGCCAGCGCGACCACACTGTACGATGAGTTGGGCGGTACGGCCGGAATCACCAAGGTGGTCGATCTGTTTCTCGCCCGCATCAATAACGACGCCCGCATCAACACGCTGTTCGCGAAGACCGATCACAACGATCTGCGCCGGCTCGTCATCGAGCAGTTGTGCGCAGGGAGCGGTGGTCCGTGCAAATACACCGGCCGCAGCATGGAGGAAGCGCACAGCGGTCTGAATCTGACCAACGCCGACTTCAGCGCATTCATGGGCGACCTCGTCGCGGCGATGGATGAAGCCAAAGTCCCGCTGGCGCAACAGAACAAGCTGATCGCGTTGCTCGCGCCGATGAAACCACAGATCGTCGGCCAGTAGTCAGCGTTCTGCGGAATTCGCTGGGGTTGTCGGCGGGGCGATGGGCCCCACATTCGCTGGCGCGATCGCTGTGGTCGGGCACATCACCGCCTTGCGCGCGTCCGCACCCGCCAGAGTGTAGGCCTGGCCGATGCGCGGCAGACGCGAGGCCAGCGGCGCCGCCGTGCCGTGCAGGCGCCAGTCGTAGATCACGCTGAACGCGAGCACGCGCGCAACATAGTCGCGGGTTTCCTTGTACGGAATCGTCTCGATGAAGAAGTCCGGCTCGAGCGTATCGCGTGCAGCAACCCAGCGCGCAATCGGATCAGGGCCGGCGTTGTATGCCGCCGAGGCGAGCCACGGGCTACCGTCGTAGCGGTCGGCCATGTTGCCGAGGTAGCGCGTGCCGAGACGAATGTTCAAGTCCGGATCAAACAGCGCACTGGCCCCGGAAAATGCGACTTTTTCCACTTTTGCCAATTGGCGCGCGGTGCCGGGCAGTAGCTGCATCAGACCCCAGGCGTCGGCGCCGGAATGTGCATCCGTGGTCCACGCGCTCTCGGCGCGGATGATCGCGTACGCCCAGGCCGGATCGATGCCGGCACTTTGTGCATCGCGTTCGATCTGGTCGCGTCGTGCCAGCGGAAAACGCAAGTCGTACAGGCGCAGATCATCTCCCTGATTGAGCGTGTACACCGCGCGGTCGTACCAGCCGAGCTGCGTCGCTAATGTCGCCGCAGCGCGGCGCTGGCGCGCGTCGAACCCGCGCAATCCGAATGCCCATTCGCGACGCGCTTCGGTGAGACGCCCGAGCGCAAAGAATTCGAATGCGCGCGCCAGGTTCGGATCGCGTTGCGCGGCGTCCGCCGATTCCTGGTCGCTTGCCGAATCATTCGGACATATCGCGTACGGCTGCTTGAGCCAATCTGCCGCCAGAAAGCCGTGGAAATTCGCTTCGCGCGCGACTTCGGCGAACAGTTTCTCCGCTTCTTCGTCGCGCTGCAGTTTCACCAGCGTGCGTGCGCGCAGGTATTTCCAGCGTGCATCGGCGGCTTGCGCAGGGGCCAGCGCGTCGAGTGCCAGCAGTGTCGCGTTCCAGTCCTGTTTCGCTAGCGCCGTGCGCACGCGCCACTCGCGGCTGGCATCGTCGGCCGCTGCGTCCGGCACTGCGCTGAGGCGCTCGAGCGCGTCCGGCGCGAAGCTCGATGCGCGCGCGAGCGCGATCGTGCGCTGCATGCGCCCGCGCTGCTCGGCGTCGAAGTGGAAATGTGCCGCGAGCGCGTCGTATTTGGCGATCGCCGCATCGCTGTCGTGACGGGCCAGACGCGTAATCGCCAGCGTTGCCGCTTCGCGCGCGTGCGTGGCGTCGGGCCAGGTCGTCGCCTGGTTCAGTGCCGCCGCGGGATCGCGAATCGCCAGCGCCGTGTGTTCCGCGGCTGCGCGTTCAGCGCCGTCGAGCAGTGTCGCGAGGTTGTCGATCACGCTTGCGTGGCCGGCGCGTGCGGCCAGATCCGCGCGTTGCCAGATCAGCGCGGCACCGAGCTTGCCTTTGGTCTTCGCCCAGTCGAGCGCTGCATTGCAGCTTTCCGGCAACGCCTGTGCGCTCAGCCACAGCGGCTGTACGTCTTTTTCGAACTCCAGCGTCGGGCCGAGCGTCAGCCGTGCCTTGAGGGCCGCGCAGCGTAATTCCGTATTGAATTCACCGTCGCCGCGCGCGTTGTACAGGTCAAGGAAATCCTTCCACGCGCTGCGCTTGGCCAATTCCTCGAGGAAGTTCTCGCGCAACAACTGCGCCGGCAGCGTACCGGGCCAGGTGGCGAGGAATTTGTCGATATCTTCGCGCTTGGCTGCGCCGAGGCGCTGTTTCAGCGCGGCGAATTCCAGATAGGGATACAGCGGATAGCTTTCCAGACCGCTGGCGAGCGCGCGCCATGCCGTATCCGGGCCATGTTGCGCTGCTTCCCAGGCCAGCGGGAAACGCTGGCGCTGACCGGAGCGGTCGTCAACGGCAACATCGCCTGCGCAAGGCGCTGACGCAGCGAGGAAAACAGCGAAAAACAGCAGGCGGCGGAACATGGCGGGCTACACAGGAAACGCCGTGAGTTTAGCCGAACAACCGTGAGGAAAGACACCTAGTCAACCGCGGGCTGCTGTGCCATTATCACGCTGCGTTTACAATTTCTTTACAGTCCGCGGCCGAGGGAAGTCGGCCCCAGGATCAATCGACTCGTTTGTCCCTTGTTTTCCGTTGGAGGAGGCTTCGCATGACACGTGTACGCCGTAGTTTATTGGCTACCAGCATTTCCACCGCCCTGAGCGGCCTAGTCCTGGCTTCGGTCACTGCGCCGGTTTTCGCGCAAGACCGGCCAGGTGAAGACATCCAGAAACTGCAGGCGATCGAAGTCACCGGATCGCGCATTAAGCAAGCCGATATTGCCAGCCAGATTCCGGTGGTCACGATCACTGCAGCGGATATCGCGCAGACCGGCCTCACCTCGATCGGCGACGTGCTGCAAAGACTATCTGTAAGCGGCTCGTCGCTTAACACCAAATTCAATTCGGCCGGCAATTTCGGTTTCGCCGCCGACGGCTCCGGCGTGGGTTCGGGCTCGACCACGATTTCGCTGCGCAACCTAAACGCCAAACGCACGCTGATCCTCGTCGACGGCCTGCGCTGGGTGAATGAATCCTCGGCCTCCGGCGTATCCGCCGCGGTCGACCTGAATACGATTCCGGCCAGCGCGGTCGAGCGCATCGAGATCCTGACGGACGGCGCGTCGTCCCTGTACGGCTCGGATGCGATCGCCGGCGTGGTCAACATCATCACCAAGCGTTCGCAGGATGGCATGGGCATTGGCCTGTACTACGGCGATTATTCGATCGGCGATGGCGAGACCACTTCGGCCCATGTCTCGATGGGCGCCAAGACCGAGCGCATGGAAATGTTCCTCGATGTCAGCCATGTCGACCAGCACGGCATCAGTTCGTCGGAGTGGGAACAGTCGTATTACCCGACACCGGGGTTCAAGAATGGCGTCAGCTCGTATACGCCGTACACGCGCACGGTCTTCCTCCCGGCCGATCCCAACAACACGTATGGCGGCCTGTGTTCCGACGGCGTCTGCAGCGTCACCGCGAACGGCGTGGCGCCTGCGGGCGGCGTGCAAGACTTCCCCGGTGGTTTCCATCACTTCACCACCGCCGACCGGTTCAACTTCGCGCCCTACAATCTGCTGCTCACGCCGAGCGAGCGTACCGGCGTCTTCGGCCAAGGGCGTTACAAAGTCACCGACAGCATCGAGTGGTACGTCAAGGGCGTGTACAACACGCGCAAGTCGACGAACCAGGCCGGTCCAGAGCCCGTCGGTCTAGGCGCGGGATTCGGCACCAGCGATCTCGGTCTCGTTACCGGCGTGGATGTGACCAATCCGTACAACCCATTCGGCGTGACGCTCGATCCGAACAGCAATTTCGTCGGTCTCGGCCGGCGTATGGTCGAAGGTGGTCCGCGCGTGTTCTCGCAGGACGTGGATACACGTTACATCGCCACCGGGCTCGAAGGCGCGTTCAGTGCCATGGACCGCAACTTTTCCTGGGACGTGAATTACATCAACGGCGACAACCGCGCCACGCAGACCGTGCACGGCACCTATAACGCTGCGCATATTGCCAAGGCGCTCGGCCCGCTATCGGAATGCGAAGCCGATCCGAATTGCGTGCCGCTCAATATCTTCGGCGGCCCGGGTACGATCACGCCGGAGATGCTGCAATACGTCTCCTTCATCGAGAACGACCGCAGCGACAACAAGCTCGAGGCATTCACCGCCAACCTGTCCGGATCGATCTTTGAATTGCCGGCGGGTCCGCTGGGCTTCGCCACGGGCTACGAGCATCGCCACCTGAGCGGTTCCTACACTCCGGATTCGGTTGTGGTCGCCGGCGAGTCCAACGGCGTGCCATCGCTGCCGACGTCGGGCAGTTATGACGTGAGCGAGTATTACATCGAGCTCAACGCGCCGCTGGTCAAGGACGCGGCGTTCGCCAAGAGCCTGGACCTATCGGTGGCGTCGCGCTATTCCGACTACTCCACGTTCGGCGGTACCACCAACAACAAGCTCGGCGTGCGCTGGCAGATCAACGACGACGTGACCTTGCGCAGCACCTGGGCGGAAGGCTTTCGTGCGCCGTCCATTGGCGAAATATTCGGCTCGCCGGCGCGTTTCGATGCCACCATCAGCGACCCCTGCGCCGGGGCGACTGGCCAGATCGCCACGAACTGCATTGCACAGGGCGTAGCGGATCCGGCGACCTTCCAGACCGCCAATACGCAGATCTCCACGCGCACGGGCGGTAATGTGGACCTGCAGCCGGAAACCTCGACCAGCCTGACCGCGGGCATTGTGTACAGTCCTGGTTGGGCTGCCGACACCAGCTGGTCGCAGAAGCTCGATTTCGAGGGCACGTTCTGGAAGTACAAGGTCAACGATGCGATTCAGGCGCCGGACGCGCAGGTCCAACTCAACCGCTGCGCGGAGACGAACAGCCCGATCTTCTGCAACGGCATTGTGCGCAGCACCTTCAGCGGCGACATCATCCAGTTCAACAACTTCCTGCAGAACCTCGGTCGTATCGACACGAAAGGTTACGACGTGGGCTTGAACTGGATCGGCCCGGACTTCAGCTTCGGCCGCTTCGGTGCGAACTGGAGCACGACCTACGTAAGCGAGTATTCGGCCATTGCCAGCGACTCGGGACTGGCCGAGCCGCTGAAAGTCGGCGTCGAGACCACGGACAAGGGCATTCCGAAGTGGCGCAGCACGCTCGGCATCAACTGGGCGATCCAGAATTGGAGCGCGAGCTGGACGATGCGTTATCTGTCCGACATGACCGAACAGTGCAGTGTGGACTGGACGGCTAACGGCGCCACCTGCAGCAGCCCCAACGCTGATCAGGACAACAACCCGGGCGGCACCAACCATCTCGGCTCGACCACGTTCCACGACGTGCGCGTGAACTGGAAAGTGCCGACGCACTTCAACTTCACCGTATCGGCCGGCCTCAACAACGTGTTCGCTAAAGATCCGCCGGTGTGCGTGTCGTGCTCGCTCAACGGTTACGACGCATCCAACTATGACTTGCCGGGCCGCTTCTGGTACGCCTCGGCGAACATCAAGTTCTAAAAAGAATCGATCGCAACAAGAAAACTCGGGCCGCCCACAAGCGGCCCGTTTTTTTTTATGTCCAGGGATGGACGGTATGCCGAAATTGCAGGAGCAAATTTCGGCGATGACCATGGACGCCTGAGTACGCGTCAGTTCTTTGTCAGCGCCGCCGGCAGACGCACGCGCGCGGCGAGCGGCAAGTGATCGGATACCGGATGCGGCAGGGTCCACAGGCGCTCGATGCGCATGCCGGGCGTGGTCAGGATGTGATCGATCGCGCGGCGCGGCTTCCAGCTCGGGAACGTCGCAGGCGGCGACTCGGTCGGCGGCGTGAGCGCGGTTTTCCGGTACAGCAGCTTCAGTTCGGGGCTGTGCGCGGTGCAGTTCAGATCGCCCATCAGCACGACGTGATCGTGGGCGCCGATCAAATCGGCCAGAAATTCGAATTGGGCGCGGCGCGCGGCCGGACCGAGCGACAGGTGCGCGATGACGACGATAAGTTCGCCGAAGCGCACCCACAGCGCGCCACGCCCGGGAATGCGCCCTGGCAACGGGTAGTCCAGCACCTCATCGGGTTCATTGCGCGTCAGCAAGCCGTTCGCCGACGCCGCGAAACGCGCGATCTTGCGGTTGGGTTGGTGGCTCCAGTACGGGAAACCGGCGGCTTCGGCGAGGTACTGGGTCTGATTGACGAAACCCGAGCGCAACGATCCGGCGTCGGCTTCCTGCAAGCCGACGAGATCGAATTCAGTGAGCAGCCCCGCGAACTGGTCGAGATTGCCGCGCAGGCCGCGCGCCGGCAGCACGTGCTTCCAGCTCTTGGTGACGTAATCGCCATAGCGGCGCACACTGCCGCCGGCGTGGATGTTGCAGCTCAATAGTTGCAGGTGTGCCGCCGCCATACGTTGAGCGTACGCGGCGTATGTAACGATCGCAAGCCGAAGTGAGGCTACTTCTTGGCGTGTTTCGCCGCGACTTCCTGCTTGGCCAGGTCGAGCGCGATCTGCACCGTTTCCTCCGGACCGATGCCGTGCTCGGCATTCATCGACACGCGATATTTGCCGTTGACGATCAGCGTCGGCGTGGCTTCCACGCCGTAATCGCGCACGCGCTGCGAGCCTTGCGCCATTTCGCCTTCGATCACGAACGACGTCGCGGTCGACAGGAACGTGCCGGGATTGGCGCCGTAATTGGAATAGAACAGGTTGGCCAGATCTTCAATCGAGTGCAGCGGCTGATGGTCGCGGTGCACGGCATCGAACAGCGCCTGGTGCGTCTTGTCGACAAGCCCTAGCGACTTGGCCGTGTAGAACGCGCGCGCAAACGGCTCCCACCCCGGCTGAAAGACGGCCGGCAGAAATTCGAACTGGGCACCGGCCGGCAGCTTAGCCTTGATTTCGTCGGCGTACGGCTGGTAGTGCGCGCAATGCGGGCACGCGTACGAGAACACTTCGGTGACGACGACCTTGTCGCTACCAGTCGGCACCGCTGGATTGATCAGCGCGTAATCCTTGCCGGCTTCCCACTGACGTTTGGCCGCGGCGGGGGCAGGGGTGTCCTGAGCCTGGCAGCCGCTCATCGCGGCAATTCCGGCCAGCAGGGCGAGCAGATACTTCAGCATCGAGATTCTCCAGACGTGAGCGCAATCGACTGCGCAAGGTTACGCAAGTTCCGTGGAACGCGGCTGAGGAACCTACTTGCCGCCGGATTCCTTCTTCACCAGATACAGGATCAGTTGCTGGGCCTTGGCCCAGTCGCCGCCGGCCGAAGTCGTGGTCAGGCGATACTTGCCGTTGACGATGACCGTCGGCGTGACGTCGACGCCAGCCGCTTTCATGTACGCGTCGGCCTGCTTCATGCGCGTGTTGATCGTGAACGAATTCGCCGTGGCGACGAAGTCTTCGGCCTTCACGCCGAACTTCGCGTAGACCTTCGCCGCTTCCTCGATCGTCGGCTGCGGCTGCTTGTAGCGCTTCGTCGTCTTGTCGAACGTGGCCAGTTCATCGGTCTTCCACACCGCATCGAACATCGCATCGTGCGATTTCTCGGCGATGCCGAGCGCCTTCGCGGCGAAATAAGCGCGCTGGAGCATCGGCCAGTCCTCGTCGGGCTTGAACGAGGCCGGCACGTAGTTCATCACCGCGTTCGCCGGCAGCGCCTTCTTCAACGTATCGACGAACGGGTAGGAATAATTGCAGGCCGGACAGCCGTACGAAAACACTTCGGTGACTTCGATCTTGTCGCCGCTGGTCGTCGGCACGGGCGGATCGATCACGAAGTAATGCTTGCCAGCTTCCCAGGGCTCGGCGGCGCCTTGCGCGGTCGCGCTGGCGGACGCGCCGGCGAGCAGCGCGGCAAAGACGATTGAATGCAGCATGTGGCGGCTCATTTCGCCGCCGTCTGGCCGGTGTCGGCCGTGTGCAAGCCTTCGATGTACGTGGCGAGCGCGGCGATGTCGGCGTCGTTCAGACCGTGCACGACGGCTGGCATGACCGAACCCCTGTCGTCGTCGCTCCATTTCTTGCCGTCACGCCAGTCCTTGAGCTTCAGCGTGACGTAGTCGGCGTATTGTCCTGCCACTTGCGGATAACCCGCGCCTGGATTGCCGCGGCCGTCCGGGCCGTGGCAGGCCATGCACGCCGGCGTTGCCGTCACCTTGTCGCCGCCCCGATACAACGCTTCGCCCTTGGCGACGAGCTTGGTGTCGGCCACGCCCGGCAGCGACGCCTTGCTCGCGAAATACGCGCCGATATCGTGCATGTCCTGGTCCGACAGCGACGTCGCGAAACCCATCATGATCGGGCTCTGGCGCTTGCTGGTCTTGAACAGCTCGATCTGGCGTGCGATGTAGCTCTCATGCTGGCCGGCGAGCTTGGGGTACTGCGCGGAGGCCGGATTGCCGTCGATGCCATGGCAGGCGCCACAGGCGGCGGCCTTGGCTTGACCCGCCGTCGCATCCCCCGGCTTGAGCGGCGCCGCCGCTGCGGTGGCCGGAGTCGTGTTCGGCGCGCCGGTCGCGGGTGGCGGCGCTGCTTCCTGCGCGGCGAGCGAACCGGCGCCGAGCAGCGCGGCCAGAGCAATCACATGCCGAAAACTCATACACTGGACTCCGAGGGAACTGCCGGCGGATACGCCGGCACAAGCCGCAAATTATCCCAGCCGGGATGAACAGGGTCAAACACACATGACAGCCAATCCGTTCCGCTCGGCGCTTTTCGTACTCAGCGCCGCGAACCCAGCGCAATTGCCGCGCGACGAAGGCGCCGAAATCGCGTTCGCGGGACGTTCGAATGCCGGCAAATCCAGCGCCTTGAACGCGATCTGCGATCAGACCGGTCTCGCGCGCACTTCGAAAACGCCGGGCCGCACGCAGCTGCTCAATGTCTTCGCACTCGACGAGGGGCGCCGCCTCGTCGACTTGCCCGGCTACGGCTATGCGAAAGTGCCGGAGAAAATGCGCGAGCACTGGCGCGCGACGATCGATGCGTACCTGCGCGGCCGCGCGTCACTGCGCGGCATCGTGCTGATCATGGACAGCCGCCATCCGCTAAAGGAATTCGACCGGCAGATGCTGCAGTTCTGCGACGACATCGACCTCGCTTGCCACGTGCTGCTGACCAAGGCCGACAAACTTTCGCACAGCGAAGGCTTGCGTACCCTCGCGCTGGTGCGCAAGGAGTGCAAGGCGCAGGACTGGCGCGCGACGGCGCAGCTGTTTTCGGCGATGAAGAAGACCGGGCTCGATGAAGCTCGCTCAACTTTGCTGGGCTTGCTAGCCGCGTAGCCCGCCCCCACCTGTTGTCTTTCCGCGTTCATCGAGCCCGCCATGTCTGGACCCAGTGCCGTCAAGGAAACGCCGCTCGAGCACCGCGACCAGTTGGTCGAATACATTGCCTCGGGCGCACGCGCAGAAGCGCAATGGAAAATCGGCACCGAGCACGAGAAATTCGGTTTCCGCCTCGACGACTTGGCGCCGCCCACGTACGCGGGCGAGCGCGGCATCGGCGCGCTGCTCAAGGGCATGACCCGATTCGGCTGGGCACCGGTCGAGGAGCATGCCAACATCATTGCGCTGACGCGCGGCGATGGTTCGATCACGCTGGAGCCCGCAGGCCAACTCGAGTTGTCCGGCGGCCAGGTCGACACGATTCACGACACCTGCTGCGAAGTGACGGGCCATCTCAAGGAAGTGAAAACGGTCGCGGATGAGCTGCAGCTGGGTTTTCTCGGCATGGGCTTCCAGCCGAAGTGGCGGCGCGACGAGATGCCGTGGATGCCGAAAGGCCGCTACGCGATCATGCGCCGCTACATGCCGCTCAAAGGCGGCCTCGGGCTCGACATGATGACGCGCACCTGCACGGTGCAAGTGAACCTCGACTTCGCCAACGAAGCGGACATGGTGAAGAAATTTCGCGTCTCGCTGGCGCTGCAGCCGATCGCCACGGCGCTATTCGCCGATTCGCCATTCACCGAAGGCAAGCCGAACGGATTTTTGAGCTACCGCTCGCACATCTGGACCGATACCGATCCCGACCGCACGGGCATGCTCGATTTCGTATTCGATGACGGTTTCGGTTTCGAGCGTTATGTCGATTATCTGCTCGACGTGCCGATGTACTTCAGTTATCGCGAGGGCCGCTACATCGACCTTGCCGGCGAGTCGTTCAAGGATTTTCTCGCCGGCAAGTTGCCGGAATTGCCCGGCGCGTTACCGACACTGAAAGACTGGGCCGACCACACGACCACGGCGTTCCCGGAAGTGCGCCTGAAGAAATATCTGGAAATGCGCGGTGCCGACGGCGGGCCGTGGAATCGATTGTGCGCACTGCCGGCGTTCTGGGTCGGCTTGCTTTACGACCAAACCAGCCTCGATGCGGCGTGGGATCTGGTCAAGGATTTCAGCATGGCCGAGCGCCATGCGCTGCGCGACGGCGTGCCGAAACACGCGCTGAAGCTGCCGTTTCGCAACGGTACCGTGCGTGAACTGGCACTGGAAGCCTTGAAGATCGCCGGCAACGGGCTGGCGCGACGCAACCGTCGCAATTCGAGCGGCGCCGACGAAACGGTCTTCCTCGAACCGATGATCGAATTCGCCTTGGCGAACCAGACGCCGGCGGAGCGCAAGCTTGAACTGTTCCACGGCGCGTGGAACGGCAGCGTGGATCCGGTGTTCAAAGAGTTTGCATACTGAAGCCGGAGTGCTCCTGCATTTTCGGCATACCGGCCGTCCATGGCCATAAAAAAAACGGGCCCGTTTCCGGGCCCGTTCGTGTAAGACAAGTTCGACGATTTTTTACTTCGCTTTCTTCGCCGGCTTCGCTGCTTTCTCGGCCTTCAGGCCACGGTGGATCAGCATCGGCTCGACGACTGGATCGTGGCCGCGCCAGTCGCGGTACATCTTGGCCAGTTCGATCGTATTGCCACGCGAGAGCACCATGGCGCGGAAGCGGTCGCCGTTTTCGCGGGTCAGGCCGCCGTGGTCCTTGAACCAGACGAACGCGTCATCGGCCAGCATCTGCGTCCACAGGTACGCATAGTATCCGGCCGAATAGCCGTTGCCCCAGATGTGCAGGAAATAGCTCGAGCGATAGCGCGGCGGCACTTCGGCGACATCGGTGTGGTCCTTCTTCAGCGCGGCGGCCTCGAACTTGTCGGTTTCCGGCTTCGGCGCGTCAGCGCCGAGGCTGTGCCATTCCATGTCGAGCAAGGCAGCTGCGACCAGCTCGGTCATGTCATAGCCCTTGTTGAACGTGCCCGCGGCCTTGATCTTGTCGACCAGCGCCTGCGGCATCGCCTCGCCATTCTTGTTCTTCGCGTAATTCGCGAACACTTTCGGCTCCCACGCCCAGTACTCGTTGAACTGCGACGGGAACTCGACGAAGTCGCGTGCCGTGGCCGTGCCCGACAGCGTCGGGTAGACCTCGTCGGCGAACAGGCCGTGCAGGGCGTGGCCGAACTCATGGAACATCGTCACCACGTCGTCGGAGGAAATCAGCGCCGGCTGACCCGCGGCAGGCTTGGTGAAATTGCAGACATTGAAGATGACGGGCTTGGTGCCGAGCAGCTTGGACTGGCCGACCATGTTGTCCATCCAGGCGCCGCCGTTCTTGTTGTCGCGCTTGAAGTAGTCGGTGTAGAACAGCGCGAATGAGCTGCCGTCCTTGTCGAACACCTCGTACACGTGCACGTCCGGCTCATAGACCGGAAGGTCGTGGCGCTGCTTGAAGGTCAAGCCATAGAGCTGGTTGGCGGCGAAGAACACGCCGTCCTGCAGCACTCGGTCGAGTTCGAAGTACTGTTTGATCTCGTTTTCATCGAGGTCGTATTTGGCCTTGCGCACCTGTTCGGCGTAGATATCCCAATCCCACGGCGCGACCTTGAAGCCGCCGTGCTGCTTGTCGATCACGGCCTGGATGTCGCGGGCTTCCTCACGCGCGCGGCTGGTCGCGGCTGGCACGAGATTGCGCATGAACTTGAGTGCGGTCTGCGGATCCTTCGCCATCTGATTCTGCAGCGTCCAAGCCGCGAAGTTGGGGAAACCGAGCAGCTTGGCTTTCTGCGCGCGCAGTTGGGCGAGGCGCTCGATCGTGGCGCGCGTGTCGTTCGCATCGCCTTTTTCGGTGCGATTCCAGCCCGCCTTGAACAGCGCTTCACGCGTGCTGCGGTCGGTCAGCTCTTTCAGCGGCGGCTGCTGGGTGGTGTTCTGCAGTGGCAGCACGTACTTGCCTTCGAGCTTGCGTTCTTTCGCGGCTTGCCCTGCTGCCTGGATTTCCGCGTCGCTCAAACCGGCGAGCTTGGCTTTGTCATCAACGACGAGTGCGCCGTCTTTCGCTGCAGCGAGCAGCTTGTTGATGTAAGCCGCGGACAGCGAGGACTCTTCCTTGTTCAGCTCTTGCAGTTTGGCCTTGTCCGCACTCGACAGCTTGGCACCGGCGCGAACGAAATTCGCATGCTGCACCTCCACGAGGCGCAGCGCTTCCGCATCGAGCTTCAGGCTCGCGCGCTTGGCGAACACCGCCTCGACGCGCTGGAACAGTTTGTCATTGAGATAGATCGCGTCCTGATGCGCGGCGAGCTTCGGCGCCAGATCTTCCTGGGCCTTCTGCAGCGTCGGGTTCGTGTTTGCGCCGGACACGCTGTTGAAGACCAGGCCCGCGCGCGTGAGCAGCGCTCCGGTTTTTTCCAGCGCGACAAACGTATTTTCGAATGTCGGCGGCTCGGAGTTGTTCGCGATCGCCTCGACTTCGGCAATCTGCTGCTTCATGCCTGCTTCGATCGCCGGTTGGTAATCGGCGTCTTCGATCTTGTCGAACGGAGGGGCCTGGTACGGCAGCGCGCTCGCGCTCAGCAGCGGATTGACGTGCTTGGGCGCCACAGTGGTGGTTGCCGGCTTGGAACTCTCCGGTTTTTGTGGGGCCTGCGCGCAGGCGGCGAGTACGGTGGTCATGGCAAGAGGCAACAAACGGATGCGAAACATGGGTTGAACTCCCCGCAACGGAAAAGTGGAAAAGTGAAGGAAACCATCAAGCGGCGGCTTACGCGGCTTGCACGTCGTGCAGACTCCAATGCGCGCCAATCAGCAAACCCAGGCGATGCTTGAGGATCGCGTGCGGCAGCGCCGTGGTCACTATGACGTCGGTGTGCAGATTGCTTTGCGTGGCGTGCACGGTCGCGCTCGGGTCGCTTACGCCGAGACTCGGATCGATCGCATCGGGATCCGGCTGCATCGCGCGCCAGCGCTGCCATAGCGACGGCTCGCGTAGGGCCGACTGTAGCGTCGCCGCGAGGCTGTCCGGCGAATTGCCCTGATAGGACAGCTCACTGATCTGCCCGCGCGCGTTGGCCAGATTGTCGATATTCAAGTAGTAACGTTGAGTAGACATGCAAGAACCCGGTGAATGGCCGCGAATTCTAGCAGTTTACGCCGTTGAAACCCCATGACTTTAGCCATGGTTGGCCGCGGACGCGAGGCGCTAGAATCCGCGCTGTTGGCCTGTTTGCCTCGAGGGAATCCATGACGACTCGTTATCTGCGCGCCGCTGCGGCGCTTGTGCTGTTTGCCATCGCGCCGTTGGCTGGCGCACAAACCAAGCTGCTGCGCTTTCCCGATATTTGCAACGATCGCGTCGTGTTCACCTACGGCGGCGATTTGTGGACCGTTGCCGCGCAAGGCGGCACCGCGATCCGCCTGACCGCGGGCCCCGGCCTGCAGCAGTCGGCGAAGTTTTCGCCGGATTGTTCGCAGGTCGCGTTCACCGGCGAATACTCCGGCGAGGATCAGGTGTATGTGATGCCGGCGAACGGCGGCGCGCCGCGCCAGCTCACGTATTACCCGGCGCTCGGTCCGCTGCCGCAACGCTGGGGCTTCGACAACGAAGTCTACGGCTGGACGCCGGACGGTAAAAATATACTTTTCCGCTCCTACATCGATGGCTTTGCGCTCGCGCAGCCGCGCCTGTACACGGTCGCGCAGGACGGCGGACTGCCCGAACCGCTGCCGATGCCGATGTCCGGCGTCGGCGCGTATTCGCCGGACGGCAAGCAGCTGGTCTACTCGCCCCTGTTTCGCGATTTCCGCACCTGGAACCGCTACCAGGGCGGCTGGGCGCAGGATCTGTACATCTTCGATGTGGCCAGCCAGCAGGGCCGCAATATCACCAACAATCCGCGCAGCGACCGCGATCCGATCTGGATCGGCAATGCGATCTACTTCGTCTCTGATCGCGATGATGTGCTCAACCTGTACCGCTACGACGTCGCCACCAGCGCGATCACGCAGCTGACCAAGCACCGCAACTTCGACGTGCGTTGGGCCAGCGGCGACCGCGCCGGCCATATCGTTTACGAGCTCGGCGGCGAGCTGCACGTCTATGACGTCAATGCGAATAGCGATCGCGCGGTCAGCATTGCCGTGCCGACCGATGGTGCGCGCACACGGGCGGAAACGCTGAGCGTCGCCGACAAGATCGAGCAGTTCGGCCTGAGCCCGCGTGGCGAACGCGCGTATTTCGTCGCCCGCGGCGATCTGTTCAGCGCGCCGGTCGACAAGGGCATCACGCGCAATCTGTCGCAGACTCCGGGCGCGCACGAACGCGAAGCGGCGTGGTCGCCGAACGGCCGGCGCATCGCCTATGTGTCCGACGCCAGCGGCGACGAAGCAATCTGGTCGCGCGACGCCGACGGCGGCGACGCACCGCGCCAGCTGACGCATGAAGTGTATGGGCGCCTGTCTGCGCCACGTTGGGCACCGGACGGCCAGCGCATGGCGTTCAGCGACAGCGCGAATCGCATTCACGTGATTGATCTGGCCAGCGGCAAGGTCAGCGATATCGCCACCGATCCATTCGGCTTGCAGCGCGATTACGTGTGGTCGCCGCACGGCGGGTACCTTGCTTACACGCTCAACGAAGACAATGCGCAACCCTCGGTGTTCGTGTGGAGCGCGGCAAGCGCCAAAAGCGTGCGCGTGACCGATCCGCTGTTCGCCGAATCCAGTCCGGCCTTCTCGCCGGACGGCAAGTTCCTGTATTTCCTCGGTGCGCGTGAATGGGCGCCGCAGATCAGCAACATCGAATGGAATTTCGCCGCGAATCGCAATGTCGGCGTCTACGCGCTGACTTTGCAGAAGGATGGCCCCAATCCGTTCCCGGTGCAGGATGACGAGGCGAAGGCTCTGAAGAGCGACAGCGAGAAAAAGAAGGACAAAGACGACGCCAAGAAGGACGACGCCAAAAAAGACGCGGTGTCCGAGCGCATCGATTTCGATGGCCTTGCAGCGCGCCTGACGCGCGCGCCGATCGACGCCGACAATATCCAATCATTGGCGGTCACGGAAAAATTCATCGTCTATTCGGTGCAGGACGGTTTCTATTACGGCCGCGACGGCCGTTTCAAGCCGCAGATCCACACCTTCAGCTTCAAGTCGCGCAAGGACAAGACGCTGGTGGAAAATGTGGAAAATGCCGCATTGTCCGACGATGGCGAGAAGCTGATGGTGCAGGAAGGTCACAGCTACAAGGTCTATGACGTCGATAGCGACGGCAAGGAAAGCAAAACGGTCGGCACCTCGGGTCTGTCGCTTACCCGCGAACCGCGCGCCGAATTCGCCGAGATCTTCCGCGAAGTCTGGCGCCGCTTCCGCGACTACTATTACGTGCCGAACATGCACGGCTACGACTGGAAAGCGCTGCGGGCGAAATACGAACCGCAGGTCGCCGACGTCGGCGATCGCAGCGATCTGAACTACCTGCTCGGCCAGATGGTCGGCGAGCTGTCGACTTCACATTCGTACGTGAGCGGCGGCGATCTGCGCCTGCCGAAGAAACCGAACGTCGGCCTGCTCGGCGCACGCTTCGAACTCGACAAGACGATCGGGCGCTACCGCATTGCCAGCATCATGGCGGGCGAGAACGATGAAGAGCGCTACCGCTCGCCGCTGACCGAAGTCGGCGTCGACGTGCACGCCGGCGATTACATCCTCGCGATCAATGGCCGCGAATTGACCGCGCATGACAATCCCTACCAGCTGCTGCAAGTCGCTTCGGGTCAGCCGCTGGAACTACGCGTAAGCACGAAAGCCGGCGGCGAAAGCGCGCGCACCGTGCTGGTCAAGCCGCTATCGAGCGAAGCCAGCCTCAAGTACCACAGCTGGGTCGAGCACAACCGTCGCTATGTCGAAGAGAAATCCGGCGGCAAGATTGGATACGTATACATTCCCGACATGGGCGGTGATGGCTTGCGTGAATTCATCAAGTGGTTCTATCCGCAGATCCGCAAGCAGGGGCTCGTCGTCGACGTGCGCGACAATGGTGGCGGCAATGTCTCGGCGATGATCATCGAGCGCCTGCAGCGCAAGCTGCTTGGCGTCAACTACGACCGCAACGCGAGCGCGACGGGAACCTATCCGCAGCAGGTTTTCAACGGGCCCATGGCGGCGCTGATCAACGAGACCAGCGCATCGGATGGCGACATCTTCTCGTACATGTTCAAACAGGCCAAGCTCGGGCCGACCATCGGCAAGCGCACCTGGGGCGGCACGGTCGGCATCAACGATTACGGTCCGGTGCTGGACGGTGGCAACGTCGAAGTACCCGAGTTCAACGCGATCGCCGACATGCAAGGCAATTACCACGTCGAAGGCGAGGGCGTGAGTCCGGACATCGAGGTCGACAACGACGTGTTCTCGATCGTCCATGGCAAGGATCCGCAGCTCGATCGCGCGATCGCCGAAGTGATGCAGAAAATCCAGGCCAACCCGCCGAAGTTGCCGACACGTCAGGCCGATCCAGTGAAGGCGCCGGCGGATATGCGGGCCAAGTAACGCAAATCCGTTCGCGTTGAGCGTAGCGAGCACAGCGTGCGAAGTCGAAACGCCTGACCCTTCGACTTCGGCGCTTCGCGCCTACGCTCAGGGCGAACGGAGGTTTGGACAAGTTGCCTGCGTCGCCTCGATCAATAGCGTCGCCAGCGCGCGCGGATCCGGCGTGCGCACAAACGGCAGCACCCCAAGGCACGGCGCTGGCAGGCACGCGCGCAGTGTCGCCAGATTCTCTTCGACGCAAAGCATTGCCGGGTCGATCGTGTTGGCGATCCAGCCGATCAGCTCGCAGCCATCCGCTTCGATCGCGCGCGCGCTGAGCAGCGCATGGTTGAGGCAGCCCAGGCGCATGCCGACGACGAGGATCACCGGCAGTTTGAGCGCACGCACGAGGTCGGCCTGCATCAGCGTGGCCGAGAGCGGCACGGCCCAGCCGCCAACGCCTTCGACCACTAGGCATTGCGACATTGTGGATAATGCAGCAAATGCAGCGACGATCGGATCGAGCCGGATTTCCACGCCTGCTTGCGCCGCGGCGAGATGCGGCGCGATTGGCTCAGGCAGCGCGAACGGGTTGACGAGCGCATAGTCCGGCGCGCCGCTGCCATGCGTGCGCAGCAATTCCGCATCCTCATTGCGCAATCCCTGCGCGCTCATCGTGCAGCCGCTCGCGACGGGTTTCATGCCCAGCGCGCGCACGCCTTGCGCCTGCAGCGCGCGCAACAGGCTGGCGGCCGCGATGCTTTTGCCGACGCCGGTGTCGGTGCCCGTGATGAATACGCTTCTATGCATCGCGGCAGGATAAGCGGCGGGCCCGGGCGCGCGCAAAGGCGAACCGCTACAATGCCTCGAACTCATCGGATTGCCATGTTTCAATCTGCCTCAATTAGCGCCGCCGGCAAGGCGGAGCAATATGCTGAACTCGCCGAACAGGCACGTGGCCTGCTGCACGGCGAGCGCGACCGCATCGCGAACGCGGCGAATTTTGCCGCGCTGGTCTACCAGTCGCTGCCGGATCTGAATTGGGCCGGCTTCTATTTTTTCGATGGCAGCGAACTCGTGGTCGGACCGTTCCAGGGCCGGCCGGCATGCGTGCGCATCGCCTTGGGCAAAGGCGTTTGCGGCACGGCCGCACAGACGCGGCAGACGCAAGTCGTGCGCGACGTGCACGCCTTCCCCGGGCATATTGCCTGCGATGCCGCCTCGCGCTCGGAGATCGTCGTGCCGCTGTACGCCGGCGACCAGCTCATCGGCGTCTGGGACGTCGACAGTCCGAAGCTGGCGCGTTTTGATGATGAAGATCGCGCCGGCATGGAACGACTGGCGGACCTGTTTGTGGACTCGTTGCGGCAATAGCTGGGGATTAGCATGACCAACAAGGACGACAATAAAATTCGCAATGTCGGCCCCAAATCGGCCGCATGGCTGCGCCAGGTCGGGGTGCGTACGCAGGAAGACCTCGTGCGTCTGGGGCCGGTCGATGCCTTCATGAAGGTCAAGCGCGCCGGCTTCCGTCCGAGCCTGAATCTGCTCTATGCGCTGGCCGGAGCAATCGAGAACTGCCATTGGGCCGACCTGCCGGACGGCACCAAAGCAGCGCTCGTGCTTGCCGCCGAATCGGCCGAAGCGGCGAATCCGATCAAGACGCGCTGGCAAAAGCAGGTCGAACGCAGCGAGCGCGGCGGCGCGCCGGTGCAGGCCGAGGAGTCCGAACCGGCGACGTCGGGATTTCTCGACGATCCAGATGCGGCTGGGGAAGCCGCGCACGAAGACTAACGTACGATCGCATACTCGCGCGCATCCTCACGCCACGGCGGCGTGGCGCGGATTTTCGGCAAAACTTCTTCAGGTGTGTCCACCAACGACCACATCTGCGCGTGTTCGGGATTCATGAAGCGCTCGCTGATCACCCGCTGCATGAACGTCTGCAGCGGCGAGAAAAAATCTTTGCTGTTGAGCAGCACGATCGGACTGAAGTAGAGCCCCAGGCGCTTGAGCGTGATCGCCTCGAACAATTCCTCGAGGGTGCCGCAGCCGCCGGGCAAGGCGACGACCGCATCGGAATTGGTCAGCAGCCGATGCTTGCGCTCGCGCATGTCTTCGACGACTTCGAGATCCGCGAGGCCGGGATGCTGCCATTCCACTTCGGTCATGAAGCGCGGGATCACGCCGATCACCTTGCCGCCCTTGGCCAGCGCGCCGTTAGCGAGCGACCCCATCAGACCGACCGCGCCGCCGCCATAAACGATCGTACAACCGGCGTTGGCAAGCAATTCGCCCAAGCGCGTGGCCGCATCGTGGTAGGCGCGATCGCACTTCGGGCTGGAAGCACAGTAGACACAGACACGCATGCGGCATCCCTCGCTCAAGCGGCGGATTTTACGCTGCGCCACAGCCCATTAACGAGATTCCAACGAATCCTCTGCTACGGTTCTGCCTCGTTCGTGCTGCGGCGCTCGCCCGGTGCGGTAGTTGGACCGGGGAGTTTCAAGGAATGCTTGCGCCGCGATCTCTATTCGCCACGATTTTGTGTGTCGCTGTTGCCGGCCCAGCGGCGGCCGTCACGCCGACGCCGCAGGCGATCTGTCCGGCCGAGATGCTGGAAACGTTGTTCGCGCCGTCGCTGATCGGCGAATTGGCGGCCTCGATCGCGCCAGGTTTGCTCGATGAGACGGCGTCGGCAGCGTCGAGCAAAGACCGGCGTCACACCCTCGTCGATTTCGCCCTGCAGCTGCGCGACATCCGCTATCGCCGCGGTGGGCGCGCGCCCGCCACGGGCTTCGATTGCTCAGGCTTCGTGCATTACGTGTTCGCGAACGTGCTCGGCCTGGATCTGCCGGGCGATTCCGCCAGTCAGTTCTCCAGCGGTGAAAAAATCGCACGCGCTGAACTGCAGGCCGGCGATCTGGTGTTCTTCCACATGCATGGCAAGCATGTTTCGCACGTTGGCATCTATTTGGGCGACGATCAGTTCATCCATGCGCCGACCACCGGCCAGCGCGTGAAGGTCAGCACCTTGAGCGAAAGCTATTGGTCGCGGCGGTTTGCCGGCGCGCGCCGGCCGACGACGGCCTGATCCGGTCGCATCCGCGGCAATCCCCCGATTTCGAGCAGTAGTTCGAACAATCGCGTCAACCGATTCGGCGCGGTTTGGTCGAATAATGCGGACATCAACATCTCAAAGTTAAAGCTGGGCGTCGGAGACGTAGACTGAGTGCGCCAGCGTACCGACGTGGAGCCGTCAATTCGCATTCCCTTGGGGAGCTGAATCGCACAAGCCGTGGCGATGACCGGCGTCTAGTGCCCCCTGATTGATGAGAAGAAGACCCCATGTGACTACGACACTACCATCTCAGGTCGGGACGCCTCCGCTACTCAGGTTCCTCGTACTTGGCCTAATTGTTGGCGTGGCCTGTTGGTGCTCGATTACTTTTACGCGCCTCAACGGCGCGGTATCCACGGTATGGGTCGCAAGCGGACTGCTGACGGGGGTGCTGCTTTCCGCCGAGCGTCGGCTGTGGGTTGGATACTTCGTCGCCGCGTTTGCGGGCAACCTGTTCGCGCGATTCGTCCATGGCGACGTATGGTACGTGAACCTTGGATTCAGCCTGGCCAATATCCTTGAAGCGGGCATCGTCGCATTCGCGCTCGAGCATTTCGCTGGGGGCTTGAACGATCCAGCAAAATTCAGACGTGTTGGGCAGGTGGCCGTCGGCAGCAATCTGTTCGCCAGCGCCATTTCCGGCGTAATTGCCGCATCGATTGCGGCTATCGCTGGTACGACTCCCTTCATGTTGGTGTGGGGCACGTGGTTTGCAGCGCACACCCTTGGCATGGCGATATTCGCCACGCTAACAGCTGTCGCGCTCCAGCGTGGTCGATGGTTACTGGGCAAACCCGGCCAACGCCTGGAATATGCGATAACACTGGGCCTGCTCGCCGCGGTTTGCCTGGCGGTATTTACGCATTCTCACTATGCGATCTCCTTTCTGATCTTCCCGCCTTTGCTCTATTGCATATTTCGCAACGGCTTCGATGGAGTCGTGCTTGGCATCATCATTATCGTCATCATCTCGATAACTCTGACAGTGGCCGATAACCAGTCTGCGCAGCTCGCCGCCGGACTTGGGGTGGCCGAGGACGCGCTTCTGCTGCAGCTTTTCCTCGCTGTTGTTTGCTTGATAGCGTTTCCGATCGCGATCGTATTGACCGAGAGCCGTTTCCTCACGCGCGGCTTGCGCGAAAGCGAGCGCAGGCTCGCGCAGCAAAATACCGAATTGCAAGCGCTGAACGAGAAGCTTATCGGCACGCAGAATCAGTTGTTGCAGTCCGAGAAGATGGCCTCGGTGGGCCAGCTTGCCGCGGGTGTCGCGCACGAAATCAACAACCCCATCGGGTTCGTGAGTTCCAACCTGCGGACTCTGACAGACCATCTGCAGAAGATCTTCTCCGTACTCGATAGCTATGAACAAGTCGAAAAAGATCTTGCGGGTGCGCTGCCACAGTGGCAAGCCGTGCAGGCACTCAAACGGAAAGTCGAACTGAACTACATCCAAGGCGACGCAGTGGATCTGCTGGCCGAATCGCTGCATGGCACGACGCGTGTCGAGAAGATCGTCAAGGATCTTCGGGACTTTGCGCACTTCGAGGAGGCCGAATGGCAGCAGGCGGATGTGCACGCCTGCATCGACAGCGCGCTCAACGTGATTGGAAACGAACTCACGGGCAGCGAGGTGGTCAAGCAATACGGCGATTTGCCACTCATCGAGTGTCTGTCATTCGAGCTCAAGCAGGCGTTCTTGAATCTGCTGATCAATGCGGCGCACGCGATCGAGCACGCCGGCACTATCACCATAAGTACCGGACGCGAGGGCAATCACGTGTGGATCACGATCACAGATACGGGCCAAGGGATCGATCCACGTCACATCAACCGGGTCTTCGAACCGTTTTTCACGACCAAACCCGTCGGCGCAGGCGCCGGTCTGGGCTTGTCAGTGGCGTACGGCATCATCAAGAAACATGGAGGTAAGTTGGAAGTCGCCAGCGTCCTGGGCAAAGGAACAACGTTTACAATTCAGCTGCCGATAACCGCGCCAACGCGCGCAACGGCATTAACACATGCGTAAGCGTAACGCAGCGGAGAGCGACGACTAGCTCGACTTAGGCGGGTAACGCCGGAATGCATCACGCACCTGTTCGCGTAGTGAATCGTCGTCCCAGGGCTTGGTAAGAAACTTGAAAACCGCGCCGCGGTTGACGGATTCGGTCACTACTTCAAGGTCGGTGTAGCCCGACAAGATGATGCGGACAGTGTCAGGATAGAGTTGTTTGACCGCATAAAGAAATTCTGTGCCGGACATGCCGGGCATGCGTTGGTCGGAAATGATCACCTGGACTCGATTGATCGCCAAGAGCTCCAAACCCGCCGCGCCGCTCAACGCCGTCAGTATCCGATATCCGTCGCGCCGGAGCATCCGGGTCAAGGCCTTGCTGATACTCGGCTCATCGTCGACCAGCAACAAGGTACGTTCCTCCGCTGGCGAAGGCGTGGGTAATTCCATGCGCCTTCCGCTGCGCAGGTCGGTTTCGAACTCTTCTCGGGGAACCGCCGCCCTGAAGAAGTTGCCCTGCATTTCGTCGCAGGCTTGCGTGAGCAGGTAATTGAACTGGCCCTGCGTTTCGACACCCTCGGCAACCACCTTCAAATTCAGGCTGTGCGCCATGGCGATGATGGCCGTGGTAATCGCCGCATCCTCGGCATTTTGAGTGATCTCGGTGACGAAGCTCCGGTCGATCTTCACCGAATTGAATGGAAGACGCTTCAGATGTGCGAGCGACGAATAGCCCGTGCCGAAATCGTCCAGCGCCAAACCTACGCCAAGCTTGCGCAGATCCTTCAGTGTAGCCGCACCCAAGTCGTTCATTACCGCGCTCTCGGTCAGTTCCAAATCGAGCAGTTTGGCATTGAGAGAATTGACGGTCAGGGCGTGGCGCACAGTGCGGAGAAGATCACCCTTTTCGAATTGTGCCGAGGAGATATTCACTGCGATCGGTACGACAGCAATATTCGCTGCGATCCATGCGGCCTGCTGCGCGCAAACCGTATTGATCACCCATGAACCTATCGGCACGATCAATCCGGTTTCCTCGGCGAGGGTGATGAAACCCCCGGGGGCGATCAAGCCTTTGTCCGGGTGCTGCCAGCGGATGAGTGCTTCGGCACCGACCAGTTCGCCACTGATCATGTCTATCTTCGGCTGGTAGTACAGGACAAATTGCTGGGCCTCGACTGCGATGCGCAATTGCTTTTCGAGTGCAAGGCGTTCTTCGACCCGCGCATGCACCTCACTCGAATGATATGTAAAGCGCTCGGCCGAGGACTTGGCAAGTTTCAGCGCCACCTCAGCATTTTTAAACACACTGGCGCCATCTCCGCCATCCTCCGGGAACATTGCGATCCCGGCTTGCATGGCGACGGTGACCTCGCGCCCGTTGACGCTGAAAGGCTGTTTGAGAGCATGTACCATGCGCTCGTATTTGACAGGAATGATCTCGTCGCCAAGCGGGCCTGCTGCCGCAAACGTATCGGCGCCGATGTGTCCCAGCGTATATGGCTCGATCAGAAATTCCTGGAAACGCGCGCCAACCTGACGCAGCAGTTCGTCGCCAGCGTCGCGCCCCAAGGTATCGTTGATATGAGTGAAATGTTCCAGATCGACTACAACGACGCATACCTTGCCGTACTCCAGTTTGGCGGAGTGGATCAACTGATCAAGACGATCGCGAAATAATTGGAGATTGGGTAATCCGGTCAGGGCATCGTAATAGGCCAGATAGTCCAGCTGCTGCGACTTGTGGATGTGCTCGAGCGCAAACGACAGATCGGCCGTCAACCATTGCAGAAGCGCGATCTCCTCTGCGTCGAAAAAACTGCATTCGACAGCCGGTAGAACGAGGACGGCGGTGACTTGTGTGTCGACGAACAGGGGAAACGCTGCGACCGATTGGTAGCCGTGACGCAACAGGTCATCGCGTATCGGGGCGATCGTGGGGTCCGTTGCCACATCGTTGACGATGATCGGACGCGCAGCATGCAGTGCCCGATACGAAGGCCGATCCGTTTCCGGCCACGATTTACGCAGGTTGAGATTTACGATGAGATCGCGAGACCGCTGATCCACGCTTTGCCAAGCCACTATTTCGGACTTCGATGTCCGCTGATCAATTTCGCTGATCCATGCCATCGGGAACACACCGTGGGTGGTGGCTATACGGCACGCTTCCTGAAGCAGTTCGCCTCGGTTATGTAGTCGCAGCATGGCCGAGCTGACGCCGGCAATGACGGCGCGAATACGACTCAGACGCGTGATCTTGTACTCCTGCTCCTTGCGCCTGGCGATTTCTTCGCCCAGCGTCTGATTGGCGCTTGCCAAGTCCCCGGTTCGTTGCTCGACCTGCCGGTCCAGGTCGTCATGCAACAATCGTAGTGCTCCCTGTACACGCTGCTGGTCGATCAGGGACGCTTGTGAATCGCGCATGCGGCGAAATGCAAACACCCCAAGCGATATCGACAAGAAGAATGCAGCCACGATTGCTTCGTCCCACTGGCTCTCGGACTTCAGGGCCCAGTGTGTGACGGCTCCAAACCAGTCGTACCATCCTCCGAGTGCATAGATCGACGCCGTGCCGAACACGAGGATCCCCAACTCGATGAAAACCCGCCTTGCCTGTTTGCGGATTCCTGCGCCAAGTGATTGCCGCACCAGGTCGTCTGCCCATTGGCGCTCCGTGATGTCCTGACAGGAACCCGTCGCTCCGATAGCATTTTCCTGCTCATCAAAAGCGACCTGCCAGCGTGCTTCCACGTACTTGATGCGCCCATTCGGCAGCTGCAAGCGATGCTGAATCGTGCTGTCAGTGTGCCGGGTGAGGGACTTGGCATAGGCGTCGTCAACTCTGGCGCGATCCTGCGCATGAACAAGCTCCAGAAAACCTTGATAAGTGGGTGAAAATGTTGCCGGGTCCGTTTCGAATATGCGGTGCATTTCCGGCGACCAGGCAACCTTCGAAGTGGAAAGATCAGTCTTCCAGCTGCCGATTTTTGCGATCCGCTGCGCGGCGATCAAAAGACCATGCTCGATCTGCACCTGGTCTGCCAGCAGCCGTTGCGTCTGCGCACCTGCTCTTAACGCGTCCTCCGATAGTTTGCGCTCGGTGATGTTCATATGCATAACGACCGCGCCGACGGCATGGCCAACGACCAACTGTGTAGCCATCAGCAGAAACCAGCGCGTTTCGCCCGGCGAATTGCATTGATATTCCATTGAGAAGCTTTCGCTTTCTGTCGCCATCACTGAACGAATACCTTGTGCGGCCCGGTGTGCATCGGCAGCATCGTCGCCCTGCGCGAGGTCGCAAATTGCCAGGTAGTTGTTACCCAAAGTGTGCCCCGGGCTATGCAATCCGTTGGCGTCGGCAAATTCGCGCCAAGCCTTGTTCACCGAGGTGATTTGTCCGTCGTGGTCTATTACCGCGATGTGCGCTGGCAGCGCGTTGAGAATGGCGGCCTGCCGGGTCGCATCGGTATGCCGCAGTTGTTCCTGAGCATGCTGCAAAAGAAACATGTGACCATGTTGGTCTGCAACCGCATCGACTTCGCCGGCAGTCAAGTCTTCCAGCTGCTTACCGGTTCGATGCAGTGTCTCGATGAGCTCTGTTATCTGCTCGCTTGCATCCCGCTCGGGCGGTGACGGATTCATGCCACCTGGGATTCGAGTCCCAGCGCCTGCAACACGGTCCGAGTCTGGCTCAATGTACCGACGATCTTGCGCACCGGCGAAGGTGAAGTCTTGATCAAGGTCGGGGTCATCAGCACACCCTCGGACAGCGCGCGCTCGGGTGTGCGGTGGACATCCACGATCTCGATTTCGTGTCGCTCCGGAAGGTATTGCGCGCATAACGTCTTCAGATTGGCCACCGCTTGCAACGAATTCGTCGCGTGGTCGGCCACAAACAGGCGAAACTTGAAGACGGGGCGACGATTCATTGGTGACGTTCCTCGCGGCCCGACTTGGCGTCGCCGCCGCGCAACTCGCGCAAGCGCGTGCGGCCGGTCGTCAGCTCGCGCTCGCGGCTTTCGGTGGTCCTGGTCAACAGGGTCTTTTCGACCTTTTTCGCCACCAGTTCGGTTTGCAGCGATTTTGCGCGCACCTCGAGCACCGCTTCCTCGGCATCGAGGCTCACGCGCTTGAGCTTTCCGGCAACTTCGGCAACCTCCTTGGCAACCCTCTCGGCGCTCTCTTTTTCCCAGCGCAAGGTGCCCATGAGCACTTCGCCGCCGGCGGTGTAGATGTCGGCCAGGGTGACTCCGGCATCACTGAGTATCAACTCGCGCACCTGGTTCGAATGGGCTGTCCCGCGCGACTTGATGATCGACATGCCGCGGTTGCGTTCTCCGGCCTGCACCAGATAGTTCAGGTGGATCCACGTATCGGCAAGGGTGGAAATCTGCAATGGCGTGCCACCGGTCATCTGACTCGCCATTTCATCCAGCAGACTGGTGCAGACAAGAGTGATGCCATCGGCTTTGGACCAATCGATCAGGCGCTCTGCGACGCCGTGCGCCGTCAACTCATTGCCTGATTTCGACAAGGTCGAGACCGGGTCGATGACCAGGCATCGCGCCTTGTGTTCCTTGGTGAGTGACTTGATGCGAACCAGCAGCGTCTCGGCGCTGCCGGTGATCGTGCGCGCAGAGACCATGCGCAGGATCCCGCTCTTGACGAAGCGCTCCAGCTGGATGCCGACCGAGGCCAGGTTGCGAATGATCTCTTTGCCGTCGGAATCGAAGCTCACGAACATGGTGCGTTCGCCGCGCTTGCACGCCGCTTCGGCGAAGGCTCCGCTCATCGTGGTCTTGGCCGTGCCCGGAAATCCGGTGATCAGGACGCTGGCGCCGCGATAGTAGCCGCCGCCAAGCATCGTATCGAGGCGCTTGACACCGCTGGTCACGCGCTCGTTCGTCACTTTGGCGTCGACCCTGCCCAGGGTACGCGCAATGGCAACGTCGAAGCCGCCCGGGCCTATTACGAACGGTGACTCATTTTCATCGAACGCCGCACCACGAAACTTCTGGATACGCAGGTTGCGTTGCGAAACACCGTGCATGATGCGGTGATTGAGCACTACGGCGCAGTCGACCATGAACTGCATGAAACCGTATGGTTGAGTGGTATGCGAATTGTCCGCGTCGCCGCCGACCTTGGCCGTGATGAGTGCGGTGAATTTCTGCTCCAGCAACCAATTGTGCAGGCGATAGACTTCGCGCCGTTTTGTCGCTGCATCGGGCAGCAACGCGAGCACTATGTCAAGCGCGTCAAAAACGATTCGCCGCGCGCCGATCTCCTTGGCTTTGGCGCCGATGGTGGCCAGCATGCCGCCAATATCAAACTCCCCGGATTGGACGAGATCCGGCGATGGCTGGGCGTCGATAAAAAACAATTGCTTGCGACGCAGTTCGGCGAGATTCCAACCGAAACTTTCAGCGTTTGCGGCTATGCGCTCCGATGTCTCTTCGAACGCAACGAAGATACCTGGCTCCTTGCAAGCCCGCGCGCCATGGACGAGAAAACGAAGCGCGAAGACCGTCTTGCCCGAGCCCGGGCCGCCTTCCAGAAGCGTCGCACGTCCCTGCGGCAATCCGCCACCCGTCATTTCGTCGAAGCCGACGATTCCGGTTGGAGCCTTCTTGAATACCCTTTGGGGGGATTTTGACAGCGAAAACATGATTGCCTCAACGAAGTAAAAAGCAATGCGTCGCGATTGCTCAACAGCTCCGCGCGCAGTTTGCAAACGGATCAATCTATTTGCGCAAGTAGCGCGTGATCAGAAGTCAATCTCGGTGGCGAACCTGTAAACCCAAAAAGAAGGGTGTGCGCCAAAAAAATACATCCGTAGCCCTGCATCTGTCCGTACGGTGCCGTACATCTACGTCGGAACGCTGGCAGTACACGCACCCGGTTCCACTGGGATCGTCCAAATGCTTTGCTGATTCGATCCAGAGACCGCTTTTAGAAGTTGGATGATCGCGTTGCAAACACGGCTTTGTTCGCGGTGCCGTTGCCTTTGCTGCCGAGAATAGACACGACCGCAAGACGCAGCTTCTCATCGTCCCACGGCTTCTCGATAAATCGGATCAATTGAACTTCGTTGACGGCTGCGATGATTGCGTCCCGATCCGCATAGCCGGAGACAATCATGCGTTGCGCCGCCGGCTGGATTTCCATCAAACGCGAGAGAAACTCGACTCCATTCATTGACGGCATGCGATAGTCGCTGATCACCAGATCGAAATCCTGCTCATTGCCGCGTTCGATCGCTGCTTCGGGCGAAGTGAATCTTTCGAAATAAAGCGCTTCGCCATCAAGCTCGCGGACGTCAATCTCGGCTAAGCAGCGACGCAATGCGCTGAGAATATTCGGCTCGTCGTCGACAAGTAATATTCGGTACATGGCAATTGCTCCTGATTTCCTATCGCTGCTGTTGCTGGATTGGCAACTCGATGCGCACCAGCGTGCCTTGCCCGGGAACACTCGTCATTTCGATGTGTCCGTGGTGCTTCGCAATGATGCCGTGGGAAATTGAAAGGCCCAACCCAGTGCCATTTCCAATCGACTTCGTTGTAAAGAACGGATCGAAGATGCGCGGCAACACATCCTCGGGAATGCCCATGCCATCATCGCCAATGGCGATCCAAACGCTGTCGTCGGTACGTCCCGTACTTACCGTGACTATTCCGCGCTCGGTGATTGCCTGGCCGGCGTTCATGAGAACGTTCATGAACACCTGATTGAGTTGTGATGGTAAACATTCGATCAGCGGTAGGCTTGCGAAGGTCTTGATTATCTGCGCTTTGTACTTCAGCTCATTCGCAACAATGTTCAAAGTGGATTCGAGCCCTAGGTGTATATCAGCGTATTCCCAAGCTTCGGGCCGATCTACGCGTGCGAAATCTTTAAGATCGCTGACGATTTTGCACACCCGACCGATTCCCTCGCGCGACTCGGTTATCAAATGGGGCAAGTCGATGGCGAGAAAATCGATGTCGAGTCGTTGGCGAATTTCCGTTACTTCGGCCATCGCCACAGGATCGCCTGTGCGCGCAAGTGCGGCGGCGTAAGTCTCCATTGCGCCAAGCAGTCGCGAGACGTATGTCTGCAGCGTGCCGAGATTCGAATTGACGTAACCTATTGGATTGTTGATTTCGTGAGCTACTCCGGCCGCGAGCTGACCGATCGAAGCCAGTTTTTCCGACCGAATTGCCTGCTCCTGGGCTTGCTTCAGTTTCGCGAAGGCTATTTCCAATTCGGCGTTTCTTGCGTGCAGCTCCTTGGTGCGTTCCTTCTCACGAAGCTCGAGTTGGACACGCGACCGTCGCGACCTTTCGTCAGATCGTCGATGCAGGACATGGGCGACCTGTGTGGCCACGAACGTCAGGAGTTCCTCGTCGGCAGGCCCATACACGACAGCGTCATCGCAACTTTGCATCGCAATCAGTCCGATTACCTCACCGTCGGCGAGTATGGGTACGCCCAGCCAACTCACGAGCGCCGTATCGGTCGTCTGCACATCGATCTCGCCGAGGCGCACGAGTGCAGTGATATCCTGCGTCGTGCCGCATAACGCTTTGCCACGCCGGATGACGTATTCGCTCAGACCACGCTGCAATGAGCGCGAAGGCTGATTTCTTTCGGTGGCATCGACATGGTACGGAAATTCCATCGAGCGTCGATCTTCGGAAAGCAGTCCGACAAAAAACATTTCTGCGGTAATCAACTCATCAATCACCGCGTGCACTTGGCGATAGAACTCATGCTCGCTGATGTTGACCGTAGTCAGCTGGGCGATTTGGAATAAAGCTGTCTGCGAGCGTTCGATACGCTTGCGTTCGGCGATTTCCGGGTGCGTGACCTTGTCGGCACCCGCCAACTTGACTATTTCTTGTCTCATTGATCGTTGACCTTCTAAAACGATCCTCCGCCAGTTTTGTTGAGCAATGTCGTTGCAGCGACTTCTGCGCTGCTATGCCATCAGGCCTCGGATTGTGGATCACTTGGCGTCGCCGGTATGTACGGTGCCGGACGGAGTGAGGAGTCTGATCGGCGTATGGTCACGTGAAAATCGATGAGCATACGAAGGTGGCTTATGCGGACGATTATCGCGGTGTCTGGCGGTTGCTCTGCCCGAGTCCGGTCCTTGCACCCGTTACATCCCCGTTGCCGGCGAACTAGATCGTCGCGACGGGTGACGAACACCAATCACCACCATGGCTTCGGCTGCCACCCAAACGCGCTTGGTCGCGAGCCTCGCAGCCCTGGTGCGTAACCCGCCATGCCGACACTAGAGCAGCGGCCACAGTCCCATCTTTTGATGGGCGGTCCAAATGTGCCCGTCGTCTTCGTCGTAGACGACGACGACTCAATGCGTGCAACACTGCGGCGCTTGCTCACAAGCGCCGGATTGCCGGTTGAGTTGTATGGGTCAGGTTCCGAGTTTCTTCTTGCCCACGCAGAACTGGATCGCCGTGGATGTCTTTTGCTCGATGTCAGCATGCCGGGCATGAGTGGACTGGAAGTGCAAGCGCATCTCAACCGGCTGCGACGGCGCTTGCCAGTGATCTTCTTGACTGG
>Ga0163163_10000457_pt1 | contig 37238 bp, 34 predicted proteins | sample S65metaG_FD_119766 | JGI IMG/M metagenome (GOLD analysis project Ga0163163, IMG submission 119766) | Switchgrass rhizosphere microbial communities from Kellogg Biological Station, Michigan, USA - S6-5 metaG | ecosystem: Host-associated > Plants > Roots > Rhizosphere > Soil | place: USA... | reverse complement strand
GTGTTCAAAAAACTTCAGGAAAATATGATCTAAACATAAAATCCTCATCAGCCAGCCAGAGGGAATTACCACAATTGCAGTCAGTTTTAAATGGGATGATCAACGAATTAAGTCAACAGGAGCATCCTGTTGAAAAAATTGCCACAATATCTAATCAGCAGATACAGGGTCGTGTTTATAAACGAATCGATTTTTATCTACCCGGCATGATCGGCTTTTCACTGATCGGTTCTGCTGTCTTCGGGGTAGCCTTCTTGTTTTTTGCCTTGAGGGAAACGCTGGTTTTAAAACGAATGTATGCTTCACCGGTCACCAAAGCCAATATTGTACTTGGGGAAAGCCTCGGTCGCGTGTTTTTTAACCTGCTTATCGTTATTGTTTTGATACTTTTTGGAAAGTATGCTTACGATTTTACTCTAGCCAATGGGTTTATCACTTTTCTTGAGTTATTGATATTAAGTACTCTTGCTCTGGTCGTATTCATGGGTTTCGGGTTTTTTATAAGCTCGGTGTCAAAAAATCAAAATGTGATTCCGATTTATGCCAACCTTTTTATGTTTCCTCAATATTTTTTATCCGGTACTTTTTTTCCAAAAACGGTTTTGCCGCAAAGCATACACTGGCTGATCGAAGCATTGCCTTTGACTGCTCTAAACGATGCTTTGCGTAAAGTGGCCTTTGAGGGCTTACATCTCAATGACTGCTGGAAACAGATCGGTATTTTAGGTGCTTGGGGTATTGTCATTCATGCCTTTGCCATTTGGGTTTTCAGGTGGGAATGATCTTTATTATTCACTAAACGATTTGTGCGTTCATGCGGATTTTCCGATTTATTATAATAAGTCTTATAGTGATCTTTTTTATCACTACCATTATTTCTCTTTTCATTCCCTCTCATGTAAGAATATACAAAGCCATTCAAATCAACTCATCAAAAGATTCCGTGATGAACCAGGTCAGCAACGTCTCAAATTGGAAAAACTGGTATCCAGGTGCGGACTCGTTAAAATTTTTTTACGAAAGCGCTGTCATAAAGGGATTTGTATTGGATGAACACAAGAAGCGATATCTCATTATCAGAGAGAAGAAAGATGATGAGGTGACAGCTGAATATATTTTGCCGAATAAAATAATCCAAACCGGCTGGCTGGTGGCAGCGAATCCACAGGTAAATTCAGTAACTATACAGTGGTATATGGACTTTCATTTACAATGGTATCCCTGGGAAAAATTTTCCAGTTTCTTGTTTGAAAGAGTTTATCACCCTCAATTGCAGCAGGGTCTTGATAATTTAAAAAAATTTCTCGAAAAATAGTTACGACTGCGATAAGCTTATCCCATGTTGTGAAATACTTTCTGCACATCATCATCTTGTTCCAGCCGTTCAACTAGTTTACTTACTTCCTCTGCCTGGGAATCATCCAGGGGAACGGTAGTGGTTGGGATCCATTCCACTTCCGCACTGACTGGAGTAATATTTTTTTCTTCCAGAGCTTTCTGCATTTTACCGAAATCGTTGAAAGCACAGCGCAGTACTAAAATAGATTCTCCGTTTTCGCCTGCGCCCTCTCCCATTTCTTCGAGCCCATGGTCAATGAGATCGAATTCAAGTTCTTCGGTATTCAATCCTTCAGGCTTCAGCTTGAACACTCCCATTTTTTTGAATTGAAATGCGACGCTGCCACTATTGCCCAATGCACCGCCTCCTTTGTTGAAATGAGATTTTATGTTGGCCACGGTTCTTACGTGATTATCGGTGGCAGTTTCGACGAGTATTGCAACGCCATGCGGACCGTAGCCTTCATACAGGATCTCTTCAAAATTTTCCATCTCCTTTCCCATCGCCCGCTTGATCGCCGCTTCAACACGATCTTTTGGCATATTCACCGCCTTGGCATTCTGAAAACAACGACGAAGAGCAGGATTAGTATTCGGATCGGGCCCACCCGCTTTTACAGCAATAGCGATTTCCTTCCCGATGCGGGTGAATTGCTTTGCCATCCTGTCCCATCGGGCAAACATAGTTGCTTTTCTAACCTCAAAAATTCTTCCCATGAATTATAGTCATTAAGTCAACTTCATTTTAATTGTTGAAGGGTCACCGCAAAAGCTGCAAAGAAATTCCCTGTCTGGCCTCCCTTTCCTTCAGAAGAGGGATAAGAGGGTGAGGCCGGGCTGCGAATTTACAGCAATGAACGCAAATGAAAAACACGACCAGGGTCCCATTCAATGTCTCCCTTACGTCATGCAAGACCCGATAGCTAACCGGTTGATCCGACATCCAGGCGATATGTGCCAGACGACCGGAATTGATATACCATTGAAATCTTAACCTGCGTCATTATCGAGCACGAGTTCCATTACTGATGATTCAGTTTCACAACCACATCAAGCGTAACAAACTTCTTTTTGGAAGGTATGAAAATTTTTTGCGAGCTTATTTCTGCAACCACTTTTTTACCCGGTAGATAACTGGTGTTGTAGAAATTATCATCATCAGTGTAAAACTGCGACACGAGATATACTTTCTTTACTGCTCCGCTTTTTTGTTTTAATTGAATGCTGGCGGGAAACTCGGTCGTATTCAGGCTAACGATTGTCCCTTGTGTTTCTGATGTTTCTCCTTCACTAACTATTTTGGAAATACCTGAACCTTCACTGGTGTCGGCAATCGCTGAATTGATTGCCAGTTGCATCATGGCAGGACATTTTTTTGCAAGCTCAATTCCTATTTCATTCCCCAATTTTTGCATCGCTTGCTGATCGGTCATAGTGACTTTTTTCTCCTGGGCATACTTCATCAACAATTCCAGGCCGTCACTCATAAAGCAACTCATCACTTCCTTTTGAATATCATTTGGCGAAGCGTTCTTTAGTTCATCCTTTTTAGCAGTGATGCATTTACACAATGTGTCCAACAAAACGTCTTTGGTAGTTTTTGTTTGCGACGCGGCCGACAAACAACTCACTAAAAAAGTAAATGCAAAGAAAAATTTTTTCATTCTCGATCTGTTTTAAAATATGTTGAAGCATGCAAGATAAGTATTCAATAAAAAGCCCCGCTGGTTTTGCGAGGCTATTTTTTAAATGGTCAATTTGTTATTTCACTTGCTCAAACGGCTCTTTTGGTCGATCCGGATCCACCGGGACTACAAGCTCACCTTGTCTGAGTTTACTATGATGACGACTGTACCCAAAATAGATCACCAGTCCGATGATTAACCATACAATTAACCGTATCCAGGTGTCACCCGGCAAAAAAACCATCATAAACAAACAGGTTCCGATTCCGAGTACCGGGACGACGGGAACCAAAGGAGTTCTGAATGCTCTTGGAGCATTCGGCATCTTTTTTCGTAACACCAGCACTCCTATACAAACCAGGATAAAAGCGAATAAAGTTCCAATACTTGTCATTTCCCCCACTACTCTTGCAGGAACAAAAGCAGCAAATAAACTTACAAATACAAGGAATAATGTATTGCTTTTGGCAGGTGTTCTGAATTTAGGATGCACCGATGAAAATATTTTTGGTAGTAATCCATCTTTGCTCATACTGAAGAATACTCTTGATTGTCCTAACAACATTACAAGTATCACTGAGGAATAACCGGCAAGGATCGCAACGATGATTGCACGGTTTAACCACGGATAGTCAGGATGAGTTAATCCATCAGCTCCCACTTTTCCCATATGATCAATAGCCACGGCTACAGGTGCAATTCCATCTTTACCCCTGAAGGTTTGATAATTAGTAACCCCAGTCATCACGTAAGCAAACAAAATATATAAGATGGTACACACGGCCAGTGATCCAAGGATGCCAATAGGCATATCTCTCTTTGGGTTTTTCGTTTCCTGTGCTGCCGTTGACACAGCGTCAAAACCGATATAAGCAAAAAATACAATAGCCGCAGCACGGATAATTCCGCTGAATCCAAACTCGCCGAACTTGCCCGTATTGTCGGGAATATATGGATTATAGTTACTTTGATGAATGTAGCCCCAGCCCAGGAAAATGAAAACCAGAACAACACTAACTTTTAATGCTACGATGAATGCATTCACCTTAGCACTCCCACTGGTACCTCTTATTAAAAGCAAGCTCATTAAAACCACAATAAACACCGCAGGTATGTTGACTATGCCGCCGTCCCATGGCCCACCCATCATATTGGCGGGCATGTGCACACCAAACCCTTCCATAAATCTTCCAAAATAACGGCTCCAACTAATGCTGACAGTAGCCGCGCCTACCGCATATTCAAGAACAAGGTCCCAGCCGATAATCCATGCAATGAACTCTCCCATGGTAGCATATGAGTAAGTATAGGCACTTCCTGCAATAGGAATCATCGAAGCAAATTCAGCGTAGCATAAACCGGCAAAGGCACATCCAATACCTGCCACTACAAATGAGATCGTGATAGCTGGTCCTGCATTGTTTGCAGCCGCACCTCCCGTAATTGAGAATAATCCTGCACCAATAACGGCTCCTATTCCTAACGCAACCAGGGACCACGGTCCAAGGGTTTTTTTCAACCCCTTCTCACTGTCAGAAGCTTCCGCTAAAAGCGCTTTTAGTGGTTTCTTGATAAACAAACTCATACGTAGGTATTATAATTTAGAATAGGGTCGTAAAGTAAAGGAATTATTCAATTAATGCTATAATTCTTTTATAAAACTGATTTTTAGACATTGAATTGTTTTTGCTCTTAGATATTTTTCCGATTTTCGGCGCTATTATCAACACTTCCATGGCAAAAAAAAACCGGCTAACTGTATTTATTGTTGTTGCAATGATACTGGGGGTGATCGTCGGATACATTGTCCATCAAAATAGCTCCGCAGATTCCATAAAAAAATTCTCTGATAACATAAGGCTTCTCACCACTATCTTTCTTCGCCTTGTACAAATGATCATTGCACCACTTGTATTTTGCACACTGGTAGTAGGTATTGCAAAACTGGGTGATCTGAAAACGGTAGGTCGTGTAGGCGGCAAGGCACTACTTTGGTTCGTCAGTGCTTCGCTGGTCAGTCTATTGTTGGGTATGTTCCTTGTCAATTTATTTCAACCGGGCCATGCCATCGACCTTAGCAATGCTGATGCAGCAGGTGCAAAAGACCTGGTTGGAAAAACACAGGAATTTTCATTGGCGAGATTTGTTGAGCATGTTTTTCCGAAGAGTGTGTTCGAGGCAATGGCAAATAATGAAATTCTTCAGATCGTCGTTTTTAGTATTTTCTTCGGGGTTGCAGCAACCGGTCTTCACCAATATGCAAAGCCGATAATAAAAGCTTTGGAAGCAGCATCTCACATTATTTTAAAAATGGTGAGTTATGTTATGTGGTTTGCCCCGGTAGGTGTATTTGGAGCTATTGCCGCAGTGATTGCCACAAAGGGATTGAGTGTTTTTAATTTTTACGGTCAATACCTTTTGTATTTCTTAATCGGCATTGGCTTGCTATGGTGCATCTTATTACTTGTGGGATTTTTGATCCTGCGTCATCGTGTTCCGCATTTGCTAAAGCGAATCGCCCAGCCTCTGCTAGTCGCATTCAGCACGACCAGCAGCGAAGCCGTATTCCCTAAACTGACAGAAGAACTTGAGCGTTTTGGGTGTAGGGATAAAGTAGTGGCATTTGTCCTTCCACTGGGTTACTCATTCAATCTTGACGGGAGTATGATGTATATGACGTTTGCCAGTTTGGCTATTGCACAAGCGTATGGCATTCAAATGGACCTCGGCACCCAACTAACGATGTTGCTCGTACTGATGTTGACCAGTAAAGGGATTGCCGGAGTACCAAGAGCGTCCCTGGTTGTGGTGACTGCAACCTGCAGTATGTTCAAAATTCCACCAGAAGGAATTGCGTTAATATTGCCAATAGATCATTTTTGCGACATGTTCCGTACAGCGACAAACGTGGTAGGGAATGCACTGGCTACAAGCGTAGTAAGCAAATGGGAAGGTGCATTGGATCATTCATAATAAACTTAAAGCCTGATTATACAGCATGGAACATTTATTGGACATATATCTGCTTGGATTTTTACAAAACTTCATTGACTGGATTATTGACTATGGTGGTTTGTACATTCTTTTGTTGGTCGTTTTTGCAGAAACAGGATTGTTTGTAGGTTTCTTTTTTCCCGGCGACTCATTATTGTTTGCCGCCGGAGTTTTCCTGGATAAAATCTCTAACAAGTTTATCGGTGTGGCGCAGGATGCCCCTACTCAATTTGGCTGGCCGCACATAACCATCATCGTGATGATCATGGTAGCATCTATATTGGGGAATATCGTTGGCTATTGGTTCGGGCGAAAAGCAGGTCCTTTACTCTATGAACGAAAAGAGACATTATTATTCAGAAAAAAACACCTGGTGAGAGCAAAAGCCTTTTATGATAAATATGGCAAAGGCACCATTTTTCTTGCTAAATATCTTCCTATCATCCGCACGTTTGCACCAATTGTAGCCGGTATGGTAAAAATGAGCCGCCCCGTTTTTATCTTATTTAATATTATCGGTAGTGTTTCCTGGGTAGCGATCATGATGCTCTCCGGATATTTTCTCGATTCATGGGTGAAACGAAAATTTGATTTCAGCTTGCAGGATCACATTGAAGGGATTGCGATCGGGATCATTCTGGTTACGACCTTACCAGTGTTGTACAAATTGTTTTTTGGCAAAAGAGAAGATCCCGAATCTTCTCAGTCGTGATCTATGAACAAGCACCGTCATGGCATTCTCTCCCTTCCTGTAATTGTGGGTGCTTTGGGTTTTTTTGTCGATGTATACGATCTCCTTCTTTTTAACATTATCCGTAAGCCAAGTCTGCAATCACTCGGTTTGCCGGAAAATGATATTCTTATCTCCGGAGAAAATATTCTCAGTATCCAAATGATCGGCATCCTGCTTGGCGGCATCACCTGGGGAATTATGGGTGATAAGAAAGGCAGAAAAAGTGTTTTGTTTGGTTCGATACTTCTTTATTCAATTGCAACTATTCTGAATGGAATGGTTACAAATATTACTCAATACACAATATGTCGCTTTATTGCTGGTTTTGGTCTTGCGGGTGAATTGGGTGCGAGCATCACTCTAACAACTGAAATTCTTCCAAAAGAAAAACGCGGTATCGGGGCCACCATTATTGCCACTACCGGTGTTTTTGGGACCATTACTGCTTATTTTGTCAACCAATGGTTTCATGATTGGCGACTTTGTTATTATGTCGGCGGTGTTTTGGGTTTAATCCTGTTGTTTCTTCGCGTAAGGTTTTTGGAGAGCACCATGTTCAATGCCGTCAAAAAAACAACGATCGTCCGAGGCAATTTCTTTATGTTCTTTACAAGCCGCGATCGTTTTTTTAGATACTTGCGCGGCGTGTTGATCGGTCTGCCGGTTTGGTATGTGATCGGCATCCTGATGACCTTTTCAGATAATTTTGCCAGGGAGTTCGGCATCGGTGAAATTGATCCCGCAAAGGCAGTGTTGTATCAATATGTCGGCCTTGTGTTTGGCGACCTCAGCGCAGGGATCATCAGCAATCTTCTCAAAAGCAGGAAGAAAACGTTATTTCTTTTCTATGGACTTATCTCCATGTTTATTGCTGCTTACTTTTTATATCATAAAGATGAAACCAGCTTTTACGTGATATGTTTCGCCCTTGGTTTCGGATCGGGTCTCTCCGTTTTATACATCACAATGTCGGCAGAACAGTTTGGGACAAATTTAAGAGCTACGGCAGCCATCTCGATTCCAAACGTGGTCCGTGGTTTTCTACCATTGATTATTCTATTGTTTAAGGGCCTGAGGGTATCAACTGGTAATTATATCACCGGGGGTTGGATGACCGGCATCATCGTGATGGCCGTTGCCTTTGTTGCGGCCTGGTTTACCAGTGAATCATTTGGTAAAGACATGAATTTTTTAGAACAATGAGTTAATTTCATTTCTTAAAGCTTGCCGATACAATGAATCAAAAACAATTTGGCATTTTATCGTTCCCCGTGATCGTTGCTGCACTTGGTTACTTTGTAGACATCTACGATCTGCTCTTATTCAGCATTATCAGGATTCCGTCTTTAAAATCACTTGGATTGGATGATGCGCAAATAGCAAAACAAGGTTTGTTTATCATCAACATCCAGATGATTGGTTTGCTTGTAGGAGGGATCATCTGGGGTATACTGGGCGACAAAAAAGGAAGATTAAAGGTTCTGTATGCCTCGATCATTCTCTATTCTATTGGCAATATTGCTAACGGGTTTGTACAAACTGTCGGTCAATATGCGCTCGTGCGTTTCATAACCGGGATAGGATTAGCAGGCGAGTTGGGTGCTGGTATCACCCTGGTATCAGAACTACTTCCAAAAGAAAAAAGAGGGATCGGTACTTCCATGGTAGCGGGCATAGGTCTAACTGGGGCAGTCGTTGCTTTTTTTCTAAAAGAAGAATTCCCCTGGCGCACCTGTTACTTCATTGGTGGAGGTCTTGGATTTATTTTATTGCTTCTTAGGGTTGGAGTTTTAGAATCAGGTATGTTTAAAAATATTCAACATGCAAGCGTTTCGAAAGGAAATTTCTTTATGCTCTTTTCAAATAGAAGGCGGTTGAGGAAGTATTTGAGTTCTATTCTGATTGGCCTGCCGACATGGTACGTCATCGGCATACTCATTACATTTTCAAAAGAATTTGGAACTCATATGGGAATACGTGGAACGATCGATCCCGGTAAAGCGGTGATGTTCGCCTACGCTGCAATTTCTATCGGCGATATCCTGGCTGGCTTTGTAAGCCAATGGCTAAAGAGCAGGAAGAACGCCCTGTATCTTTTTTATGCGATCACAGCAGTTAGCATTGTTTGGTTTTTTAATTTGCAAGGCTCAAATGTCACCACTCTTTATATTGTAAGTGCTTTACTTGGATTTGGCACTGGTTTCTGGGCCATATTTGTTACAATGGCAGCCGAGCAATTTGGCACGAACATCCGTGCGACGGTTGCCACCACGGTTCCGAACATGGTTCGTGGTTCGCTCACCCTTGTCTCATTATTATTTACGCAATTACAAACAAGGTTTGACTATGTAAAAGCAGGCTGGATTACAGGCGTTGTTGTCATGGTTGTGGGTATTGTTTCCGTGATGCTGGCAGAAGAAACTTATCATAAAGATCTGAATTACCTGGAAAGTGAGGTAGCGAGTTTGCCTTAGAACACTAATTAAACCGAATTACACGAGGGAAGATATTTATTTACCAGGAGCTCTTAATTCCGGCTTGTTTTTAGAAAAATTCGTGATAATTCGTGTAATTCGTGTAATGAAACTTTTAATTATACGTTTCTCTTCCATTGGTGATATTGTTTTAACAACTCCTGTCATTCGGTGTTTGAAACAACAAGTTCCGGATGCTGAGGTTCATTTTTTAACTAAAGAAAGTTTTCACCCCGTCGTCGAACACAATCCTAACATCGACAAGATCCATGTGTTGGCGCACAGCTGGGACCTGATGATCCATGAATTAAAACTAGAAGAGTATGATCACGTCATCGATCTGCACCATAATGTAAGAACGCTTCGCGTTAAGCAGGCGCTGGGCAAACCATTTCATTCGTTTAACAAGTTGAATATTCAAAAATATATTTACGTTAACCTGAAGTGGAATATAATGCCTGATGTTCACATCGTTGACCGCTATATGAAGACTCTTGAATCGTTTGGCGTAACGAATGATGGCGGTGGTTTAGATTATTTTATTTCAGATAGGGAAGAGACAAAAAGACAGGATATTCCTGCTTCGCATCATGCGGGATATGTTAGCATAGCGATCGGTGCTGCGCACAACACAAAAAAATATCCTGTTCATAAACTAAAGGAGCTATGTAAACAACTTGGCCACCCAATTATTCTACTGGGCGGAAAGGATGACAAAGAAAATGCGAGCGAGATCGCCTCGGTTGACCCGATAAAAGTTTACAATGCCTGCGGCAAATTCAGCATTAATGAAAGCGCTGACCTTGTAAGAAAATCAAAGCTGGTTGTAAGCAATGACACAGGGTTGATGCATATTGCCGCTGCTTACAAAAGGCCAGTCATTTCTTTATGGGGAAATACCGTTCCGTCATTTGGCATGTACCCTTATTACGGAGAAAATTTTTTATCAGCACAGAAAAAACAGCCTTACGACATTTTACAGGTAAACAAATTAAGGTGCCGCCCCTGTTCAAAGATTGGCTACGACAAATGCCCGCGAGGACATTTTAAATGCATGGAGAATATTGAGGTAAGCGAAGTTCTGGCCGCCATTCGTGCCAGGTTATAAATTCTTCTCATGTCGATGAGCGGTCCAGCGGTGAAATGCTTTATGTTCTTTTTGCCTTGATGCAAAAAGAACCAAAAAAATCAAGGCTGCAGAAAAAATGGCTAAAAATGATTCACTACGCTACGAGATGCAGAGCGTCGGGAGAGCGCCTCTCGTTGGCTCAATTTATTATCAGCAGAGTATTCATCCTTGTAGCTCAATACGGAAGACCTTTTAGGCCCGTAGTCTGTTAATGTGCGTGAGCCCAGGCAAAACGAGCGGAGCATTTCGTTTTGCCTGCCCTTTTCTTTGTTTCTTTCTTTTGGGCAAGCAAAAGAAAGAAAGAAGTATTGACATCCATTATTCCAGGTTGCAGATAAAGATAAAAATGAATAGCTAAAAGTTGCTCAACTTGAAACAGGCTAAGGCAAATCGGAATGATTCAAACCGGAAGACTTTTATATTTTAACTATTAGTTGTTCTATCCGCTTTCATCGATCATCTCACTCAATTCAAGCCACCGCATCTCTTTTGCATCAAGTAAAGTGCTCACTTCGCCAATGCGCTGCGAAAGATCCTGGAGCTCCTCAAAAGGAAGGTTGCCTTCATTGAATTTTTGTGTGATCATTTCTTTCTCCTTGCTCAAGTCGCCAATTTCTGTTTCCAGCAGCTGTAATTCACGTTTGTCTTTGTAGGAAAGGCGTCGGGTTTCTGGTTTCTTGTTGCTGGTTTCTTGTTCCTTGTTCCTAGTGACTTGTACCTTTTCTTCCATAACCTCTTCCTCCAGTGACGTTCTGTATTGCGAATAATTTCCCGGGAAATCTTTTATCACACCATGGCCCTCAAAGACAAATAAATGATCAACCAGCCTGTCCATAAAATAACGATCATGAGAAACAATAAGCATACATCCTCCAAACTCACTCAAAAAATTCTCAAGCACCCCCAATGTTGGCAAGTCAAGATCATTAGTGGGTTCATCCAAAACAAGAAAGTTCGGATTGCGAAATAAGATCGAAAGCAAATGTAGCCGTCTCTTCTCGCCCCCGCTTAGACTACTGATATAAGTATATTGTTGATCGGGCGGAAACAAAAATAAATTCAAAAACTGGGAAGCGCTTAGTGAACCTCCGCTTGCTAATGGAAAATTTTCGGCAATGTTTTTTACAAACTCGATCACCCTCATGTCCTCTTTTACCTGCAATCCCTGCTGGGAGTAATTTCCAAAGACGACGGTATCACCAATATTTACTTTTCCGCTATCTGGTGGTTCCAGGCCCTGTACCATATTAATGAATGTTGATTTTCCCACCCCGTTCTTTCCAACAACTCCAACCCTTTCACCTTTTTTAAATGTGTAGTCAAATCCCTTGCAAATAATTTTGTCGTCGTATCTCTTATAGACCTTTTTCAGTTCGACAACCTTTCCTCCCAGCCTGATCATTTTTGTTTGCAGTTCAACTTGTGCATCTTCTACCCTCTGCTTCGCCTTCTTTTCAACTTCATAAAAATTATCCTGCCTGCTTTTGCTTTTGGTTGTTCTTGCTTTTGGCTGCTTCCGCATCCAGGCTAATTCCTTTCGATAGAGGTTTTTCGCTTTATCGATACTGGCCCCTTCACTTTCCAGCCTGCCCGCTTTCTTTTCAAGATAATTTTCATAATCTCCTTTGTGAACATATAAATTACTTCCGTCTAATTCCCATATCTCTTCACAAACGGCATCCAGGAAGTACCTATCATGGGTGACAAGTATCAGGGTCACATTTTCTTTATTGAGATAATGCTCCAGCCACTCTACCATTTCCACGTCAAGGTGGTTCGTCGGTTCATCCATGATCAATAAAACGTGCTTGTGCTCGAAACCGATATCGATCAATGTTCTTGCAAGTGCAGCTCTTTTTCGTTGGCCACCGGAAAGATTTTTAACAGGCTGATTGAGATGATGAATATTTAATCTTCCAAGTATCTGCTTCACCTTCGCATCAAAATCCCAGGCATCCAGTTCATCCATTTTAACAATGATTGCACCTAATTTTTCAGCATCGTTTTCCTCGCTCACAAGTTCATAATCTTTGATGGCATTGATAACAGGATGGTCATGGTCAAAAATATTATCGAGAATAGAAAGCTCTTCATTGAATGATGGTTCCTGCTCGAACAACGCGACATCAACATCTTTGTGTATCCACACTCTCCCTTCATCCGGGGTGTCTTTCCCTGCCAGTATTTTCAATAACGTGGATTTTCCTGAGCCATTCCGCGCCACGAGGGCGATTTTGTCTCCTTCTTCAATGTGAAACGAAATATTTTGGAAAAGGGGTTTGATCCCGAACGCCTTTGTCAATGCTTCAACAGACACATAATGCATAGTTGCAAAGTAATTTGAAATTGAGATAAATTAAAAAAGTTCTAAGCTGTTTCCGGTTGAGTGTCAGTATTGAATTCGCTGGCACAATTTTTTCCTTTATATAGCTAAAACTTCATCTATGGTAACAAATCTTGTTGATGCCATACAGAAAAGCCTGGGCTACCCGCCTTTGGAGAAAGTTGACCCGAATTCACAGGAAATTAAAGGGGCAAAGAAGATGTCGTCTGCGCAAAAATTGCCCCAGGCCGCCATCCCTGCAGTATTGGCGGCAATGATAAAGTACAGTGATGGGCCGGATGGCATTAATCTTTTGACCCTTCATGAAAATAGAAACTGGCTGGGCACTTTTTACGCTGGAAAAGAAAAAGATGCAGTAAGAAAAGTGGCCAATTATGCCGGAGTAAGTGAGGATGAAGCACAAAGAAATATGGAGGATATTGCCAACGAGGGTGCAAGACTGGTAATAAATTCAATAAAAAATGCCGATGCGGAAAAGCTAAGGTCTTACATGAATTCGCAGCGGCATACTATTCTTTCTCATTTGCCTGCAGTTTTAAAGATGGGAGATATTTTAAATGAAGAAACTTTTGATGACCGTACCAACAAAATGGAGGGACCAGTTTCCAGTTTCCTTCATAAAATAGAAAACAGAATATAACTACCCTATGTACATGGTGAAAAGATTGGATGCTGTTGATATTATATCTTCAGCGTTCAATCTTTTTATATCGTCATCAAATTACATCCCCTCATATCACTATTATCCAAGCGACCGATTACCTCAAAGCTTCCATCGTCATAGAGTTTGCCGGCATCATCTGTAGCAATAAAGGAACAGGAATAGACATTAGCAAGGTCGATGATATTGATGACGCCTCTTTTTGATATTCGCGGGTCATGAGTTGTGAGCCGGGATTCACTTTCCACAGAATTCTGAACTCTGAAATCAGAACTTTGAACTTCTAAGGGATCTTCTTCATCCCGAACAAAAATTTTCATCCAGGGCGGGCAATAAAAAATACCATTGCCTTTTGAATAAGCCTGTGAGAAGAGTTCTGTCATGCCGTACTCCGAATGAATAACCTCAGCCTGGAATTTGTTTTTCAATACCCGGTGTACTTCTTCTCTGACAATTTCCTCTTTTCTTCCTTTCATTCCTCCTGTTTCCATAACAACAGTATACTGCAACGGAAAAGAGTGTTCGTTGGCAAAATCGAGCAATGCGAATGTGACACCTATCAACAAAGTCTTTTGCCTTTTTTCTTCCAGGCCCTTTATTACATTGCGCAATTTTTCATGCTCATACAGGTAGAAGCCGCTTTGTTCATGGCCACTCATGCGGATCAATTCGCTTACCATAAATACAAGGGATGAGTTCTTCCGCTCCAGGTAAGAAGGTAATAAACCAATGATACACCAGTTCTGAACCGGTCCATAAACCAGCTCAAACCCTTTTGTAAAACTCTGCCGGTAAAGTTCTATGTCTTTTATAAAGTGGCGGCTATTGATCGTTTGAGTTGTCCCACTGGATTGAAATTCATGTGTTGGTGCAAAATCGGTTGTTTTGACTCGATGGGTTTTAAAGAACTGGATCGGTAGAAAAGGAATTTGATGAAGCTCCTTTATTGTAAGGGGATTAAACTTTAGCATATCAATGTAGGTCTGATAAACCGAATTATGCTGATATTGAAACTGAAATATTCCCAACGCCAGGTCCAGGAAATTACTTTCGTTTACGTTAAAAATCTTATCTCGTCCGTTACCCATAGAATTTATAGAAGTAAAACCTTAAATTTGAACAACTAAGCTTAAAAGATTTATGAAGCGTCGATCAATTTATGCCCTATGTATCATCTCATTGCTATTCCTTCTGGCAGCCTGCAGCAAAGATAAATTTCAAACAAAGCCAACAATAAGCGTGAAAGATATTAACAATACTGAAGTGAATGCGCCCGACGGAACTCTCCGGATCACTCTTGAATGTACAGATAAAGAAGGGGATGAAGGTAACGGACAACTGACTTATGTAAGGGTACGAACCAATACCACTCCCATACCCGATCCCACAAACAATGATAAAGCAGATACTGCCTTTGCCATGGTACCGGATTTTCCAACAAAAGACAAGGTTGAAATGACCCTTGATATTCCCTATAGCTTTCTTGATGAAGACCCGACCAGGAATGATACGATGTTCTTTAAGTTGACGTTAAGAGACAGGGGAAATAATCAAAGCGATACAATATCGACAACACAAATTGTAGCCAAACAATTCTGAACCCCATTTGCTAAAAACTTTTATTCCCGTCTTCTTTCGCTTTTTTGTTTACAGCAACCTGTTTATTGCGGTCTGCACACTGTTGATGATAAATCAAACGTATTACCTTTTGCTTCATACTCCCCCGGATAAAAATCTTTTAGGGTTTGCCTTTTCTGCGACTATCTGTAGTTATAGTTTTCATTGGTTTCTTACTTCACAGTCATTGGTAGAATCGCCCCGAATTGAATGGCTCAAAAAGCATAAGATCTTCCATCTTATTTTGTTCTTTATTGGCCTGGCCGGTTCATGCATATTTTTTTTCTTTCTGCTGCCCCATTGGTATTGGCTGGCAGCCTCTGCCATTATCACTTTCCTATATTCGGCGCCTAAAATTCCCCATCCCTGGTTCAGGGCGTTAAGAAAGATCGCCATCGGGAAAACTATTTTTCTTACGCTTGTTTGGACATATGTCACCGTTGTATTGCCGGTTATCATTGCCAATAAAGAATTCGACATACCTATTGGTTTATTTGCGATCAGTCGTTTCTTTTTTATTTACGCGATTTGCATCATGTTCGATTTCAGAGACCGGGCTGACGATAAGGCAATCGGCATCCGCAGTATGGTAACTGCTTTCAATGAGAAAGGAGTGGACAGGTTATTTTTTTTATCCCTGGCTATATTTGCCATTTGTACTGTGCTTTTATCCCGGTATGGTTTTTCTGTTCTAAATATAATTTTATTGCTGGTGCCCGGGGTGATCATTGCAACTATGTACAATTATGCTAAAAGGAATTTTTCAGATGTTTTATATTATTTCATTTTAGACGGCCTGATGATGTTTTCCGCACTGTTGATGCTCGTCTTTCGTATTTGATTATTTTTGACCTGAAACAGGAAACCGTGAGAAGTGAAAAGAAATCCATCGATTCACGTTTGACGTCTCGCGCAAGCTGAGTAGTATTACCCAAACGCACAAGTGAGTGACACAACCGACGCTGAATAAGTTATAAAAGTTGATTACAAAAATAAACACATGGCAAAGGCAACTTCAAGAAAAAAAGCGACCATCCTTACTGATGAATCGCTCGATTTTTTCAGGCGATACATCAACAATGCATCACCCGTAGGTTTTGAGACCTGGGGGCAAAAACTCTGGCTTGAATATTTGAAACCCTATATTGACGAACATTATGTAGACCCTTATGGAACGGCTGTCGGTATCGTCAACGCAAAGCATGATTTTAAAGTGGTGATAGAGGCACATGCTGATGAAATAAGTTGGTTTGTAAATTATGTAACGGACCTGGGCTTCATCTATTTAAAGCGTAATGGAGGAGTAGATCCGTCCATTTCTCCGGCGCAGCGGGTATTGATACACGGGAAAAAGGGACCTGTAAAAGCTGTATTTGGATGGCCCGCTATTCATACAAGGCACGGCGATGATAAAAAAGATCCGCAGCCGAAAGTGGAAAATCTTTGGCTGGATTGCGGCGCAAGAAATAAAAAAGAAGTAGAGCAGTTGGGAATTCACATTGGTGCGGTAGTCACTTACCAGGAAGGTTTTGATGAGCTGGCAAATAATAATTTTATTGGCCGCGCTCTTGACAATCGAATGGGTGGCTTCATGATCGCCGAAGTGGCAAGGTTACTGAAAAAGAATAATAAAAAATTGCCGTACGGACTGTATGTAGTGAATGCGGTACAGGAAGAGATCGGTCTGCGCGGCGCCGAAATGATCGCAAGAAGGATAAAGCCCAACATTGCCATCGTCACCGATGTAACACACGACACAACAACGCCAATGATCAGTAAGAACGTCGAAGGCGATGTAAGTTGCGGTAAAGGACCTTCACTGGCCTATGCACCGGCCGTTCATAACAAATTGCTTGCACTGGTTGAGAAAGTAGCAGCAGATAAAAAGATCCGGGTGCAGTGGAGAGCGTTGAGTCGCAGCACTGGTACCGACACCGATTCCTTTGCTTATTCAAATGATGGTTGTCCTTCAGTCCTGATCTCCATTCCCCTGCGGTACATGCACACTCCTGTTGAAATGATCCATAGAGATGATATTGAAAACACCATCAAGCTGATGTATGAAACTTTGCTAACTTTAACGCCAAGGACGAATTTGAGCTATATGTAGAAAAAATGTTACGGGTTGTGGGTTTCGAGTTACGCATAACCCATAGCACATAACTCATAACCATTTTATGACTCCTCATCTTTTATATATTGATCCGGGCAGCGGTAGCTATCTTATCCAGGTCATTATCGCGGGTGCTTTGGGCATCGCCTTCTTCTTTAAAAATATTGGAAGATTGTTTAAAAATGCGTGGTGGTACGTTAAGTCATTTTTCACAGGATCACAAAAAAATAATTCCTGATCGATACAGTGCCACAACAAATCATACAACCAATTGCTTCATCTTTTCGTGATCCTTCCGGTTTTGTGTTTGAAAAAGATGGCACTCTTTACAGGCAGGTAAATGATATCTTCAAGCAGGATTTTGATCATTTTATCAGCAGCGGATGTTACGATCATTTTGTAGAAAAACAGTGGCTGATTCCCCATGAAGAGATAACCCACAATCTTACGGGCAGAGCTGGTTGGTACAAGACATTGAAGCCTCAAAGAGTTCCCTTCATCACTTATCCTTACGAATGGTGCTTTGATATGCTGAAGGATGCAGCTCTCCTGACCCTGGAACTGGCCAGAGAAGGTACCCGGTTTGGAGTGATTTTGAAAGATGCAACACCATTCAATGTCCAATGGTCGCAAGGCAAGCCGGTTTTTATTGATACCCTTTCCTTTGAAAAATACCACGCAACAAAACCATGGATCGCGTACAGGCAGTTTTGTGAAAGCTTCCTTTCTCCCTTATTACTGATGCATTATTCGCATCAGCCGCTGCAATCGCTACTGGTATCCTATGCTGAAGGCATTCCTTTATCTGTCACAAAATCGTTATTGCCATGGCGAAGTAAGTTTTCATTCTATACTTATTTGCATATACACATGCATGAGAGGCTGGCCTCAAAAAGCAGAAGTAAAGAGAGATATCCGGAAAATAGCCCGTTGTCGGGAAGGCAGGGCTTTTCCGAAAAAAAATTGCATCGCCTTCTTGATAGTCTTCAATCGCTAGTACACTCGTTGGAATTTAAAGGGAGCAGCACCGCCTGGGATCAATATTACGATGAGGCCAATCAACGTAAGGATTACCTGCTGCAGAAGAGAAAGATCATGATCGAATGGTTGTCCGAACTGCCCGAAACTGTCACGGCAATCGACCTTGGTGCCAATGAGGGCACATTTTCCTTTTTATTGTCAGCAAGAAATATGGCAACGATTGCCACAGATTCCGATCATTCTTCAATTAACAAACTGTATCGAAAAATAAAACAGGAAAAAGAAAAAAATATTTTGCCGTTATTAATGGACCTGGCCAATCCAACACCGGCTATTGGTTTAAATAACGATGAAAGAAATTCGTTTATAGAAAGAACAAATTGTGATCTTGGGCTGGCGCTGGCTCTGGTGCATCATTTGGCGATCGGGAAAAATATCCCCCTGGAAAAGATTGCAGGGTTTTTTGAAAAGCTAGCGAATCATTTTATTATTGAATTTATTCCGAAGCAGGATGAGAAAGTGCAATTGATGCTAAGCCAAAAAAAAGATATTTACTCTGATTATACGAACGATAATTTTGAAGTTGCCTTCCAAAAATATTTTTTGATCAAAAAGAAACAGGTTATCGGTAATTCCGGTAGAACACTTTACTTGATGAGAAAATATGCCTAAAACAAAGACATTTTTACAATCGAGGCCTGCTTTTGTATTTCTGCTGCCGTTATTTTTTGTGTCGCATGGATATGTCGAGAATTTTGATTTTGTCCCATTGACTAACGCTCTATTGCTAACGGCAATCTATCTTTTCGCGGCCACCATTATATTTTTTTTATCCCGATTGTTTTTTCACAATATGATCAAAGCAGGTCTCCTGACTTTCTTTATAATGGCCTTTCACTTTTTCTTCGGAAGCTTGCATGACGGATTGAGAAGATTTTTTCCCGGTACATTTATTACCAAATACAGCATTCTCCTTCCGGCAAGTTTTATTGTTTTTATTCTAATTGTGATTTTATTGAGGAACACAAAACGATCGTTCATAAAACTGAGCATGTATCTTAATGTGGCGCTATCACTGGTCATCATCATAGATTTTGGCATATTGCTGAGCAAACTGCTGTTTCAGAAAAAAGAACCTCTTAATCTCGACAGAAAATTTACAAAATGTGACAGTTGCCAAAAACCAAATGTTTATTTCATTATAGCAGACGAATACGCAGGTCATGACGAATTGAAAGATATTTTTCATTTTGACAACTCTGCCTTTGAAAAACAATTAGGAGGGAAGGGATTTCATGTTATCAATGGAAGCTTCAGCAACTATAATTATACCCCCTTCTCCATAGCTTCCATATTGAATATGAAATATCTTCATTTAAAAGATACCAGCCGTTCGGGTGCTGATATTACTTATTCATATCAGCAAATTAAAAACAATGAGGTCAAGCAGTTTTTCGAGGCAACCGGTTACCAATTTTATAATTGTTCAGTTTTCGATTTTGAAGGTCAGCCCGCTCCGGTAAGGGAGAATTTTCTGCCGTCCAAAACACGGCTTATTACTTCTCAGACCTTTCTCAGCCGACTTGAGCGTGACGTTTCGTTCAACCTCATTACACGACTCAAATCAAAAAGAGCTATCGAAAAGGCTACGTACAACTATAGAGAAAACAATGATCACCTTTATCAATTAACGTGGAATCTCGCAGAGCAAAAATCTGCAGCTCCGAAGTTTATTTACACTCATCTTATGATGCCCCACTACCCATATTATTATGATGGGAACGGGAATGAGTTACCTTTTGAGCGCTTAACAGAGGGAAACCAGGTACATAGAGATGACTATGTTGGGTATCTCCAATATTCAAACAACAAACTCCTGACACTCATTGACCATATACAAAAATCTTCTCCCACTCCCCCTGTTATTATATTAATGGGAGATCATGGTTTTCGGCACTTCACTGAGCCTGTTGAAAGGAGATATTATTTTATGAATTTTGTCTCTGTTTATTTTCCCAGCGAAGATTATTCTTACCTCTCCGATAGCACATCTTCGGTTAATTTGTTCAGAGAAATTCTCAATAGCCAGTTTTCTCAGCAACTTCCTCTCTTAAAAGATTCTTCTGTGTATTTGCGCGACTAAGATTGAAAGGATATTTTTGTTCTTATGTTCAATCCCACTCGAATAATGATACTGGCTCCTCATACCGATGATGGCGAACTGGGTTGCGGATCAACAATTGCAAAATGCGCGGGAGAAGGAAAGGAAATTTTTTATGTTGCTTTTTGCCTTTGCTCAAAAGCGCTGCCTGAGAACCTTCCCTCCAATACACTGGAGTTGGAATGCCGAAAAGCTACGTCTATTCTTGGCATTTCTTCATCAAGGCTCATCCTGTTTAATTATGAAGTCAGAGAACTTCCGCAATTCCGCCAGCAAATTCTTGAAGAGTTGTTGAAATTGGATAAAGATATACACCCGGACATGGTGTTATTACCCGCCGCCTCCGATATTCACCAGGACCACCAGGTCGTCCACCAGGAAGGAATGAGAGCGTTTAAGAATACAACCTTTGCCGGTTATGAATTACCCTGGAACAATTACAGTATCCGCACAAATTTTTTCGTTCGGATCTCGGAGGAGGATCTCACAAAAAAAATAACGTCTTTAAACGCTTATGAATCTCAATCTGCCAAGAGTTATATGAATGCAGATTTCATTCGGTCTTTGGCGAAGGTTCGCGGGGTACAGGCCAATAGCCCTTATGCTGAGGCCTTTGAGATTTACAGGTGGATGATCTGATATTTACCAATGAACACGCTGACCAAATTTCCCCAGCCAAAATAGTTGGTCACGAATATGAAAAAAGTTTCGGAAGCAATAGGAAATTTATCTGCTTAAGTGTCGGATTCAGCGTTCCCATAAAATCGAAACTCCTCCATGAACATAGAGGAGTTCCTTTTAACCCTTAAAACAACCAACATGAAAATTCTTACTATTATAACATCAGTAAAAACGCTTATTTGGTTGCCTATGGGGCAGAAATCTTTTTTTAATCACCTAAAGCTAGCTCCAGGATCTCTTTCATATTCTTTACAAAATGGAATTCAATGCCCTTGATAAAGTCAGCATTGATCTCATCTATATCTTTCTCGTTCTGCCAGCAAAGGATGATCTCTTTTAATCCGGCACGTTTGGCCGCCAGCACCTTTTCCTTTATTCCGCCAACCGGCAAAACTTGTCCACGTAATGTTATCTCTCCGGTCATTCCCAGGTACGGTTTTATTTTTTTTCCTGTAAATGCGGACGCAATTGCAGCCAACATGGTAACACCCGCACTGGGGCCGTCTTTAGGCACTGCTCCCTCGGGTACATGAATGTGAATGTTTTTCTTTTCAAAAAGCTTTGGATCGATACCGTATTTCTTAGCATTGGATTGAAGGTAGGTGAGTGCCGTGCTTGCACTCTCTTTCATTACATTCCCGAGGTTACCGGTCAGTCGCAATTCTCCCTTGCCGTCGCTTAAGCTTGTTTCAATAAACAGAATGTCACCGCCCACATAAGTATACGCAAGCCCTACTGCAACACCCGGCATATTTGCATTCTTGTACACGTCGCTGCTGAAGCGCGATCTGCCGAGAACCTTTTCGATATCTTTTGCAGATACCAAATTCAAAACCCGTTCATTCATGGCAAACTCTTTTGCCTCGTAACGCATAATTGCTGCCAGATGACGATCCAGTTCCCGCACCCCACTCTCCCTTGTATAATCCTGGATTATTTTTTTAATGATATCCTCGCTGATCTTAAACTCCATGCTCTTCAGCCCATGCAATTCCTTTTGCTTTGGTATGAGGTGACGCCTCGCAATTTCAACTTTCTCTTCCACTGCATACCCCCCGAGCTCGATTATCTCAAGCCTGTCGCGGAGGGCAGGCTGAATATTCTGAATATTGTTGGCTGTCGCTATAAATAATACTTTACTGAGGTCATACTCCAGCTCGAGGTAATTATCATAAAAACTATTGTTTTGCTCCGGGTCAAGCACCTCAAGCAATGCAGAAGAAGGATCGCCGCGAAAATCGCTGCCCACTTTGTCAATCTCATCCAGTATCATGACCGGGTTTGACGATTTTACTTTGCGAATTGATTGGAGTATTCTTCCGGGCATCGCACCGATATATGTCTTGCGATGACCCCGGATTTCGCTTTCGTCATGCAATCCTCCCAGGCTTAAGCGCACATATTTTCTGCCAATGGCACTCGCAATACTCCGGCCCAATGATGTTTTGCCAATACCCGGCGGCCCGACAAAACACAGTATAGGGCTTTTCATATCTCCTTTCAATTTCAATACAGCCAGGTATTCGAGAATGCGCTCTTTTATCTTATCCATTCCGTAATGGTCTTCATCCAATATCTTTTTTGACTTCTTCAAGTCATAATGATCTTCTGTATAAGACTCCCAGGGAAGATCAAGCATCAGGTCGAGATGATTGTAAACAACAGAATAATCGGGTGTAGTGGGATGCATCCTTTCCAATTTCTCAATGCCTTTCTTGAACATCTCTTTTGCAGCTTCTGGCCATTTTTTAGCCTCACCCTTTTTCTGCATGTCCTTTATTTCCCTGTCGTTTGTGTCTCCTCCAAGTTCTTCCTTGATACTTTTTAGTTGCTGGTGAAGAAAATATTCCCTTTGCTGTTTATCGATCTCTGTTTTTGTCTTATTGGTTACTTTATTTTTTAGCTCGGCAAACTGTAACTCCTTTTGCAATAATTGCATCAACAGGTTGGCCCTCTCCCGAATATTATTCAACTCAAGTAACCGTTGCTTGTCTTTTATTTCGGTATTTAAATTACCCGATACAAAGTGAATGAGAAAGGAAGGGCTTTCAATGTTCCGAAGAATGATAGAAGCCTCAGAAGGAATATTTGGTGACAGCTGGATTATTTCAGTAGCCATCTCTTTAATATTGGCCACATAAGCTTCAAAATCGGAATCCTTCGGTGGCTCCTCATCAATCAGGGCTGCAATTTTTGCCCTGAAATAGGGATCGTCCGTAACGATCGACTCAATACAGAACCTGCTTTTACCCTGGATGATAACGGTCGTTCCGCCGTCCGGCATCTTTATCAATTTGATGATCTTAGCTATAGTACCAACACTTTCCAAATCTTTTGTTTCGGGGTCTTCAATACTGCTGTCTTTTTGGGCTATCACGCCAATTAATTTGTCCCCTTTGTATGCGTCATTGACAGCTTTGATACTTTTATCACGGCCTACCGTTATCGGCAGAACCACCCCGGGAAAAAGAACGGTATTTCGAAGAGGCAGAAGTGAAATTTCATTAGGGATTTCAATTCCATCCATGCTGTCACTCTCAGACTCGTTCAGCGGAATGATCGGAATGAAATCCATCTCGTCCTTATTTTTCTGGAAAAAAATCTCAAAACTCATTTAATTCTATTTAGACAATATGACATCCCTGCCACCGGGACTCCTTAAAACAATACAGGGGATTATAGGTGTCAAGTTTTGTGCCCCGTTGCAAAAATAGCCTTTCAAGTCTTATTTGAATAGTCGGAACTGTCGGGATGGAGGCTTTAAACTTGATTGGATACAACATTTCAAAAAAAATCCCGCCGATGGCGGGACAATTTAACAGGTATCTGGATTTCTATAAAGCTATTCCGACGGATAATTGGATCACCTGATTTTTCCACTTGTCCTGGTTATCTATATCGTTGATATTATTGAGGCCGATAAGGTAACGGCCGGTGAATCTAAGCTGGGCCAATTTAACCTGTGCGCCTAAAGCCATTGAAAAGTCTCCGTTTTTAAAAGCTTGCTCTCCGTTTTGCAGGAAATTTTTGTCCTTGTTCATTAGAATACCAAACTGTGGTCCAGCTTGCAGATGAACAGGACCTAGGAATTTGTAATCCAGCAAAAGAGGGATTGTAAGGTAATTCAGCTTAACCTTACTTTGATCCGAGGCAATTACGTTTTCATAAATTGATTTGTAGTTGCTGTCAAGCGTGGAAGAATTCTGGCTAAATAAAACTTCAGGATTAAAAGAAAATTTATCGCTCAACTTGATTTCTGCGAAACCACCAAGGTGATAGCCGTATTCGAATTGCTGTTTAAAGGATTGACCATCTACCTTAGTAATATTCGCGCCGGCTTTTACGCCGATATGAAATTGCGCCATCATTAATTGTGAAATGAGCAGGGCAACAGACAGGTTAACAAGCTTTGTTTTCATATTTACTATTTTGATTCGCAGAATTTTTGACCAAGTATAATGCCAAAGGAAAACCACCCTCGTTAAAATCCATTAACTGATTTTTGCATTTCTAAAGTAATAAACATCAATATCCACAACTTATTGCCGCTGTGGTGTAAAGGTTTTTATAAAATCCGGAAAAATGTTAAAAAATAAAACCGCCGCTTACCGATAAAAGTCCTGTAAATTGTTTCTCACTAGCGGGAAAATAATAATCAAGAATCAGCTGAGGTTGCACGTAAAATTTTCCTATAGAGTATTCAGTCTTCAAATAAAAAGTAAGCGCTAAGGGCTGAAAATAAAGCTTATTATCCAGGTAAACATTCTCGGTATTGTACAAAATATTCGCGCCAGACCTCAACAATGTAGCGTACGTGTTTGATGATTGATTGAATCCGAATTTTTGCGAGCCACTTGTAAAGGTCAATTGCGGGGTAACACGGATGTGATCATTGTATGTAAATACATCCAGCCAGTAAAAATCATGGCGAACAGAAGTGAACACAGAAAAGTCACTGACAGATTCTTTCGTGTTGATCCTTGTAAAACCACTCCGACGCAATTGTAATGAAGTGATGTATTCTTCGCGGTCCTCGTAATCAGAGCGGCTTCCCCAGCCATAGCTCACTCCTACCATAGGTTTAAACCACCATTTGCGGTATGTAAAATATGAATACACTTCGTTTTGTAACGGTGATGTGTAAAAGGGTAAAGAATCCTGGGTAAAATAGCGTGTATAGGAGATCCCAGTCGCTAAATTTTTATCTTCGAGATAATCGTACGAAGGACTTATCGCCAATTGATAAAACTTGAATTTCCTTTGATCATTTACAAATGATGCAATACCGGTAATTCCCAGACCACTTTTATCATAATAGCCGAAAAACGGTGTGACTGCTACTTTACGGGTTGGCTCCAGGAACACTTCTGTTTTGCTCTTGTAATTGAAATAGCCCTTCTGAATAGAAAAAGCTGAAAGAATATAGCTGCGGGGTGATAGAATGGAATCGAGAAATTTTTCGAGGTCATCGAAGATTATATCACTATAGTCGAGGGATGTGTCGATGATCGATTTGTCCGCTTTGTTCAATGATGTATCGGCAGGGGTAACTTGCGAGAAAACAATGATCCCTGACAGGTTCACGACCAGTATTAAAAACCATTTTTTATACATCCGCAGCTGAATTATGGCTTCAAGACATCCAATGGCGGATTTTTGACCCTTAATTTAACGGCAAGTTTAATTCCAATTAATCTCGCCTGTCCTAAAACGAATTGAAAGTCAATTTTATTGGGCAGAATTTAGCTGTCAAGCCAACTCAATAACCGTTATTTCGGGAAGAATACCTACCCTGCCGGGGTAGCCGATAAACCCATACCCCCGGTTAACATATAGTTTCTGTTTTCCCTCCTCATAAAGGCCTGCCCACTCCTTATATACATATTGCACGGGGCTCCACCTAAAGCCGGGAATATCGACGCCGAACTGCATCCCGTGAGTATGACCTGCTAACATTAAATCAATATCGGGGTACATGGATTTCACCTGCGCATCCCAATGCGAGGGGTCGTGACTCATCAATATTTTGAATGGATAGCCCTGGCTCCCTTCATATGCCTTCTTGAGATCGCCGTACTTTGGAAATCTTGCCTTGGAACTCCAGTTCTGAACACCAAGCAAAGCGATCTTATCGCCATTTTTCTCCAATTGAACATTTTCATCCAAAAGCAGTCTCCATCCAAGCCTGCCATGAACATCTTTTAATTTGTCAAGATTGGCCTGCTGCATAGGCGTTAACAGGTGTTTTCCTGCCAGCTCCTCCCTTTTTTTATGCTCTTCAGTCCTGTCTGGCCATTGATGGTAATCACCATAGTCATGATTCCCAAAAATTGAATAAACACCCATGGGTGCTTTTAATTTGTCAAAAACATCCAAATAACCGTCCATTTCAGTAGCGATATCATTTACCAGGTCACCGGTAAACAAAATAAGGTCTGCCTTTTCATTAAGTATATTATCAACACCTCTCATCACGGCTGCCTTGTCTGTAAAACTACCGGAGTGAATGTCGGAGATCTGGATAATCTTTAAGCCCTTTAAACCGGGGGGTAAATTATCGAATGCAAGCTGCAAGCGATGTATTCTATAACGATACTTGTTGCTAAACCCATAAACCAGACTGCTGAATAGTCCTCCGCCAGCTATCATGCCTGCCCAGCTTAAAAAAACAGAACGGGAGATTTTTACTCCCTGTTCCATAGTTTCACCTTCCGTATTTGAAAAAAATAATTTGCCTGCGGCCCATTGTATGACACGACGCAGATCATCAACCAGGAAAAAAATGGAAGCAATGATCTTTGAAAAAAATAGTCCTAAAATAATTGCAAAAAAAGTATTTCTGATTATTCGGTTTTGATGGGTAAAGTGTAAATAGGGTAAAATGATCAGCATCGTAAGGGCTAAACCAGAAACCGTCCAGTAAGCAATATGGATGATCAATTTTGCCCTGGAACCTGCGGAATTTGTCAAGACCCTCAGAGCCTGGAAAACATAAAAATCCAGCGACAGCATGAACCCAATGAATATCCACCAAAAAACAGAATTGCGCATCAGAAGACAAGATTATGAAGAATAAGACGAACTGAAAAAGAATATCTTTTAAATTGTCTTAAAGTTTTAGATACAAACTATTTTACATCTTAAATTCAAACCCAAGTCCCTACATAACGACTACTTTTGTCGCTATGAAATTTACTTATTACGGTCATTCTTGTTTTCTAGTTGAAACCAATAACAAAAAACTTCTGTTTGATCCTTTTATCTCAGGAAATGAGTTAGCAAAAAGCATTGCCATTGCCGATATTGAAGCAGATTATATTCTGCAATCGCATGGACACATCGACCATATTGCAGATTGCATTACGATCGCTCAGTCTACCAATGCAAACGTTATTTGCAGTTGGGAAATTCACGAGTGGCTCTTTAAAAAAGGGATTAATAATTCCCATCCCATGAATACGGGGGGCAGGTGGGATTTCAGCGATTTCCGGGTAAAATGTACAGCCGCCCAGCATAGTAGTGGTTTACCTGATGGAAGCTATGGCGGGAATCCAATGGGTTTCATTGTTTACACAGACGAGGGCAATTTTTATTATAGCGGTGACACTGCGCTTACTTTGGACATGCAGCTTATTCCACAATGGGCAAAACTAAATTTTGCCGTATTACCTATAGGGGACAATTTTACAATGGGCTATGAAGATGCTGTTCGTGCAGCAAAGATGATCGACTGCAAACATATCATTGGCGTCCATTACGACACATTTGGGTATATCAAAATTGACCATGAAAAAGCAAAGAAAGCCTTTAACGATGATGGAAGAAAATTGCAGTTACTGAAAATTGGGGAAACAGTACAATTGTAAATAGAAAACTTGAATTGCCCATTTAAATTCAAAAATAGTAATGTACACTATGGGAAGAGTAATTGGAGTTGCCAACCAAAAAGGCGGAGTCGGAAAAACTACCACAGCCATCAACCTTGCCGCAAGTTTTGCTGTACTGGAATTCAAGACTTTGCTAGTCGACGGTGATCCGCAGGCTAACAGTACTACCGGCGTCGGTTTTGACCTGCACAATATCACGCACAGCCTCTATGATTGCATGGTGAATGAAGCCTCTGCAAGGGATGTGATCTTAAAAACGGAGATCCCTAACCTTGATCTTATTCCTTCACATATTGACCTGGTGGGTGCCGAAATTGAAATGATCAATTATCCAAACCGGGAAACTGTTTTAAAAAATATCCTCGACCCGGTGCGGAATGATTATGACTTTGTCATTATCGATTGCTCGCCTTCGCTTGGCCTCATCACGGTAAATGCCCTGACAGCTGCAGACTCAGTGATTGTTCCCGTACAGTGCGAATTTTTTGCCCTGGAAGGATTAGGAAAATTGTTGAACACAATTAAGATTGTTCAAAGCAGGCTGAACACATCGCTGGAAATTGAGGGAATTTTAATGACAATGTATGATGGTCGTCTGCGCCTGTGTAACCAGGTCGTAAGTGAAGTACGCCGGCATTTTGAAGAGATAGTTTTTGCTACAATTGTACACCGTAATTCAAAACTAAGTGAGGCCCCCAGCGTCGGAAAACCTGTTATTTTATATGATGGCAACAGTAAAGGATCCGTAAATTATCTAAACCTTGCCAAAGAAATTCTTCAAAAGAACAACATGACAAAGATCACGCAAGAGGAAAGGATATTGGAATTGTGATTAAAAGTCGGGAGTTCAGAGTCAGGATTTCTGGCTTTTACGCAATGTTTCTATAAGTATATGGAAGACTACCAAGATTTAATAGTTTATCAAAAGGCCTATCAATTAGCAATGGACATTTTCGAGGAATCGAGAAAATTTCCCCAAGAAGAAAAATTTAGTCTCACCAATCAAATAAGAAGATCGTCACGGTCGATTTGTGCGAACTTTGCCGAAACTTACCGGAAAAGAAGATACGAAACCCATTTCGTCTCAAAACTTTCAGACTCAGAAACGGAGAATACCGAAACAGAAGTCTGGCTAAACTTTTCAAAAGATTGCAGATATTTACCGGAGGAAAAATATGCTGATTTTTTACTCAGGAATACCGAAGTCGGAAAAATGTTGTGGAATATGTTAAGCAATCCGAATAAATTTATTTAGCCATTTTTAAAAAAAAAGACTGTCGACTCTGAACTCATAACTCAGAACTGATGAACAATCCTAAACAAAATAAAGAGGCGCTGGGAAAAGGGATCCGGTCCTTACTGCAAAGCATTGATACGGATCTAAAGACCAGCACCGGCCATTTAAAAAATACAGTTGTTGAGTCTGTAACCAGTGTAAACCGTATCCCGGTTGAAGACATTGAAGCCAACCCAAAACAACCTCGTCGCGATTTCGATGAGCAAAGCCTTCGTGAGCTAGCCTCATCGGTTAAGAGACACGACATCATTCAACCGATAACAGTTTCAAAATTACAAACCGGAAAATATCGCCTCATTTCCGGCGAACGTCGTTTGCGTGCCGCAAAATTGGCCGGTTTAAAAGATATTCCCGCCTATGTCAGGCAGGCCAATGATCACCAATTGCTGGAGCTGGCATTGCTTGAAAATTTACAGCGCGAGGATCTGAATGCTATGGAAATATCTCTGAGCTATAAACGAATGATGGATGAACTGGAACTTACTCAGGAGCAGGTGGCCGAAAACATGGGGAAAGATCGGAGCACCGTCACAAACTATGTTCGTCTCTTAAAACTACCTCCCGATATACAAGTAGCCGTTCGAAATGGCGAATTGAGTATGGGGCATGCAAGAGCATTGATCAATGTTGACACCGTTGACAGGCAGCTTTACATTTATCATGAAATAAAAAATAAAGCACTCTCCGTTCGTCAAACGGAGTCATTAGTGCGTAACCTTTACAAACAGACTGATGGTGTTAAAAAAACGGCAAAAAGCTCAATACCTCAGGGTTTCCAGAAAATAGAAGATAATTTAGCGTCGCATTTCGGCACTCGTGTAAAACTTAAACCCAGCCGCAATGGGAGCGGTCAGATCACTATCGAATACTACTCATTGGATGAACTTAACAGCATACTCAGGAAAATTGATATTCCGGTTGACTAGTCCTTTAATGTCTCCAGCGTTGTTGAAAGATCTTATTCACAAAAGGCCAGGGCTGGCTATAAAACTTTCACTGATCGTTATTCCTTTATTCATCGCATCGGTTGCCGCAGGACAGAAAATCCGCAGCTCTACATATGAAGATTCTCTCCCTGCCGCAAAAGTTGATTCCCTTATTAAGGCTCAACATAGTCCGAGGAAGGCAGCCATCCGATCAGCTATAATTCCCGGTTGGGGTCAGATATACAATAAAAAATATTGGAAAGCTCCCATAGTGTGGGGAGCTCTTGGAATTACCGGCTACATTTTTTTCAATAACCTGCATACTTACCAGGATCTGAAGTTCTCGTATGCTGCGAAATATGAAGCGTCTGTGCCCCCCTACGATTCAACCAATTATAAACAAATAAAACCTCAGTATATGCCTGTTGATCCGGACGCACTCAGGGCCGGCCGCAACCAGTACAGGCAATATGTGGATTATGCTGCTGTTTTTTTTATCGTTTTCTGGGGACTAAATGTAGTTGACGCAGCAGTTGATGCACATCTAAAAGCATTTGATATCAGTCCTGATCTAAGTTTAAAGATCAAACCAGCTTATAATCCACTTGCAAAGGCCGGTGGTGTTAGTTTCGTTTTTAATTTCAAGCAATAGAAAAGTAACTTCAGCCGAACCATTTAGTGACGCAATTTTGCATTTGCACAATAACTACATTTGCACATTATGAAAATTGCTCTTATCGGTTACGGTAAAATGGGAAAGGCAATTGAAGAAATTGCTATCAATCGTGGTCATGAGATCGTTTTGAAAATTGACGAATACAACCTTTCCGACTTTAATAAAAAGAACATTGCCGCAGCAAATGTGGCAATTGAATTTACAGGCCCGCATAGCGCTTATGATAACGTAAAAAGAGCATTAGAGTTTGATATACCCCTTGTCTGCGGTTCCACCGGATGGCTGGAGAAACTGGATGAAATAAAAAAACTTTGTACTGACAGGAACGGAAGTTTTATTTATGCGAGCAATTTCAGCGTAGGGGTAAATATTTTTTTTGAAATAAATAAAAAACTAGCAGCATTGATGATCCTTCAAAAAGATTATGAAGTACAGATAACCGAAGTTCATCACACCCAAAAGAAAGATGCACCAAGTGGAACAGCCATAACAATAGCGGAACAAATTTTAGAAAACTTAAAAAGGAAAAAGACCTGGGTAAACTATATCAGTGATAACATCGAAGATCTTGAAATTATCAGTGAAAGGATCGATCCGGCTCCCGGCATACATAAAGTAAAATATTCGTCAGCGGTTGACGACATTGAGATCATTCATACAGCACATAGCCGGCAAGGTTTTGCCCTGGGAGCTGTATTGGCGGCAGAATTTATTCAGGACAAGAAGGGCATTTTTAGCATGAAGGACGTACTGAGTTTGTAAGCCGAAACTATACCAAGCTCATTGAATTGCTATCTCTTACAAGTCTCGATCCGATGCTGAAATTGCTTGGCACCAGCGAATCCTCGCTGATTGCGATGTGGAAAGAACAAATGCTTACCTAATTATCGACCAGGTTCTCAAGCATGTCATTTGTCATTGCTGAAAGATTATATTCTTCCTTCCAGCCCCAATCTTTTCTTGCCACCGAATCGTCAATACTTTGCGGCCAGCTTTGGGCAATGGCGAGCCGATAGTCTGGCTTATATTCAATTTCGAAAGCTGGTATGTGCCTTTTAATTTCTGCAGCAATCTCCTTGGGAGAAAAACTCATTCCGGAAAGATTGTACGAAGTACGAATGGAAATTTTTTCGACCGGTGCTTCCATCAATTCAATGGTTGCCCGGATGGCATCAGGCATATACATCATCGGCAGGTAGGTATCTTCATTCAAAAAACAGATATATCTGCTTTCTTCAAGCGCTTCATGAAAAATCTCAACGGCATAGTCCGTCGTACCCCCGCCGGGTGCTGATTTATAACTTATCAAACCGGGATAACGCAAGCTGCGGACATCCACTCCATATTTTAAATGATAATAATTGCACCAAAACTCCCCAGCATATTTGCTGATCCCGTAAACTGTAGTAGGTTCAATGATCGTGTGCTGGGGGCAATTCTGCTTAGGTGAAGTTGGGCCAAACACTGCAATAGAACTAGGCCAATAGACTTTTGTTAGTTTTTCCTCTTTTGCAATCTCAAGAACATTTAACAACCCCTGCATATTCAGATGCCAGGCAAGATTGGGACTCTTTTCACCAGTTGCTGAAAGAATAGCCGCCAGTAAGTATATCTGTGTCACATTCTGACGTATCACCTGCACATGCAACATTTCCTTATTCATCACGTCAAGACTTACATAAGGCCCAGTTCCATGAAGCAATTCATTTTCCTCCCGCAGATCTGATGCAATTACATTTGCAGCTCCATATATCTTTCTGAGAGCCAGGGTCAATTCCACTCCTATTTGCCCTGAAGCTCCTATAACGAGAATCTTTTCTTTGACCATTGTACGCAATTGCTTTACTTGAACTTAATTTTATTAATGATCCCTTTCAATTCTATTTTTTGGTCAGCATCAACAAAAGAAATAATTATACTGAGAGCATAGCCTTTATCAATAATTGAATAATAGGATTGCTGTATGCCTCCCATTTGCCCATCCAGAACAGCATCCATCCTGTCAAATTCCTTATTACCTATTTTCTCAGTAAAATATTCAGGAGTAAACTGGTACGGCATTTTTGATTGCTGCATAAGGTATTTGGCATGATCCAAATAATCCTTTCCTTTTTTAATGTCAGGTGGACCCTGCAGGTTTTCACATAAGAGTATAAAGGAGGGATTGAACTTAACTGCAGTTGTATCTTCTTTGTTCTTGAAAACGGTCAACAAAACAACTGTATTTACATCTGCTTGATCAATTTTTGCTTCCAATTCCTTGTTGTTTCCGGATATCAGGCCACTGCCTTTTTTTTGAAGTTGCTGCACCTGTTCATCATTCCGAACGTCCCAATTTTGAGGAACAGGGATATTAAAATCAAAGTAATCATTTGTATAAACTCCATTTTCAATTTTGCCGTAGTCAAAATTTTTTTCTGCCTCTTTACATCTCACCCATGCAAATAACAAAAGAGAAAACACGAATATTCTCATAATTTAGTTTTACAAATCAAAATAAAATCATTTTTCCATAACAAACCCGGAGAATGAATAAAATAATTTACAGTACGTTTGCGCCATGGAAAATTTTTTGAGTAATTTATTTGCCGATCAATCTTATGACGATGAAAATTTTTTTCTGATTGCTGGACCTTGCGTCGTGGAAAGCGAAGAATTGACAATGGAAGTCGCGGAAAAAGTTTCGACCATCTGCAAAAATCTTGGCGTTGCCTATATATTCAAATCGTCTTATCGCAAGGCCAACCGTACAAGTGGCTCTTCATTCACCGGTATCGGTGATGAAACTGCCCTTGAAATTTTAAAAAAAGCCGGACAAAAGTTTCACTTGCCCACTACGGCTGATATACATGCACATGAAGAAGCTGCCATTGCAGCACAATATGTTGATGTGCTGCAGATCCCGGCTTTCCTCTGCCGTCAAACTGATCTGCTTGTCGCAGCAGCGGAAACGAACAAGATCGTTAATGTGAAGAAAGGGCAATTTTTGAGTGGTGAGGCAATGAAGTTTGCCGTTGATAAAATTCGCGGCGCAGGCAATCAAAAAATCATCCTGACCGAAAGGGGCACTACGTTCGGTTACCAGGACCTCGTTGTTGATTATCGCAACATCCCCACTATGCAAGCCCACAGAACACCCGTCGTAATGGACTGCACCCACTCATTGCAACAACCAAATCAAACGAGTGGAGTTACGGGTGGTAATCCGCAAATGATTGGCACTATTGCCAAAGCCGCCGTAGCTTGCGGTGCTGATGGATTGTTTATCGAAACCCATCCCAATCCTGCTATCGCAAAAAGTGATGGAGCAAACATGCTCAAACTTGATCTCCTTGAGGGTTTATTGAAGCAACTTGTAAAGATTCGAAAGGCGCTCTTGTGATGATGGTGAGGGAATATTTCACCTTATCTCAAATCAACTTCCTCTACGCCGGGATAATCACTCTTGTTAAAAACAAACTTAGTATCCGGAATGTTGGCGCTGCCGCTAAAGCTGTTTACGGTATATGAATAACGATTACCGGCCTTTTCCAGCACTTTTGTACTGTAAATCGTTTTTGCATTTTTATCGATTGTCAGGTAAACTTTATGAAAAGGTTTTGTTTTGTCATTAGGCGTCATCTCGATCTCCTGCAATGTTTTACCATTCGCCTTTTTCTCCCCATTCAGCTTATACAAAAAATCCTTATCATAAAAATCTGTAAACAATTTCTGCGGAGTGAGTGTGTTACTTGAAGCGTCCAGTTTTGAAATTGTTACTTCATTTGAAGATTTATCATAGGTCCATACTGTATTGCCATCACAGAAAATTTCCTGTCCAACAAAACTCACCCTGTATTTAGTGCCCTTCATGTAAACAGTGCCTTTTTTTGTAGAGATCGCTTTTCCATCCGCGTTTTCCACCTTGTAAGTAAATCCAGCCTGGATGGCCTTGAATGATTTGAATTTTGCACTGACAGCATCAAGGATCTTTTTAGCATCCGGATCGCTACTGGTTTGTGCAAACAAAGAAGACGCGATCGTTGCTACCGTCAATAACAGGAAACAGATTCTTTTCATCGTTGGACTAAATTTTATCTAGATTTTGGATCGCCCTCTGAAATACCAGCCGAAAAAGGCCGCTGACCATTCCGGGCCGCAAATATAGGCTAATTACCTTTTAGGATTGGCATTAGCCTGGGATGGTTGCATTTCAATGGGATATCTTAACAACTGTTTATCAAAGTGTTTGGAGAATGTCATTGAGCTCGGCTTCAGTCTTCACCAAAACGTCCCTGGCTTTACTTCCCTGGCTTGGACCCACGATGCGAAAAGCTTCTAGTTGGTCCATTAATCGACCTGCGCGATTGTAGCCCAATTTCATTCTGCGCTGTAACAATGAAGTAGAGCCGATCTGATTCTGAACAATTAATCTTGCTGCATCTTCAAAGAGAGGATCTCGGTCGGCAAGATCAAAATCTTTTCCTTCGAGGTCTTTTTCGTCGACATACTCAGGCAATAAAAATGCTTGCGGGTATCCTCTTTGTTCACCAATACATTCAACGATCTCCTCGATCTCCGGAGTATCCACAAAAGCACATTGCAAACGGGTTATTTCGCCATGATGAGAAATTAACATGTCGCCTTTTCCTATTAATTGCTCAGCGCCACCGGAATCGAGAATGGTCCTCGAGTCAATTTTTGACGAAACTTTAAATGCTATACGTGAAGGAAAATTCGCCTTGATAGTACCTGTGATAATGTTGACCGAAGGTCGTTGAGTAGCTATAATAAGATGTATCCCCACGGCGCGGGCAAGCTGCGCTAATCTCGCAATAGGCATCTCAATTTCTTTTCCCGCGGTCATGATCATATCTGCAAATTCATCTATGACCAACACAATAAATGGAAGATACTGATGACCTTTTTGTGGATTCAACCTTCTCTTAACAAATTTCTCGTTGTACTCACGAATGTTTCTCGCCCCTGCTTCTTTTAAAAGGTCATAGCGGTTGTCCATTTCAATACAAAGTGCATTCAGCGTATTGATCACTTTCTTTGTATCCGTAATGATCGCATCTTCTTCACCGGGCAGCTTGGCGAGGAAATGTTTTTCGATCTTATTGTAAAGACTTAACTCGACTTTTTTAGGATCTATTAAAACAAATTTTAGTTGCGATGGATGTTTTTTATAAAGTAGCGAAACAAGAATAGCATTTACGCCGACAGATTTGCCCTGCCCCGTGGCACCTGCCATCAGCAGGTGTGGCATACTGGCAAGGTCCACAATGAAATTATCGTTATCGATTTTCTTGCCAATCGCAATGGGAAGACTGTAATTATTATGTTGAAATTTTTCTGATCCCAAAAGTGTTTTCATGCTCACGACACTTTTTTTCACATTGGGTACTTCAATGCCGATGGTTCCTTTGCCGGGAATCGGAGCAATGATTCGAATGCCTAGTGCTGCCAGGCTTAAAGCGATATCATCTTCCAGGTTTTTTATTCGTGAAATGCGAACACCAGCGGCGGGAACTATTTCGTACAACGTTACTGTGGGCCCAACTGTAGCGCTTATTTTTTGAATAGCGATATCATAATTAGCGAGAGTATTAATAATCTGATTTTTGTTCGCCTCAAGTTCTGCCGGGTCCTGGATGATTCTCTCGCTGCCATGGGTCTCCAAAAGATCTAGTTTTGGATATTTATAATCTCGGAGGTCAAGAGTGGGCTCATACGGTGGAAGCTCCTCGTAAATTTTCTCTTTTGGCCCTGTGTCCTCTCCATGTTGTTCTGTGTGTGATTTTATTTCTAACTCCAGTTCCTCCGCTAGTTTTTCAGCGGTCTTTGTTTTTGGCTTTGCTATTATTGTTCCGTCTGCAGGAATATCGTGACTATGCATAATCTCTGCAACCACCTCTTTGGTAACCACCGGCTCTTCAAAAGTTTTTTTGTTTCCCTCGTCATAATCTTTTTCCACTATCTTAAGATCGTTGCCAGCATTTTGTTCATCTGCACTCGGGACAATGAAAAGCTTTGCCTCGCCCTTTAAAGAATTCCCCTTGCCTGTTTCCGCGTAAATATCGTTGACAGTCTTTCCTGTAATAGCAAATTCCGGCTGGCCCGGTTCGTTGCTCTCCCCACCGACAGGTTGTAATTTTTTGGGAAGTTTAAACACAGGATTGAATTGCCATATGACATATGCCAGAAAAGCAATAAACAATAAAGCTGCTGTACCTATATTTCCAAGGAACCTAACCAACCAATCGCTTATCATTTGGCCAACTCCCCCGCCATAAGAGAACCCACTGTTGCCAAAAACAAAAGCCATCGATACACAAATAACAAGCACTCCAACTATCACGTATCGAAGGTTGCGCCAAACAGAAAACACCTTTTGGCTAAATAGGAGATTGACACCTACAACAAAAAAGAATGTGCAGATAAGCAATGATGCGATACCGAAACTCTGCTTTATAAAAAAATAAGACGTAGCGGCGCCTAATACACCCAATAGATTTTTTACGGAAACACTTTTGTCAAATAGAATGGATATACCCTG
>Ga0163163_10000456_pt1 | contig 37321 bp, 40 predicted proteins | sample S65metaG_FD_119766 | JGI IMG/M metagenome (GOLD analysis project Ga0163163, IMG submission 119766) | Switchgrass rhizosphere microbial communities from Kellogg Biological Station, Michigan, USA - S6-5 metaG | ecosystem: Host-associated > Plants > Roots > Rhizosphere > Soil | place: USA... | reverse complement strand
GTCGGGCGTGGTTCGGCTTACTACTTACGAGACCGGCCCGATTGCTTCCATGTTTTCGTCTATGCGCCGTTCGAAGAAAGGGTCCGCAGATTGCAACAGGCCGGGAAAAGTCGAGAGGAAGCAAAGCAACTTGTCGGGACTGTTGACCACGACCGGGCTGACTTCATAAAGCAATATTTCGGTATCGAGTGGCCTGCCCGGCATTTCTTCCACCTGATGATCAATTCCACGATGGGTGATGGAGCCGTGGTACAGATGGTGCTGAACGGGCTGTCGGTTGTCCACAACGGCTGAACTCGACGTCGTACGCCGGCACTCCTGGTTACCACTGGCTGTAGTGCAAATCAAGTTTATATCGTGAGACGATATAAATGTGGATATCACATTAAATGACTATAGGGAACTAGCCGAGTTTCGCTACCAGCTCCGACAGTTTCTGCAGTTCAGCGAAGTGCAGGCAAGAGAACATCGCATCGAACCGCAGCAGCATCAAGCCTTGCTTGCGCTCAGGGGATTACCCGCCGGAGTCCTCCCGACGGTTGGCGATCTTGCGAAGCGCCTCGTGCTGCGCCATCACACTACGGTCGAGCTGATCAATCGGCTTGAATCAGCGGGCTTCATCAAGCGCCAACCGGATCCGGCAGACGGCCGGCAGATTCTACTCCATGTAACTCCTCGGGGAACGGCCAAGTTGCGGGCGCTTTCGCTGGCTCATTGCGATGAGTTACGGGTTAAGGGTCCGGAATTGACCCGGGCGCTACGCGCCATCCTGCGTGGAAGTCCAGTATTTCGCGCAGCATGAGTCAGCGCAAAGTCCTCCACGTAAGTGAACAACCGACCGGCCGAGTGCAAGGCGATTTCACCGTGACGCCCCGGGTTCTCTTACTGTCCCTTTTAGCAATCGCGATTGGGTTTTTGAGCACCGGGGTAGCGTTCGTTCTGCTCCGCCTCATCAGTTTCTTCACGAACTTGTTCTATTTCCATCGGTGGAGTATCCAACTTGCCTCCCCGGCTGAGAATACACTCGGCGGTTATGCGGTTCTAGTCCCGGTGCTTGGGGCTCTGATCATCGGCTTAATGGCGCGTTACGGTTCCGAACGCATTCGAGGTCACGGAATCCCGGAGGCCCTGGAATCAATTCTCATCAACGGAAGCCGTGTTCAACCGCGCCTAGCCATACTGAAGCCGTTATCGTCGGCGATCTCCATCGGTTCCGGAGGTCCGTTTGGCGCTGAAGGTCCAATCATCATGACAGGCGGCGCATTCGGCTCGATGATTGCCCAGTTGTTTCATTTGAGCTCTGCTGAACGCAAAACGCTACTGGTGGCCGGCGCTGCGGCTGGGATGTCCGCTACATTCGCCGCTCCTCTTGCGTCCGTGTTGCTCGCAGTAGAACTGCTGTTGTTCGAATGGAAGCCTCGCAGCATGATTCCCGTGGCACTGGCCAGCGCTACGGCCGGAGCGGCGCGACGATACATCATCGGTCTAGGCCCCTTGTTCCCGGTTCCAGCGCATCCTGTCTTCATCGGGCCGGCGGGGCTTGCCGGCTGCGTGCTCGCTGGCTTCCTAGCCGGATTGCTTTCAGCGCTTCTGACATGGGCAGTCTATGCCTCTGAAGATGTTTTTCACAAGCTGCCGATCCATTGGATGTGGTGGCCGGCCATCGGAGGGCTAGTAATCGGGGTTGGCGGTTTGATCTTTCCGCAGGCCCTCGGCGTCGGCTACGACACGATCGGCGCCCTCATCCAGGGCGATGTACCCCGAAGAACGATTGCCGGAATCCTGCTCGTGAAATCCATTATCTGGGCTGTCGCGCTCGGGTCAGGCACCTCTGGTGGTGTGCTTGCGCCGCTGCTGATGATGGGTGGTGCGTTGGGAGGACTGGAAGGGATGTTCCTTCCCCACGAAGGCGTCGGATTCTGGCCACTGATAAGCATGGGTGCGATCCTGGGGGGAACGATGCGATCGCCGTTCACAGCAATCGTGTTTGCGGTCGAGTTGACTCACGATTTCAACGCGCTGTTGCCGCTTCTGGTGGCGAACGTGCTGGCATATACGGTCAGTGTTCTTCTACTGAAACGATCAATTCTGACAGAGAAAGTTAGCCGGCGCGGCTTTCACCTAAGCCGCGAATACTCCGTGGATCCGCTGGAGATCCTATTTGCTCGCGAAGTAATGCGCACCTACATCGCTGCATTTACCACCGGCACCAAGGTGGAAGAAGCTGCGAATCACCTGCGGCCGGACCATTCGCCCCGAGGCCAGCATCTCTATCCAGTGCTTGATTCCGAAGGCGGGTTGGCTGGAGTAATTACGCGCAAAGATCTTCGCAAACTCGCGGCGGAACACGAGGGAGCGCGGGCGATTGGAGAATTCGTTCGCTGCGCTCCAGCGGTTGCGTACGCGAACGAGCCGCTTCGAATCATCGTCGATCGTATGGCAGCAAGTGGGTTCACGCGCTTGCCCGTCCTTGATGCAGCTGACGGTGGGAAGCTGGTAGGTATGCTCTCCCTGGACGATTTGCTTCGCGCGCGCGCGCGCAATCTTTCGGAAGAGCGAGATCGTGAGCGGGTAGTTCGCATTCGGCTCCCATTCAGTTCGACGGCGACCGCCAGAAAGGGACCCTAGCCGCAGCGTCACAGAAGAATTCGCGGTGCTACGCGTTGTAGGTCTCGGCTGATGTCGGTGTGCCTGATGGAACAAGAAATGCTCAACATCAGAAGGATAGGAGGACCAATGAGCAAGGATTCTCTTTTCGGAACACGTAAGGCTTGTCGCGGAAGGCGAACAGTTAATCCTACATAACGTCTCGGTTGGCTCGCTGGATCTGGTATCCATAGCGGACATCCGGGCCGATGAATGGGCTCGCATCTACCCGCGCAAGCGCACGTTTTGGCAGGCAAACCATCGGGGACTTACCTGATCCTGAAAGACATCCCTAAATGTTTGCAACAGAGGTACGCACTGGAACAAGAAGGGGCGATATACTTGCGACCTGACGCCGGCTAAGGGATGTCTGGAGGCGAATTGCGTTTTAACGATGGGGCACTGGTGTAACTTCGAGAGCTGCGAACAGGCCGGCTTGTGGACGTGCTTTCCCTCGCGCGAACTCAACCGAGACTCTATGAATCGGAGCTCCAAATGAAATGAACAGTGAGAGTTTTGGAACTCGCTTAAGGCACTTATGAGAGGGCTACATCTCAAGAGCTGCCACTGAGCTTGGAGTCAAACGGACGTCCTTTAAATTCAGAGAGGAACCAATGTCACTACAAATCATGGAAAACAACAGCGGTAACATTTTACAGCTTGATGTCAGTGGAAAATTCGTAGCCACCGATTTCCAGACTTTGGAGTCGACGTTTCAAAGGCTTGTGAAGCAGTATGGGAAAATCCGGGTGCTTTTAAGAATGCATGATTTTCATGGTTGGGAACCCGTAGCATTTTGGGACGAGGTTAAGTTTGATTTAAAGCATCTAAGCGAAATCGAACGACTCGCCATTGTGGGCGATAAGCAATGGGAGAAATTCCTGGGCGTGTTTGGCCGCCCATTCACCACCGCGGAGATACGCTATTTCGATGAGAGTGCACTTCCTGCGGCAGGAGAGTGGCTTGCGCGCAAATCTACTTGAGCAGGGGAAACCCGGTGCGCAATCTTTTCTGCCAAGACCTTGATCCAACAGGGCGTGGGAGTTGAAACAACCATAGTAGGCGACCCGTCTCCACTTACGAGGAAGTCTATTTATGGAAAGTCAAATTAAGATCATGGGTCATCCGGTCCATCCGATGCTGATTGGCCTCTTAGCGGCTTCTCTCGGTTTCGAATCGGTTATTTAAGGACCGGCAACTCAGAGTTCGCAATCGTCTCCTATTGGATGATTTCCGCCGGTATTATCGGAGGCTTACTCTCCGCGATATTTGGTGCTGTGGACTGGTGGATTCCCTTCAACACGCGCGCGAAAGCGGTAGGTCTATGGCACGGTATCGGAAACGTAATTGTAGTGCTGCTCTTTGTCGGAAGCTAAATTTTGAGGTATCGGATACCTGGATACCTTCCACCAAATTTGGCAGTTGTGTTATCCGGTATCGGAGTAGGCCTTGCGTTGATCACTGGCTGGTTAGAGGGCGAACTAGTAGGTCGTATAGGTGGAGGCGTGGATGAAGGAGGGCACCTGAACGCGCCAAACTCTCTGTCTAATCAACCGGCCCGTGATCAAGCTACGACTCGTAGTTCGGACATGCCACGACCTCACGCGTTTAACAGACTATCGCTGCTGGGCGTTCCAACTGAAGCGGCTTGAGTGATTGGCACGGTTTCACTTTTGGGCGTAACCTACGCAACTCACTGCTCAGTTGGGCTTTTTCGTCGTCATCTCTTTCAACCAGGCGATGCCACTTGCTTCCGTCGGGTGCAGGCCAATCAGGTTTGACGCGCGAATACATGCCTATGAAGGGTTGGAGAGAAGACCGCCGCCATCGGCAAACCGTCGAAGTGTTGGTCGCTTATCCCGCCTGATGTCCACGATCTAAGGGCAGAACAGTGTAGTACCGGGCCTGTAATTGTTATCCTCTCGCCGCCTCTTCCTGTACATTCGTGACAGTAAGCGTGTCCGCTTGAGGTGTGCCCGGCAACGACATCTTTCTCAATCTGATGGCCATCATGGCCGCGCTAAACGCTAGTGTGGCGCTGCCATAGAAGACCACGTTCCAAGTGCCGGTCTTTTCAAACAACATTGCCGCCAGGCCGCCGCCCACAATGGAGGCGACACCTTTGCTGCTATAGAGGAAGCCGTAATTCGCGCTCGCATTGCGGGAGCCGAACACGTCGGCCACGATCGATGCGAATAGCACGTAGACCTCGCCCCAACTGAAGTACACCAGTGCAAGACAAACGATAAATAAAATGTCCGACCCAGGTGCCAGCAAGGCAACGCTCAAGAGGGCTACGGATTGAATCAAGAATGCGATGATCATCGTTCGCTCGCGTCCAAGGTGATCGGAAACCCAACCCCAGGAGAATCGTGACAACCCGTTGGCGAGGGGGTTCAAGGACAGCGCTATTGTGAGCGCCGCTGCGCTGATTTTGAAGCTGGCCGCCAGGGGAGCCAATTGAGCGGTAACCATCAGTCCGCCGACCCCCATGATGAACATCATTAAATAAAGCAGATAGAAATGCGTGGTTCGCAGCATTTGGCTGGGAGTGAAATCCTCGCCGCGACTGCGAATTCTCGCCTTTGCCGGGGCAACCGCGGCTTCACCCGGCCTGGGGCTGCGTAGGAACTGGGCCGCGCAGATAATCAGTAAGCTCTGGCATATTCCCGTGTAAATCATAGTCGTCCGGTAACCGTCAGACTTCAGCCAGTGTGCGATCAAGGGGATAAAAAGCGCTGTCCCGGAGCCGTACGCCGCGGCGGTGTTTGAGCGCAACGCCGATCGATCCGCAATACACTAAGGACGCCCCGACCCCAGTTGCGGCGTAATATAGGTAAAGCTCCGGCAGACTCGTGGCTTGGCTTAGTAGCGCCCAGCCGCCACCGCAGAGCAGCCCACCTAAGCTCATAAGCGGACGGGGCCCTGCTCTATCGATCAACCATCCCCCTGACGGCATGAACCATGTCTGGCATGCGATGAAAATTGAGAACGCCCACTGGACGTGGGACAACTTCCAGTGCTGGCTGGCATGAGCGCCGATAAGGGGTCTGACGAATAATGTCCAGGCATATTGAAAGTTCGCGATCATGATCATCGCGACCGCCGCGGAAGCCAAACGAAACCAGCGATTCAATCTGAACCTCCTACACGGAAATACTGCCCATGCGATACAGGTGACAAGGGAGTTATATCGATGTGCGGTCTGTCATCACGCAGATTTGAAAAGCAACAAACGCGTTCTTTTCATCACGCTCGGCGAGTCCAATTAGGGATTGTCTCATCGGCGGGGTTTTCGGCTCTATTGACGGGTGAGACATTCTTCAAAGTATTCCGATCCGTCAGATCTGCAACCCCGGCGTACCATCCTTCCGAAGAAGGACGTTTTACAGGCACTATGAAGGCGCTCCCGGCAATACTACTCGCTTCGCCCTTAACGGCCACCCAATCACCAACTTTAAATTCCTTCGCACGCATATACCGCAAGTATGCGCCGTTGGCGATCGGTTAACACTACCGCCCATGCACCAGTTTGCGGGATAGGACGGAGCACCTACCGGAATTTGATCGCTACCTCACTTGAACCCACCTCTCAAAAGCTCCGTCTAACAAAGTGGAGGTGAACAGATGCCAACAGCCGATACAACTAGGAGCGGTTTAGAGTGCCTTTCCCACGGAGAGAGAGTCCGCGCGTGCGCTGAGGAGCTCTACAGGCGGCGCGGCAACCAACCAGGTTCGGCCATGAACGATTGGCTCCAAGCTGAAAAAGATATTCGCGAAACGGAAGAACGAATGATTGATGAAGCTTCAAAGGAGTCGTTCCCTGCAAGTGATTCGCCTGGCTACTGACAGTTACACGGCGCATTGATTTGTTTGAAAACCACGAGCAAATCGATTGAACGTGCTGGGTTGCAAATTTGGTGCATTGTGAGTATTCCATCGACGCTGGTTGTGTGGTAGAAGTCGTCCCAACTGCAGGTCTCTTCCTCTGAGTACTTGCCAAGCGAAGGTGTAGGGAGCGCCACGGCGCTCCCACTTATTCCGAGCGGAGTCGTGCCCTAAGATCTCAAGCAGAGTAACTTGCTATTAGTAGAAGTGGTCGTGGAAGTTCCGAAGTCCCCTTGTGGGACATTAACCCGAAGGCGAGCGATAGCTGGCGGGAACAGCCCTTCCCGCTAGGAGACTAGGCACGCGGTTCCGGCTAGTCCTCGCAAGTTGGCGTCTCGCGGCTTGCCGACGGCAGCGAAGTTGGGAGACCTGCCGGGTCTCGCGGATTAATTGGTTTACTGGATTGCCAGGCTAGCGGGTTCTTGCAGCTGGAGACTCAACTCCGATTCCGAAAGAACCGTGTTGCCCGGCGCCAGCTTCACGTGCCCGGCTCGAACGAGGCGCACGAACTCGTCCATCACCCGTAGCTTTTCCTCCGGTGAGAGTTTTCGCCTGCTCACTAAGGACGCGGTCGGCGGGTACTCCGTGATCTCCTTCGGTAGGTCGCTCAGGCCATCGATCCGTTCTAGCTGTTGCAGCTTCGAGGAGCGCCGGTGCTTCGCGCTATCCTCGGCTTCCCTGGCAGATTTGCTCGCCGATTCTTCCGGTGGCTCGTTCTCCTTCAAGGCGTCCATTGAGCTGCTCCGGAGTTTTTTGAACACGACATCAAATTCCGCTAGCAGGATCGGGTTGGGGTTCGCCAGCCGGTCTATAACCTCCCGAGCCCATAGAACGTATTCTGTCTGTCGTTCATGATCCCAGCTAACCGGCGGGCTGGAATGAAGTGACCTCAGGTTCGAGACTTTGTCCGCAAGCGTGATAATCTGCGCCCGCTCGGACTTCTTTGGCGCATTCACGATCTGCAGCCGTTTCCGCTCCAACTTGAGGAGTGACTTATCATCCGTGACTTCGGCCACCAGCTCCGCCACGTCTTCGCCGAAATGCCGCGTGAGCTCTTCCCTTGTGACACCAGCATCCTCGATGGTGTCGTGCAAAAGCGCCGCGATCACCAGATTGGTGTCCGGCTCCGGAACTGCGCCGGCAACCAGCTCGGCCACTTCGATCAGGTGGTTGATGTACGGTTCCGCCGCGGCTCCCTTCCGGCGGTGATTGCTGTGCTTCTGGGAGGCGAAAACGGTTTCAGAAAGGACGCTCTTAACGAGTCGATTGGGGTAGATCACCCACTATTATGACAGATCCGGGGAGGCGCAAAAAAGGCCTTCCCGTCATAAATTCGCTATCCCGAATTGTTAAAGGCTCGCATCCGCCGGAGCACCCTTATTACGTACCTATGTTTCAGATTCCATGTATTTAAAAGAGCCAAGTTTTGGCCTTCTTTAAGGGGTTGCAAAAACTCAGACTCAAAACGTGTGTATACATCGAGCCGCGGCAAGTCGCTTTCTCGCCGCCAAATTGGGCAGGCGATCACTGTGACACGCCCCGCGCCCTGGGTTGCGACAAATTTCGATTATCGTAGCCTTAGAGTACCGATCCAAGCCTTGGGCAAGACGAAGCTCTCGAACCTCGGGCCACTAAGTCATAATGCCCGTTTTACTGCACCACTGGTGATCAACGCCGCGAAGAAGGCGGTCAGCCACGCCGCCAGCGGAGATATTGAGACGGTTGCGCTTGGCCACTCGCGCCGCGCAGGACACCAACATTTGCCAGCAGGCGCGCACCCCGTTCGTTGGCGTTTTCCCCGCTAATAGAGCGGGAGCTTCAGCCGGCCCCGCGAGGTCAACACTAGTCAACAGGGCTGCGGCCTGAAATCTCTTGCGTTTTTGCGCTGTAAACGCCGCGCCTTCGCCGCTGGCAGCGGGCACCGCCCCAAAAAAGTCGCGTCTGGGCCTTTTTAAGGCTGTGCAATAATCGGGGCGCGCAAAGGTGTGTATATAGGCCAACGCGCGATCTTTCGTTACAGCGTCGCCGCTAGGCGTATGGCGAGGAGTCCCGCCACCACCAGTTCCGTTCCGCTCTTGCAACGTCCCAGAGGGATGAGCCCCGCCGGGCATCGGCACGACGGAACCAACCTGTGGAGCTCGCGAAACGTGGCGATCGCCGCGCTCGCGATCTCGCTTCGTGAAACTTTCGCGCCGCTGCTGGCCAGGATCTCGGCGGCGAGCTGGTCCAGCCATTCGGATTCGTTCCGGCCGAGCACCAGGTTGACGCGCCCCCGTGTTTCTTCTGCATGTTTCGCCATTCCTCAGGCTACCCGCCCCGCACGGCCGCCCGCTCGCCGACTCGGGGTTGTTTAGCTGATCCCTGATAACCGTCGCTTCTCCCGGGTGAGGAGACGCTGCCCGCGGGCGCCGGGTGTTTGCCGGAGGCTCTACTTCGAAGTGGCGGGCGGCCCGGCATTGCGGACCGCGAACACATCGGGTCCGTAGCCACAAGGAACCGACCGCCATGACAACATTTGTCAACAGCCCTTGCGGCTCCCAAAGGTGTGTATAAAGAGCGTGCGTGGATCCTCGCTATCATGCTCCGGCTCCCTTCTTCGCGAGCACAGGCGGTCCGTACGCCATCACAGCACCAGCTCGCGCCGGGCTTTTGCGATTGACCTCTTCCGCGTGCCGTCTAAACCGTCTCCGCGCGTTGTCAGCGTAGCCGGCCGGAAACGCGCCGCCGGCGGCTTCGTCGATGCAGCTATCGAAGTAGCGCAAGCTCCGGATTGGATCACTGGCACCGCGGTTGCTATCGCTGCGTAATTTTCTGAAGCGCCCCACAGCGATGCCGGCACAGACTGTCTCCGCGGAATAGCCGCGGCGCCGGAGCTCCGCACAATAGGCCTGATCGGAACGCGAAAGTTTCCGCCCTAATTCAGCTTCGATCGCGCGGGCGAAGGCGAGTGAAGCAACATCATCGGCACCGCTGTCCACGCGATGATGTTGTTCGGGCGATCCGTGGCGCGCATACGAAGACTCTGAATTCTTTAAGAACTCTAGGTGTTGTACTCCTGTGGGCATACAGTGCTGTTCCCCGACCGGCATACAGTGCCGTTCCCCTTGCGCTTCGAGGCCGCTTTCAAACTGTTCCCCTGTAGGGGTACGGTTGCGCCACTCTGAAGGCAGGCGGTAAATCGCGGTCGCGCCTGGCCTGACGTTGCCCAGGAGCAGTCCGCGATCGATCAAACGGGTGACCGCCGCATGGGCGTGTTTCAGGTTCAATTGGGCTCGCTCGGCAATCTGGCGAAAGCTCAACTCCCCCTTGTTCCGGTCACGCTGAATCGCCCTTGCCACCAGGAAGCACTTCAGTTCCGCGTGCCGCAGGCTCATCAGCACTGCTTCGTCTCCCGGATCATCCGGCAGCCGCCACCAAAACACACCCGCTGCGTGGTCACTCATCCGACGCTCGTGACGTAACAGTCCAGGCCTCAACCAGTGCCCGATCAGGGACGGGGCGCGCTCCGGGTTCAGGCTTCCGAAAAACGGAAAATTGGCCCGTGGAAGCAGGCGACCGGACCACAACCGGACCGAAATCGCGCCCTGAGAAATCGCGCATTGATTTTGTTGTGGTTATGGGCAGGGATAAAAGGTCTGCAAAACCTTTATTCGTCGGTTCGACTCCGATCCGCGCCTCCAACAACTTAGCTTTGTTTGCCATCATCTAGCCCTTCCCGGAGCATACCGCCCGATCCTGCGTTTTCCCGGTTTTCACGCGGTCGTACCGGACGGAAACCGGACGAACGTTTCTTCGAGGAAATGTTTCCGCACGAGTGCCACTCGATGAACCCGTCATCCCGATTCAATTCACTCGCTCCTTTTCTCGTCTAGACGACACTTCGCGCGCCGCTGATTTACGAATCGTTTTCACGGGTGCCGTCGTGGGCTCGGCCGCTTCGGTCGATATCCTCGAAGTGGACTGCCCAGACTCTGTCATTGCGCGATCCTGTGCCTCTTGGCCTACGTGTACGTACTTCATCACGCTCCGCAGGTCCTTATGCCCCAGAATTTTGGCCAGAATCGCGATTGGCATACCGGACTCGGCTTTGAGCGTAGCGAAGGTGTGCCGGAAATCATAGATCACGAAGGCGACAGCCGCAAGGGCACTTGCCTTTTTCATGCTCGTCGCGCCGGTGCGAGCACTTACAAACTGAGATATCGTTGAGCACCCGGCCGTAGGACCCATTCACCTTCGCCAAGCGCGACCCCGGAAGCTTTCCCGGGAACAACCAGGACGATCCCAGCGCCATGCGCCGGGCGCAGATCAGGAGGCTTTCCGCCGTAAGCTTTAGTCGGTGCCGCGCCGCATGAGATTTTCCATCCCGTATCGTAACCCGCGATTGTTCGAAATCGATGTCCTCTACTCGGAGGGCAAGGATCTCTTCGGGCCGACAGCCCAGGTTCAACATCAGTCGTCCGAGGTCGTGCAGCGCTGCAGATCGCCTTGCGGCGCGGTCGAAGTAGACGGTCTCTTCTTCCTTCGTTAGAACGTGGATCCGCACGGCGTCCTTGTCACTGGGAATATCGACAGCACGCACTGGGTTCTGTCGTGCCCAGTTGTGATCGACCCAGTAACCGAATGCCTTCGATAAAGCGTGCAAGTCATGGCGGATCGTGATTTCTCGGACTTCATGCTTAGCTCGGCGCCAGGATTTGAAATCGTTCACATGTCCACGAAGAACGGCAGATACAGGGACCGTCCCAAAGAATTGCCTAAGACTCGCAAAGCTGGTCCTAAGACGACGGGCGGTGTTCGGATGATCGCGGTATTCACCATCCGCCCATTGGAGAAATTCAGCGGACGCATCACTAAAGGGTTTCACTTCGAGTCTTAGCTCGTGGGCTCGGCCGTTGACTACCAGCTCGCGCGCTTTAGCTTCTTTCCGCGTTGCCGCGTTCCTGTTGCGTTCTGTGGCGACCAAGGTGGTGTTGCTGCTGTACTCGCGTCCGTCCACCCAAAATCTGTAGTGCCAGTTCCCGTTTCTTTCCCTGATGGGCATCGCTGGTTCTCCTGATGCGTGATTCTAGCCATTGCTTAACGTCTACGTCCCGGTACCGGATCTTGCCGCCCATTTTGCCGCCTACGCGTATGTATGGTGGACCTTCGCCGGCCGCTCGCCAATTTGCGAGCGTCTGCTCAGCCACGCCCAGTTCCGCCGCCAGAGATTTGGGGGTGAGGAGAGTCAGATGAGTCCCCCAGCGAAAGTCCAGTTCTTTGGCAACACGATCCCAGTTCCATGGAGACCGCAGCCGAAGGCGCTCGCGGTGCGCGAATCGGAGGAATCGATTTTCGTCGCCAGTCTCCCCATTACGCGGCCACGCCTCCGTCGGGAGATTTTTGGGGAGGCCCAAGCATTTTCGCGAACGAGCCGAGCCGCAATGCCTCTGCGTGAAGAGCTGCCCGAATGCGACCCTCCTCATCCTTTGTAAGCTCGCCATCACCTGATTCGAACACGGAGATCTTGAACCGACTAACGTCGGAGAGCCGCGCCAGTCGGATTTGTGAGAGACCGAGCGCCTCTCGGTGGGATCGTAGGTTTTCCATGCAACCGATATTGCCACGGACTCCTGACGACGAAAAAGAGCTCGGAATTTAATCGTCACGACGAAATGACTTTCGTCGTCAACGCCGCAGGTACCCCATTGGAATCCCGAACCACTATGTCGAGCGACGAACCACAGTTTAATCATGACGACGAAATGACTTTCATCGTCACGCTGCCGCGGCCTTGGACTTTTTCGAATGCCGGCCGATCATGGCGCGGATGCGATCGCGTAGGGTCCTGCGTCCGCCTGAATAGAGATCGGTCCTCGAAAAATCAACAGGGCAGAAATCTGTTGCAAGATCATCGGCCACGTTTTTCGTGAGCTTGGGCTTGCCCAGTTCAACCCATCGCGCGTAAACCCGTTGAGTCACGTCGGCGGTAGGCCTACCGGATCTGGTTGCCGGTTTGGTCGGAGCTTGCGCCCGCGCGGATGAAGGTTCCTCCGCAGTACCACAGAGCGAGATGTCGATGAGCGGGAAGAGGGTCCTCATCACGGGGGCGACGAGTGGACTGGGGTTGGCCACGGCCATGCTACTCGCAGAACGTGGTGCGGAAGTCGTGATGGTGGGACGTGATCGAACCCGGTCGAATTTCATGCGTACGGAAGTCGCGAAGGGTGCTGCGGGCAACGCGCCGATCTTGTTCCTCGCAGACTTGTCGTCTCAAGCAGATATCCATCGTCTTGCTGAACGGGTTCACGGATGTTTCTCGCGGATTGATGTCCTTATCAACAGTGCGGCCGCTGTGTTCGCAGAAAGAGAAGTGACGCCGGATGGTTTTGAGAAAACCTTCGCCGTTAATCACCTTGCGCCGCTCATGCTAACTCACCTTGAGCTCGATCTCGTCTACGCCGCACCCGCCGGAAACATTCTCACCGCGTCCTCGGAGTTCCATAGCGGAGAACTGGATTTTTCGAATCTCCAGGGTGAGCGGCAATGCAGCTGGTTGGGGGCCTATGAGCGCTCGAAGCTTTGCAACATTCTGTTTACTTACGAACTCTCCCGGCACCTCGCAGGATCGACGATTACCGCGAACTGTTTTAGTCCCGGACCCACGCTCACACGCCTGGGTGACATCATGCGAGGTCTACCTGCAGCAGTCCCGTGGTTGTTAAAGCGCATTCCATCTTTGCTTGCATTCCCCAAAGGCGCAGCGAGAACTCCCGTCTACGTTCCGTCCTCGCCTGATCTGGATGGTGTCACAGGCAAATTCTTCATGCGGTGCCGAGAGACGCGCACCAAACAGATTACGTACGACACCAGCGTCGCGGTCAGGCTCTGGAACCTGAGTCAAGCGCTGTATGAGAGCCGCGCCGGCGCCGGATCGCGAACAGAGCAAGGAAGGCAGGTTGAAGGGAAGACGATCTCAGCAATTTTCATCATGACGACGAGTCTAAGCGGAGGGTTCGCATTCGGTGGAAGGTGGGGAATATTCTTCACTATGAACCTCATTTAGTGGGCATGCACAGCCAAATTTTGGCCGCACCGCAGCCCGTTTGTAACGACGCCCTTGCCAGACGTTGGGGGGTAGTCTTGGCCGGAGGGGACGGCAAGCGTCTACTTCCTTTGACTCGAAAGATCTCAGGCGATGACAGGCCTAAGCAATTCTGCGCGCTAACCGGAGGAGAAACCTTGTTGGACCAAACGCGGCGGCGCTTGTCCGGGATGATCGAGGATGAACAGATGCTTTTGGTGCTGACACAGACTCACGAGCGCTTTTACGCCGATCAACTAGGAGATGTCGCCCGTCAGCGACTGCTGATACAGCCGTATAACCACGGAACTGCGCCGGCTATCGCATACAGCTTGACCCATATTCACAGGATCGATTCTGAGGCTGTTACAGGTTTCTTTCCATCGGATCATCATTTTGCTGACGACGAGGCTTTTGCGTCGCACATGGAACTCGCCTTTACCCAAGCGGAACAACACCCAGAACGCGTCCTTCTCCTCGGCGTCGCTCCCGATTCACCTGAAGAAGCCTATGGATGGATAGAACCAGGAACCTCTCTCGATAGCGGCCCCGTATATGAGGTACGTTGCTTTTGGGAGAAGCCTTCGCGAAGAATCGCGGGCCGATTGATGCGCGGCGGCTGTCTCTGGAACAGCTTCGTGATGGTGGGACGAGTGAGCGCTTTCCTGAAAATGATTCGTCTAACGCTTCCCGATCTCCTCGAATCGTTCGATGCGATGTGGGCGTCCGTGTCTCCGGGGATGGAGGTCAGCGCGCTGCGCGCTCTCTATTCCAAGATCCCAGCGTCCAATTTCTCGGATGAGGTCCTTTCAGTCCGTCCTGGCGATCTGGCAGTACTTCCCGCGCGCGGACTAGGGTGGAGCGACCTCGGTGAACCTCAACGGGCGCTCTCTGCCCTGAGCATTCCAACCATCGGTTGGAATCGGGGTGGCCAAGGTATTCGGCAAGGCCTAGAAGTTCCAGCTTAGTGTTCGTGGCTCAAGAAGCGCACCAGCGGATCCAAGAATAATGACGGTTTCATAATGCCATAAAGTGGTTCTCATCCAGCACCACGAGCTCACTTTGAGGTACCAGCCTGTGATGCTCCACGGCCGCTGCGAGAGGCACGTTCTTGTCCTTCGCGCCGTGAATGATCAGCATTGGTCCACGATAGTGCTCCAGGACAGCACGCAGTGGACGCTGGTCTGAATCGTAGAAGTTGCGGGCATATTCCATACTGAATGGGAGTCTCGAGGGAATCCCGAAGTGTGGCAGACCGTTGCGGAGCAGCCACAGCGCAGCCAACTGCGCGCCGTGAAGGGTGTGATTCACTTCATAACTTCCAGTGAGCTCATGTTCCTGAACACCAATCGCCGATAGCATCACGAGGGAGACCACGCGTTGCGGGGCCGTATCGGCTATCGAGAGTACTACTCCTCCGCCCATGCTGAAGCCCAGTAATTGCGCCCTGGGTATATGGAGTGCGTCCATGAGTTCGATGAGGTACTCTCCGTGGGCGCGAAAAGAATAATCCGGCAGGTCCCGCGCAGATGAGCCGAAGCCCGGCAAGTCGGGCACGATCACGCGAAAGTTGGGACTAAGTAAGCCAGCCAGCGACTGCAACACCTCGCCTGAGCCGGGACTTCCGTGAACCAGTAGAACCGGCGTTTGGATGGAATCGGGCGCAGAATCGCGGTACGCCAGGCGAATGGTACGCGGCTCCATCGTACCGTGATTTATGGTGTGTACCGTCGCGAAGCGGAGTCCCGCGATGGGTCTGGCAGATGGCTGGTACCTCTCGGCGACGTGGGATGCGATGAGTAGGGAAATGTAGCCCGCAGCGATGCGCCCCTTATGCATCCGCAACTTCACAGTAGACTTTGATCGCTCCGTTGCCGTTCAACAGAAGATGGAAGAGTTGCTCGTAGTTTTCCAAGCCCTTTACCGGATGCGTGAGCAATTGCGGAAGCCAGCCGGGATACTCGGCTTCGGCCTTCGCCATGTCGCGCACGCCTTCTTCAAAATGTTCACGCGCCGCGTTGACCGTCCCAACCATAACTTTATTGCCCAAAACGAAATCCAGGTTGATCCGGTCGGCTGGGACTTCTATCTTGCGATCCCCACCCGTGATGCTGGAGAGCACCAGTACGCCGTTCTTGGCAAGCGCCTGCATACTCTCGAAGACTACTGGCGAGAACCCGGTCGCTTCGAAAATCAGATCAAACGGCCCGTGCTGCCCTGCGCCATCGAGAATCGTCGAGTCCTGCACCGAAATATAACGGGCACCGGTTAGCTCGATCAGCTCGGCGTTGCGATTGGGTTTGCGGTCGCGACTGAAGATCGTCACGTCTAACCCGCGTAAGCGCAGCACGAGCGCGGCCAGCAGACCGATGGTCCCCGCCCCCATCACAGCCGCTTTGCGAGGGTGCCACACTTTCATACGACGTTGGATCTCGTAGGCTTGCGCGATGCCTTTTTCGACCACTGTCATGGGCTCGAGAAGAACCCCAACGTGTTTCAAGCCGCGCGGAATCTTGATCAGATAGTCGGTGTGGTCGGCGTAGTATTCAGCCAGATATCCGTGCCGGAGATTGATGCCACGCTCAAAGTAGGTGTCATCAGTGGTCATGTCCTGCAGCCCGATACGGTCATAGATGCTGAAGCCCGGGCGGCGCACCATGGCGACGACAAAGTCCCCGGGCGCCAGCTCCGTTACGTTCGCTCCAACCTCTTCCACTTGGCCGAAGCTCTCGTGTCCGACGACCAGGAAGTTGAACCCCTCTGGCGCAGCGCCATATTCCGCGGCGTTGATCTCTTTGTCCGTGCCATCGACACCGACTCGCAAAACCTTCACGAGGACGCCGCGGCCGTCGGGAATGTCACTGGCCGAAGGCTTGGCCATTTGAGCCAGGTGAACGCTATTCGGCTGCCCCGGAAAAACCGCAATTGCTTGCATCATGAGTCAATACCTCCGCTTTCAGAACAAAATGCCGCGAGCCGCGCCGGTTATTCCGTACCCAATCAGCGAACCTTCAAAACTAGTCCACCGCCGACGACCACATTGTGTTGGCCTCCCCGGACCGAAGTAGTGTTGTAGGCCGGACCACCAGCATAGAAGTCGCGTACTTCGGCACGAAGGCCAATGAAGCGCCAGAATTTGAAATCCACGCCGCCGCCATAGTCGAACGCACCATGATTGACCGTTCGCGGAGCCGGGTTCGATGCGCCTGCGATAGTCATGGTGCTCTGCTCATAGTCGGCCCAGCCTCCGCCGACTGCGAGATACGGCGCGATACTGTCCGTGGGACGGAATTTAAGACGAATCCCAGGGGTCACAAAGAGAGTTGCGACGTTGCGCGTCAGGGCCGAATCTAGAGAACGAACATCGCGCAACGGATTCGCCAAGAGATGCACTTCGCCGTATAGCGCCGCTTTACTGCCGCTCCAGAGGCGGTATCCATAGTTCGCCTGAAACGCTACACCGGACCCTAGGTCCAGTTGCGTCGAGCCACTATTTCTCTCGCTACTCAATAGGCCGCCGAGGGTGAGTCCAATTTCGTGTTTGGGCGGAGCCTCTTGACCTTCTGCTGCGCAGAGGCTCCAAAGCGCCAATACAGTGACAACGTAAACGTGTTTCATGCCGGTGTAATCGCGCTCCGACTGGAGATTATTCCGGGAATAACTTGCCCACACCGGCGGATCTCTCAGTGCAAGTTGGAAACGAGAGAAAGCAGTGCCATGTACGCATGCAGCCAGGTGGCCGAGTTGTGGGATCCGTACATCGACGGTGAACTCCCGGCCGGCCTCCGAGCCCAGGTTCAGCATCACATTCGCGGTTGCGCGGACTGTGCGTCGAGCATTTACCGTGCAGGTGCGCTAAAGCATCTGGTACGCGTCAGCGTTAGGAATCTAACTGTGCCCGTCACCCTGAGGGACAACCTAAGAATACGATTGGGAACTTAAGAATGTCGAAACTACAAGGCAAGAATGTTTTGATCACGGGCGCATCCTCCGGGATCGGCCAAGCCATCGCAGTTCGCTTTGCGCGAGAGGGCGCGAACGTGGCAATCAACTATCGAAGCGGGGCGGAGCACGCCGAGTGCACGCGCAAAATGGCACGCCAAGCCCGCACGAATGGCGGCGGGAAAGAGATGCTGGTGCAGGCAGATGTCTCCGACGAAACCCAAGTCAAGGATATGTTCGCCAAGGTCATTGGGGAGTTCGGGTTGCTCGACGTTCTGGTCAACAACGCCGGCATACAGAAGCCGGCGGCAAGCCACGAAATTGACATCCAGGACTTCGATCGCGTGCTGGCCGTGAACCTGCGCGGGCCGTTTCTGTGCTCGCGCGAGGCCATCCGGCATTTTCTTCCGCGACGTAAGGGCGTGATCCTGAATAACTCCAGTGTGCATGAGATTATCCCCAAGCCGAAGTATCTGCCTTACTCGATCAGCAAGGGTGGTATGGAAAACTTGACCAAATCTTTGGCGTTGGAGTACGCGGGCGATGGCATTCGAGTAAATTCGGTGGGACCGGGCGCGGTGGTGACGCCGATCAACAAGGCGTGGATCGACAACCCGAAGGCGCGGGGAGAAGTGGAGAGTCACATCCCGATGTCGCGTCCGGCGGCCGCGGATGAAATCGCATCGATATTCGCGTTCCTGGCCTCCGATGACGCGTCTTACGTCACCGGGCAAACGATTTTCGCATGCGGCGGGCTCACGCTTTATCCGGAGTTCCGGGTGGCGTGGTCATCGGGAGAGTAGCGAACGCTTATGGACCTCCACAACAAAGTTGTCATCATTACAGGCGCAAAGGGCGGCCTGGGAACTTTTGTGACGAACTCGTTCCTCGAAGCAGGCGCCCGCGTGGTTGGTGTGTCGCGATCCATCGCGCAGACCGATTTCCCGCAGGAGAACTTTTCGGCATTGCCGGCCGAGCTTTCTTCAGGTGAGAACGCCCGAAAGCTTGCCGATGCTGTGACCGCGCAATGGGGGCGCATCGACGGCTTAGTCCATCTGATAGGCGGTTTCGTGGGCGGACAGCCAGTGGCGGAGACGGACGACTCGACGCTGGATAGAATGCTCGACCTTAATCTGCGGTCCGCGTTTCATATGATCCGTGCAGTGCTTCCGCACATGCGCTCTCAGGGTATGGGCCGAATCATCGCGATCGGTAGCAAGGCGGCTGTGGAACCAGCCGCGATGTCTGGCGCCTATGCTGCGTCGAAAGCCGCTCTGGTATCGCTGATTCGGACCGTAGCCCGCGAGAACAGCGACCGTCGCATAGCCGCGAATGTCGTGTTACCCGGGACCATGGATACTCCCGCCAACCGTGCGAGCGATCCAGCAGCCGAATTCTCTAACTGGGTGAATCCGTGTCAGGTCTCGAAGCTGCTGGTGCATCTGGCGTCGGATGCGGCTGCACAGGTTAGTGGTGCGGTGATTCCGGTCTACGGTGGCGAGGCTTAATTGACAATGGTAGGGGCTCAAACAATCGCGGGCGTCTTGGGCGCGTACGCTGCGTTCGGAATCATATTCGCGATTGCTTTTGTCGTACGCGGCATCCGATCGGTCGATCCCGTTGCAACGGGCTCCACCATTGGATTCAGATTGATCGTGTTTCCGGGAGTCGTGGCCCTGTGGCCCTTGCTCTTGCGTGCATGGTTTCGGAAAGGACGGCAGACCCATGATTGAGCCGTTACGGCGCAGCCATTTCCGGATCTGGATTGTGCTATCAGCATTGCTTTTAGTCCTGTTTACGGCCAGCCTGATTGTGCGGCGCCCCACGACGCCGAAGAACCCAAACGTTCACTGGGAGAAGTACAAATGAGCCTTCAATACCAGGCGGTCGGGTGGAATCGCCAGAAGCGGATTTACGACTCCGTGCTCACCGCTGGAGTCGTGCTCTATCTGGGGATATTCGTGGGAGTAGGCGCGCTCCTATATCCCACCGCCACCGCCGAGACTCTCCTCATTCGTGGGTTCGGAACTCTCGCGCTGCTCCTGCTACACGTTGTTCTCTGCATTGGACCACTCTGCCGATTGGATCCCCGCTTCCTGCCGCTGCTGTATAACAGGCGCCACCTGGGCGTGACGATGTTCTTAATCGCGTTGGTCCACGGAGTGTTTTCGCTCATCCAGTTTCACGCCTTGGGCGACGTCTCACCGGTTGTCAGCTTGTTCATCAGCAACACCCGCTTCGAGAGCCTGGCGAATTTTCCATTTCAGTTGCTGGGTTTCGCGGCACTGCTGATTCTGTTCGTCATGGCGGCAACGAGTCACGACTTCTGGCTGCACAACCTTTCGGCGCCCGTGTGGAAACGAATTCACATGATGGTCTATTTTGCGTACGCGCTATTGGCGGCGCACGTTGTCTTAGGGGCATTGCAATCCGATACGAACGCCTGGTTGGCGGTACTGCTCGGGATTGGCATGTTTACCGTGACGGTATTGCATCTGCTCGCCGCTGCGAAAGAGAGGCGCATCGATCGCTTGGTAGCAACCTCGGCAGCAGAAGGCTTCGTCGAGGTCTGCCGCGTGGATCATATTCCGGAAAAGCGCGCCAAGATCGTCTCGCTCGGCGGAGAACGTGTCGCGGTCTTCCGCTACGACGGAAAGATCTCAGCGGTATCGAATGTCTGCCGGCACCAGAATGGACCGCTCGGCGAGGGCCGCATTATCGATGGCTGCATTACCTGTCCGTGGCATGGTTATCAGTACTTGCCCGATTCGGGAGCTTCTCCGGCGCCATTTACGGACAAGGTGCCGACGTTCCGCACGAAGATCGCAGGTGAAAGAGTGCTGGTCCACCCTTGTGCCCATCCGCCCGGGACCCGGATTGAGCCCGCTCTGATTCAGCCCGCGCACGCAGGGGCCAGGTCATGAACGACGACTTTTATGTTGGCTACGTGCCGCGAGCGCCCGCGGTGCTTGGCAGGCGAATCAAGCGGATCGTAGTTGGGCTGGTGGCCGCTAGCGTTGCGGTCGGCGCCGCGCTCGTTCTTGATCAAGCTCCGTTTGCTGCCAGCAAGTTTGAGTATGGAATCTACCACGATTACGCCGGCGTCATCGAAGAATGGCCTTACCCAATTCTGCGGACCGGCAGCTCCAGCTCCAGCTTTCTGCTGGTCGGAACGGGCAAGTGTGGTGTGTCTGATGCAGTACGCGGCTTGCAGGGCAAGGGCGTGCGCCTGAAGGCATCGCTCATCGAACGTGGGCAGGACCGAATGTTGGAAGTGGTTTCTGGTTCGATGCAGGAGACAGGTACCGAACTTGCATCCTCCGCCCTGCAGACCGATCTAGGACCGGTCCGGCTGCGCGGCGAAATCGTGGACAGCAAATGCTACCTCGGCGTCATGAATCCCGGTAACGGCAAGGTGCACCGCGATTGCGCCGTGCGCTGCATTAGCGGCGGCGCGCCGCCCGCGTTCATCGCGCGCGACGCATCCGGCGAAACACGCGTGTTGCTTCTCACCGGTTCGGACGGCCGGGCGCTGCACCGCGAAGTTTTCCCCTTCGTCGCCGAGCCACTTTTGATCGCCGGTGAGCTAGTTCGTTCTGGATCGCATCTGATCCTGAAGGCCGAGCCGTCGCGATTCCGTCGCGATTCCGGAATAAATTCCCCTGCCTGGTGCATTCGATAGGCAGTGAATCTCACCGCAATTCTTGACGGCGTTACTGCTATACCGAAACCACTGCGAGGCGCGGTGGCCGGCGTACTCGGCCTGCACCGAGTCGACGCGCTGATCCGGCCCGAAGGGGATACTCGCTCACTTCCGGAACGCCTGCTCAGCCGCCTAGCCGTAACGTATCGCACCGGTGAACGCGACATCCAGCAGATTCCACGCACCGGCCCCGTGGTAATCGTCGCAAATCATCCGTTTGGAATTCTGGAGGGAGCGATACTCGCCACGGTGCTTGCGCGAGTCCGGCCGGATGTACGGTTTCTGGCGAACGAGCTGCTGTCGGTCATCCCGGAGATCCGCGACCTGCTCATCCCGGTGGATGCAATGGCTGGAGGATCGGCCCCACAAAGGAATGCCGCCAGCTGGCGGAAATCGATCGAGTTTCTTCAGGGCGGCGGGTGTCTGGTGGTATTCCCCGCCGGGGCCGTCTCGAATTTTCATGTACGTGATTGGGCGGTCACAGATTCCACGTGGAATACCGCAGTCGCTCGCGCGGTCGAGGCCCTGTCGCGGAAGGGCGTAGCCGTCTCCGTGGTTCCCATTAATATCGGTGGCTCAAATAGCTTTCTCTTCCATGCCCTTGGCCTGATTCATCCTAGGGTCCGCACGGCGCTCTTGGCCCGCGAGCTCCTGAACAAGCGGAATCGTCTGATCAAACTGCGAATCGGAAGTCCGATCGCGAGCAAGAAGCTGCTCGAAATTCCGACGTCCGATGCGCAAACCGAATACCTGCGCTGGAGAACCTACCTGCTAGCGACGCGGACTGATTTCAAGGCTCGGACGTCCCTGCCTCTAGGCACCCGCATGCGGCGAACCCTGCCATCGATAAAAAGCGAGATTGATAGCGCTCTTCTTTCCGCCGAGATCAGAGCGCTTGAGCAGGGAAGCCTTCTGACAAAAGCCGGCGACCTTGAGGTCTATGTCGCTTCTGCAGACGCCATTCCCGACAGCTTGCAGGAGATCGGCAGGTTGCGTGAGCTTACGTTTCGAGGCGTTGGCGAAGGGACCGGAAGGTCGGTGGATCTCGATGGTTTCGATCGGCACTACTTGCACTTATTTGCATGGAACGCGGCCAAGAACGAAATCGTAGGTGCATATCGCCTGGGCGGAACCGATGTAAATCAGGATCTCTACACCGCGACGCTCTTCAAGTATGATGCGGCGTTCCTCAATAAGCTGGGTCCCGCGCTGGAACTCGGCCGCTCATTCGTACGTCCCGAATACCAGCGTGGATTCGCTCCGCTGCTGGCTCTCTGGAAGGGAATCGGGGCCTATGTAGCTCGCAATCCCAGATACAAAGTCTTATTCGGTCCGGTCAGCATCAGCAATCAGTATCAGACCGTCTCTCGGGAGTTGATGGTGACCTTTCTCGAAAGACATGCCTCTCTGCGGGATTGGATGGGGCTGATATCCACGCGCAGTCCATTCAAACGGCGGCTTCGTGAGCCAAGGCTGCCAACGGCTGGGTTCGATGCCGAGGACCTGTCCGCAGTGGTCTCGGATCTTGAGCCCAGTGGCGCAGGCATCCCAGTGCTCCTGCGTCAGTACCTAAAGCTTGGCGGGAAACTGCTGGGATTTAACGTTGACCCGGAATTCTCGGACGTATTAGATGGATTGATTCTTGTTGATCTCACCAAAACCGAGCCCAGGCTACTGGAACGCTACCTTGGCCGAACCGAGGCGTCGCAGTTTCTTGCCCATCACGGCAAACGATAGAAAGGAACGTTATGGAACATAGCAAATCATTTATCATCGCCAGTTGGTTCCTCCGCGGAGTCGCCGCCGTTATTCTTCTGCAAACGTTATTTTTCAAGTTCACAGGAGCGGCGGAGTCGGTGTACATCTTCACGACCCTCGGAATGGAGCCGTGGGGCCGCATCGGTAGCGGTATTGCGGAATTGATCGCCGCCGTCCTCTTGCTCTTGCCGCAAACTGTGGTGTTCGGCGCGATCATGTCGCTCAGCGTTATCAGTGGGGCGATCTTCTTCCATTTAACGAAGCTCGGGATCGCCCTCCCTCTGGTCGACGATCATGGCGAACTGTTCGCCCTAGCTGTGGTGGTGTTTGTGTGTTCTTTGGCAGTGCTGATTATGCATCGCCAGGAGTTGCCTCTCGTTGGGCGAGTCTCGGCGCCTGTGATAATGGCAAAGAGATGATCCCCATACGAGGGCTCTTCGAGAGTCACCTCACCGTGAGTAGTTTGGAACGCTCGATGGCGTTCTATGGCGGAGTCCTGAACCTCGCGCTGGCTCAGCTAGTCCCCGACCGAAAGGTGGCTTTCTATTGGTTGGGCGGATCAGGCACATCAATGCTTGGTTTATGGGAAGTCTGCCTTCAATGTCGACCTTCCCGATCTGCTGGACGCGCCGAAACGCCTGCGCTCGGTTTACTTTCACGATCCCGACGGCAACCTGCTGGAGCTTCTTAGCATGTTGCCGGACGAGCCTCGGCCGGAGTTGGGTGTCATGGGATGGAAGCGCTGGAAAGGGTGCTGAGCACTGGACGCCGCAGGAGCTTCTTGCTTACGCCGGCAACCTGCTGACAAGGGGCTGCTGGGGTGTAATAGAACGTCGCCACTACCTCCGAGACGTGAATCCAACTGAAGCTCACTGTTTCGGCGTCGGCGCGGTGCATGCACGTGGAGTAAGCACTGCGCGCGGGCGCGTGGCTCCGGTGAAATGCGAACAGCTCCTCGTCGGCATGCACGCGACGATATTCTTCCTGGCGCCTTCGCCGGACTTCTTTAGAATCGAAGGAGGATGAGGTGAGCATGTGGCGACCCGCTTTTTCGAAGACCAGCGTCTTCTTTGAGCCATCCCACTCCAAGACCGCAGCGGCACGACCGGGTTCCAGCGCCGCGAGCGTGAATGCCGCAAACGCGGAAAGATCTGTGTCCCTAAGTCGGTCGCAGATGGCCGCAACGGAGGCTTCCGGAATCAAGTCCAACACCAACAATCCGCGACTACGCTTTGGGGCGGGGGCGCGGTTTTGAGAACTGGTTAGATTCGCTCCGTTCAGAAGACAGACGGACACACCGAATTCATTCGCAGCGATCCATGTTCCCCCGAAATCTCCGTCCACGGGAGCAAGGAAGCGAGTACCGTTCCGAACGGCCAGGCGAGGCTCCAGCGCGGACTTACGCGTCAGCTTTTCGTCCCGGTTGCAGAGCAACTGGTACCCGTTGCTGTCGTGGATCCAGCTTATGGTGCACATCCCTGGAATGCCTCAGGAAATCTCGGCGATGAGCAGAGTCACGTCATCGTCGGGCGGGTACTCGCCGCGGTGACGTTTGAGGTCTCTGAGGATAGCGGCCTTCAGACCCGCCGGCGAGAGTTCGGCATTCCGATTTAGTGAGTCCGCAAGCCCTGCGTCGCCAAAAGGTTCGTCGTCAGGGCCCACACAATCAGTCACTCCGTCAGTGTACAGGCAGATCCGGTCTCCCGGCTGCATCGGGACGTTGTTCGTGTCGTACTTCACCTTGGGAAGAACTCCCAGAGGGAGATTGGCGGGGCCGGAACTAGCGGCCAGCGCCAAAGGCTGCCAAGCGCCTCCCTGAAGCTGCACGTACGCAGGCGGATGCCCGGCGTTGGAGAAATACAATTTGCGCTTGGTGGTGTGATAGCCGGCCACAATGGCCGTAGTGATCGCGTCGAAGCCGCGGCTTTTAACCTCGCCGTTCAGATCCGAGAGAATCTTGTGCCCGGCGGTTGTGTTCATGCGTTTTTCCATAGATGCGTAAACCCACGCGCTCAAGCGGCTGGCTTGGCCCCCGTGGCCGCGCAGATCGGCGATGGCGAGGCGCGTCAGGTAATCCCATTTGCAGACGCTGACGTAATACATATCGCCTCCGCGGTCACCGTCGTGCGCCGTGCTGAAGATGCTCGCGGATAGCCCGGCCGTGGTCATATCCGTGTCCACGGCAAGAATGCCGCCCCAAATTTCGGCGCACCTAATACGGAGCGGCGCCGCTGTCGCGATGGTGTTCGCAGTCCCCATTGGTTTAGTCGCTCACCGGATGAAGCGCCGTTTGCCTGCGGTACTGCGAGAACTTTTCTAAGATTGTTCTCACTGACATGGTCCGCAACCCTCGTTTTCGATTCTCATTGGCGATCGCAAACACGATTTCCCATTGGCGGAATAGCGTGAGGTAGGCGTTCCACAGAGAGTTGCGCGGGTCGTAAATATTGGTCGCTTCCGAGGAGGCGCCATTCAGCTCGATGATCTGAAAATCACGGCCTTCGCGCAGAGCTTCCTCCGAGGAGTATCGTATGTCGAAACGTCCTACGAAAAAGTCAGCGACGGATTGTGAAATTTCGTCGATTCGCTTTTCCAGGGCTTCCGAGAAGAGCTGCCCGCCATCGAGAAAGATTGCGCCCTGGCAGTGATTCCCGGCTTCCACCAGCTTGAAAGACTCGCCCTCGGCCAGAATCTTTGCCTTCTCGCTCGCGAATCGCTGGAGATATGTTTCGGCAACCAGGGCAGCCCGAGGATCGGCGCGGATCAGCTCTTCCAAAGTATGCAGGCCGTCTCCAGTAACTAGGGGGAATACCTTCTCGGTAATCGCAAAGATTTTTCCCGTGCGGTCCTGTGGGAAGCGGTAGTAGAAAATCCCGACCTCATAGGGGCCTGGTACATATCTTTGGATCAATACATCCAGCGAGAATTGTTTGATGTAGCTCCGGACATCATCATCAGAGCGGACCAGCTTGAAACCGTATCCACGCTGGCCAACATCGGGCTTCAACACGAGCGGATATTCTAGCCCGTGTGCCTCCCGAATGCGCGAGACCTGAGCGAACTGCTGATCGGCCGAGTGATAACGCACCAAGTGAGTTTCGGCGAGGAGACTTGAGTGGGTGTGTGCCAGGTCCGCGAGAGTATCAAACTTCGATTCACCGATCAAGCCACCAGCGTGCATACCAGGGTTGGCGAGCGTTGGCAAGCTGAGGCTTCGATACCGGATCGCTAGAAGAACGTACTTAATCGCGACTGGTATGTAGAACACCGCCGGCGGCCAGAATTCCCAGCGCGTAATTCTCGCGAAACAAACTTTCTTGAGCAGCTTTCGAAGCGTCCAGGCGAAGACCGCAGCGAGGACCATGCACGCAGCCAACTTCCCGGCTTCCGACCGGAACATCCTGAATTCTGAAATCACCATCATGCCGGCGTGATAGGAAAGCCAAAAGAGAACCGCAACCCAAGCGGCACATGCCGCGGCGGTAATCGTCAGGAACCTGATTGCCGGAACCTTCAGCAGCCCAGCGGCCAGATAGGTAGGCAGCCGCGTCCCCGGGACGGCCCGGCTAAACACGATGGCAGCGGACCCATGATTTTGGAACCACGCCTCGCTCCGGCTCAGGTCTATCTTTTTCCCAAGCAATTTCTTAAACCAGCGCCGGTCGAACACCGAGCGGCCGTAGTACGAGGCCAGCCAATACAATCCCAGATCGCCCAGCCAGATGCCCGCAAAGCTGCTGCCCGCGGCCCAAGGGAGCGAAATCATGCTGTTTACCACCAGGAGCGCCGCACCCAGAACTGCGAAATCTTCCAGCACGAATGTCGAGCCGAAGATCAGCAGCGCGTGAAAGACGTCCGACTGAGCCACTACGCAGCCTCCGACGTGGCCGCGAATTGACTGGCTGCCCGATAGCGGAGCGTGGACGGGGACATCCCGAAATTCGGATCGACTTGAATTCCGTGGACCCGCAAGGTGACGGCGATCAACGCGAAGTGATGGATCGTATGGCTGCTGAGTGCCTGCAATTCCCTTCCCACGGATGACGCAAGATAGCCGTCGCCATTCTCCACCCGTACTTCCAACATGTGATCTTCCAGGAAGGTTAGCGCTTCCAGCCTCCGCAGGATAGTGCAGATTTTGGCAGCAGCCACGTGCCGGCTTCTTTCAATCAGGTCGTCGCGCTTTCGCGCGTCATAATCGATTTGGGAAGCGCCTAGACCATCCAGGAAACATTCGTAGAACTCGAGTACGTGCCGGAGATGACTGCCGACGCGATGGGGAGCCAATCCCGGCGGGCTGTTGACGAAGGTCGCCTCGTCTATGTGGCCGAGCAGAGAAAGTCCCTGCTGCAGCCAGCCGACGTTGGAAGCGATCAGTTCGGTGCACGTTTGGTTTTGCATCTCGGCTGTTAAGATCCTCTCGTGCCGGAAGTTTATTCCGGAATAGAACGCTTAGGTTGCGGATTCCAATGTCAGCCATGAAAACGATCCTGCTACTGTTGCTGGCCGCAAGCTCGGGTTGGGCGGCGCCTGTTGCCTATGAGATTCGGCCAGATGAACGAGCGTTCCTGGAGCTTACCGTTGAAAAGACTGGCCTTTTGACCGGGAAAAAGCATCTGTTCACCTTCTCTCGCTATCAGGGAACATTGCTTTTCGATCGCGACGCACCGGAGAGGTCGACGATCACACTCATGATCGTGGCAGACAGTGTTTTCTGTCGCGACAGGTGGCTCGGCGCCAAAGACTTGCGCAAAGTCCAGGACTACGCGGTCAAAGACATGCTCGCAGCGGACCGTTATCCGCGAATCACTTTCAGGTCGACGACGATCGATAAGCTCGATGGAAATCGCTACGAGGCACGAGGGATTTTAACCATTCGGGATGTCTCGCGGCCGGCGACTGTCGTAGTCGCACTAAATACCAGGTCTGACGCATTCCCCCTTATCGAAGGCTCGTCTCGGGTTCGGTTGACTGACTTCGGGCTAAAGCCCCCCACCGCTGCTCTCGGGACAATCGGAACGAAAAACGAGATGCTGTTCCGGTTTGTCCTGGGAGGGACGCCACCGAGCATGGGTGCGTCGGAATAAAAGCGGCTGCCTGGAACATTACCTGAGCGAACTTAAATGCCTACTGTCACTCCAAACGCGCCAGCACGCCTGTCGACTATGCCCAGCTCCGCAGCGCTCACCGCCGTGCGGGCGCACTGGCCTGAATACCTCATGGAGGCGGCAGCGCTGGGAACGTTTATGATTTCCGCGTGCGTATTCGGCGTACTCCTCGAACATCCTAGCTCGCCGATTCACGCAGCTCTCGAGGGGGCTGCCATGCTCCGGCGAGTCTTGACTGGTGTGGCGATGGGGCTGACCGCCATTGGCATTATCTACTCGCCCTGGGGCAAACGTTCAGGCGCGCATATGAATCCGGCGATCACATTGAGCTTTCTCACGCTCGGCAAGATTGCGCCGTGGGATGCGGTGTTCTATATAGTTTTTCAGTTTTTAGGCGGGGTTGCCGGCGTTGCAGTCGCCAGTCTCCTGATCGGACCCGCACTGCAACATTCGGCGATCAGCTATGTTGTAACAACGCCCGGGCCATACGGCACGCGAGTCGCGTTCTTAGCTGAGTTCGCGATTTCGATGTTGCTGATGGGAACGATTCTGTGGGTGTCGAATTCACCGCGCCTGAGCCGCTTCACGCCACTGTTTGCGGGCACTCTCGTCGCGCTGTTCATCTCGTTCGAGGCTCCTCTTTCCGGAATGAGTATGAATCCAGCGCGAACGCTCGGGTCCGCCTTTTGCGCGGATGAATGGACGGCTTTATGGATCTATTTCACCGCTCCGCCCGCGGCCATGCTTTTGGCCGCGGTCCTTTACCGCTTCCGGCGCGGCGCTCACCGTGTCTTCTGCGCCAAACTTCACCATTGCAATAACCAACGCTGCATCTTCAACTGCCGATACGGAGATCTTCATGCCCAATAATCACTACGACGTCGTCATCATCGGAACCGGTGCGGGAGGCGGTACGCTCGCTTCTAAGCTCGCGCCTACCGGGAAAAAGATTCTTCTGCTGGAACGCGGCGACTACGTCCCGCGCGAGAAGGACAATTGGAATTCCGCGGTCGTCAACCTGGAGGGCAAGTATGCCACGAAAGAAGTGTGGAAGGATGGCGCCGGCAAAGAACTGCATCCCCACACCAACTACTACGTGGGCGGCAACACTAAGTTTTACGGCGCTGCGCTATTCCGCCTCCGCAAGGAAGACTTCGGCGAAATCCAACATCATGGAGGCATCTCACCTGCGTGGCCCATCTCTTACGATGATCTGGAGCCATACTATAACCAGGCAGAGCACCAATATCAGGTGCATGGCCAGCGGGGCGAAGATCCGACAGAGCCGCCCGCGCGCTGTCCCTATCCGCATCCGGCGGTGAGTCATGAGCCGCGCTTGCAGCAATTGGCCGACGACTTCGGGCGTCATGGACTGAAGCCGTTCCACACGCCGCTTGGCATCATGCTGGATGAGAAGACTCCGCACAAAAGTGCTTGCATCCGCTGCAATACCTGCGACGGATTCCCGTGCCTGGTTCACGCGAAGTCAGATGCACAGGTGCTTGGGGTCGATCCGGCGTTGACATATCCAAACGTGAGCCTCATAACCAACGCCTACGTCGAACGGCTGCAGACCATCCCTTCGGGGCGGGAAGTCTCTAAGGTGCTCGTCAAACACAACGGCGTCTATGAGGAGATCTCTGCCGACATGGTCGTGGTTTCCGCCGGGGCGATTAATTCCTCGGCCTTGCTGCTACGTTCGGCCAACGACCGGCATCAGAACGGTTTGGCCAATGGCTCCGACGTCGTCGGCCGCCACTACATGGGCCACACGAACTCCATTCTGCTGGCGATTTCCAAATGCCCTAACCCGACCATCTTCCAGAAGACGCTCTCGATCAATGATTTCTATTTTGGCTCCGGCGACTTTCCCTATCCGATGGGGCACATATCCTTCGTGGGGAAACTGGACCGCGACGCCCTGCGCGGCGGCGCTCCGGCGATCGCGCCCGGATTCACCCTCGAAATCATGGGCAAGCATTCGCTCGACTTCTGGCTGACGTCGGAGGACCTGCCGGACCCCAATAACCGGGTCACACTGGATCGCGCTGGCAATATCGTTCTTAGTTACAAACCGAACAATGAGGAAGGCCACAAGCGCCTGCATAGCAAGCTCAAGGAGCTGATGAGGCAGCAAACGGCCTGCCCGGTGCATGGGCACGAATGTCACCAGGGGCTCTTCGCCCGCAATCTATTCGTGGGCGACCGCATTCCGCTCGCAGGCGTCGCGCATCAGAATGGCACCATCCGCTTCGGTCATGACCCCAAGACCTCGGCGCTCGATGTCCACTGCAAGGCCCACGAGCTCGACAATCTCTACGTGGTCGATGGCAGCTTTTTCCCGTCGAGTGCCGCCGTAAATCCAGCTCTAACCATCATGGCGAACGCGCTGCGTGTCGGCAGTCACCTGATCGAAAGGATGAAATAACATGTTGCGGCGCGCGTTCCTTACTCTGGTCATCGTCTGCGGCGTCCTCCAGGCGTCCGACGACCATCGTCCGCTCGTCACTGCGGTTGATTCCATCGGACTTACGGTTTCAGACCTCGACCGGTCGGTCGAATTCTACTCTAAGGTGTTGTCGTTCGAGAAGATCTCCGAAACCGAAGTAGACGGGCCCGAGTACGAACATCTGGAAGGAGTTTTTGGACTCCGAATGCGGACCGCGCGGATGCGCCTTGGCAATGAGTTCATCGAGCTCACGGAGTTTCTGGCGCCTCGCGGCCGGCCCGTGCCCGTCGATACACGGGCCAACGATCATTGGTTCCAGCACATCGCCGTCATCACCAGCGATATGGACCGCGCCTACAAATGGCTTCGTGAGAACAAGGTGCAGCATGCTTCTTCCGGTCCGCAGCGTCTTCCCGAATGGAACAAGAATGCCGGCGGCATTCAAGCGTTCTACTTCCGTGATCCCGACGGACACTTTCTTGAGGTTCTGTCGTTTCCGCCGGACAAAGGAGACGCCAAGTGGCACGACTCCGGGGGAAAGCTCTTCCTGGGAATAGATCACACCGCGATTGTGATCTCAGATACAGATGCCAGCCTCAAATTCTATCGTGATGTTCTCGGCCTCCACGTCGTCGGCGAGAGCGAGAATTACGGCCCCGAACAGGAGCGTCTTAACAACGTCTTTGGCGCTCGCGTGCGCATTACATCTCTGCGCGCTGCTTCGGGTCCAGGCGTTGAATTTCTCGAATACCTTGCGCCGCACGATGGGCGCCCATATCCGCTGGAGGAGAAGGCCAACGACCTCATCCACTGGCAAATCAGGTTCTTGGGGACCAACGTGGCGCGAGCCGCGCAGGATCTTCAGAAATTCCGGTCGTCGTTCATCTCGACCGGGGTCGTGGAACTCACCAGCGGAAGTCCGGGGTTTCACAAATCATTCGTCGCGCGCGATCCGGACGGGCACGCCATCCAGCTCGCACAGCAATAGTTAGTCAATTCAACTCTAAACGTCAAAGGAGAACTACCGTGAAACTCAATCGCATGTTGTCTGTCTTCGCACTGGTCGTTACGTTCGTCACAGCCAGTGTTTCTTTCGCCGCCAATGGCACCCACACGTCCTCGAAATTTGAAGGGCCAAAAGCAAACACAGGAACCGTAATGCACTCGACCGAAAATGGCAAGAGCATCTTGCGCGTTTCGGCGGATTTCAAGGTGCCCGACACCCCGGCGCCCACCTGGAGGGTGGTTGACTCCAAGGGCAACATCTATACGCTGGACGCCTTCAAGATCAAGGGCGGCAACGGCGAGAAACGCGAAGTCGTTGTGCCGTCTTACGTTCATGACATCGTGAAGGTGCAAGTCTATTGCGCCTGGGCCGAAGTCATCCTGGGCGAGGCGAACTTTGCCTCGTCCATCAGCTAAACCAAGCTCGGCGATCTTCCCTCCGGGCGCTGTCAGGCTCTTAAGACAGCGCCCTTTCTTTATTTTAAGTAACGTGTTTTCAGTCAATTACATTTTAAGTGAAAAAATATTCGATTCCCGGAATAAAATAGCCGGAGGGCGGATTTGATGTTTGCATGGCAGGCCCTCAAGTAGCGGAGAACTGGATGGCAAGCGACAGTCAACCAATCGCAGATTCTTGGCCGTCCGACAGCTCGGCTGCCGAGCGCTTCGAAACCGAGGCCATGCCGCATCTGAATGATATCTTCCGCACAGCCACCCGTATCTTAGGCGATCGCGCCCGCGCCGAGGATGTCGCTCAGGAAGTTTACCTGCAAGCCTGGAAATCGTTTCACCGCTTTGAGCCAGGTACGAATTGCCGAGCGTGGTTGTACAAGATCCTATTTCACTGCGTCAATCATCACCGTCGAAAGTGGTTCCGCTTCCCGCAATTGAAGGAGACCGAAGAATTTCTGGAAGCCAACTTGACCGCGCCAGTATCGATTCCGGATCAACTGACCGACCAGGACATCCTGGCCGCGCTGGACCGCATCCCGGCAGATTTTCGTGCAGTCATCCTGATGGTGGATGTTGAAGAGTTCGCTTACAAAGATGCTGCCGAGATTCTCTCGATTCCGATTGGCACGATCATGTCCCGCCTGAGCCGCGGTCGGAAACTATTGAGAGAGCAATTGAATGAGGTCGCACAGTCTTACGGAATCGGACGAGCAGCGGGGCAAGGCCAAGAGTCATGAGTGAGACACCAGAGACGAATATCCGCCTGAAGAAGGCGGTGAGTAGCATCGCGGTGCCTCCTCACCTGGAAGCGAACATCCGTAGCCGCATCCACGCGGATACGCCGGCCGTGGGGAATAGCCGATTGAAAGCGGCCGTTCAAAATATCGAAACTCCTCCATTTCTGGAAGCACGCATTCGGCATGGCGTTCGCACTGAAAAGCTGCCGAGGCGCTGGCTGCCCAGGCTTGTTCCGGCGGCCGTGGCGGCAGGCGCCGTCGTAACCGTTTTGATTGCTTATCAGCTTGGGCACTTGCGGCTCACCGTCCTCTCCCAGCAATCCTACATCGCCTCGGTCTCTACGCGCATCCCGTCGCTCATGCGCGTCGGGCTGGGCGATCATATTCATTGCTCGGTCTTCCGCAAATATCCGAAAAACCCGCCTCCGGTTGAGCAATTCGTACACGATCTGACTCCGCAATATGCGGGACTCATCCCGATTGTGCGCAAGGAAGTGCCTGCCAATTATCGGATGTCATTGGCGCATCTGTGCCGCTATAACGGCCGCCGGTTCGTTCACCTGTCCTTGATGAACGACTCGAACATGATGTCTTTGGTGATGACCCGCAAGTCCGATGGGGAATCCTTCAACACCGAAACAATGATGCCTGCACTGGTTCAATCCGGGATCCCGATGTATCAAGCCGGAGTTCAGCGCTTCCAAATGAGCGCGTTTGAAACCCGCGACTACCTGGTCTATTTCATCTCCGACTTGGGCAAGCAACAGAACACCGACATGATGCTTGCGCTGGCGCCGCAGGTGAAGGACTTCCTCAACAAGCTCGAGCTGTAGTCGTTCTTCTCCCCGTCAATAATAAAGCTCATTTTTCTGGAATACTCTCGCGGCCTCGCGGCTTTACATCCTCGTAACGAGAGCACTCCAAGGAGCCCAGCCGTGACCAGCCGAACCACCGCCGAACATCAGAGACTCGAAGAAGCGCGCGACCGCAAATCGCACTGGAAACGCTGGGGACCTTACCTGAGTGAACGCGCTTGGGGCACCGTGCGCGAGGACTATAGCGCTCACGGAACGGCCTGGGAATACTTGCCGCACGATCACGCCCGCTCTAAAGCCTACCGTTGGAACGAAGACGGAATCGCGGGCATCTCGGATCGCCACCAGCGCATCTGCTTCTCGGTTGCTCTGTGGAACGGCCGCGACCCGATCCTGAAAGAGCGCCTCTTCGGCCTCACTGGGAATGAGGGCAACCACGGCGAGGACTGCAAAGAATGTTACTTCTATCTGGATTCGACTCCCACACATTCATACATGAAGTATCTGTATAAGTATCCTCAGGCAGCATTCCCCTATCAACAACTGGTTGAGGAGAACCGCAGGCGCGGTCGCGACTCGCGCGAGTTTGAACTCACAGACACCGGCGTCTTCAGCGAGAACCGCTACTTCGATGTCTTCGTCGAGTACGCAAAGGCCTCGCCCGATGACATTCTGATCAAGATCACGGTAGCGAATCGAGGGCCTGAGGCCGCTGATCTTCATCTGCTGCCGACCATCTGGTTCCGCAATACTTGGTCATGGGGAACCGCTAAGAACCGGCCGCAGCTTCGCACGGGAGCTGACGCGATCGAACTGGATGTTCCACACTATGGCCGCCGTTTTCTCACTTACGAAGGCGATCCGGAACTCTTGTTCACGGAGAATGAGACCAATTCCAGGCGCCTCTACAATAATGACGGAGGTCCGCAGTTCGCCAAGGACGGCATCAACGACTATATAGTTCACGGCGATACAAGTGCGGTGAACCCGGAGCGAACAGGGACGAAAGCCGCAGCAAACTACCGGTTGACGGTTCCCGCCGGCGGAAGTGCCACCGTGCGACTTCGGCTCGCCCAGACAAAAAGCCCGATCACCCGAACCTTCGATCGTCTCTTCGATCAACGCCGGAAAGAAGCGGACGAATTCTACGAAACCGTCATCCCGCAACATCTGTCCCAAGACGCACGAAACGTAATGCGGCAGTCTTTCGGCGGACTATTGTGGTCGAAGCAGTTCTATCACTACGTAGTTCGTGACTGGCTGGAGGGAGATCCCGATCAGCCTGCTCCCCCAAGCGATCGCAAATACGGCCGGAACAGGGAGTGGGGGCATCTCTACAACGCCGACGTCATTTCGATGCCGGATAAGTGGGAATACCCGTGGTACGCGGCTTGGGATCTCGCCTTTCACTGCGTGCCTCTCGCGCTAGTCGATACGGACTTTGCCAAGGAGCAGCTAACGCTGATGGTGCGCGAATGGTATATGCACCCGAACGGCCAGCTCCCGGCTTACGAGTGGGCCTTTGGCGACGTGAATCCGCCGGTGCATGCCTGGGCCGCCTGGCGTGTCTACAAGATCGAAAAGAAGCAGCGAGGCGTGGGTGACCGCACGTTCCTCCAGCGCATCTTCCATAAGCTCCTTTTGAATTTCACTTGGTGGGTGAACCGCAAAGACGCCGATGGACGCAATGTTTTTCAAGGGGGATTCCTCGGTCTCGACAACATTGGCGTTTTTGACCGCAGCGCTCCGCTACCCACAGGCGGGCATCTCGAACAGGCGGACGGCACCGGTTGGATGGCCATGTACAGCCTCAACTTACTGGCGATTGCTTTGGAGCTAGCGAAAGAAGATCCATCCTACGAAGATGTCGCGAGCAAATTTTGGGAGCACTTCCTGTACATCGCAAACGCCATCAATCATCTCGGCGGCAACGGCGTCGGAATGTGGAATGAAGAAGACGGCTTCTTCTACGACGTCCTGCGCACGCCAGACAGCGGCGATATTCCGCTGAAGATCCGCTCTATGGTCGGTTTGATCCCGCTCTATGCTATCGAGACACTGGATTCCGATATCGTCGACCGCCTCCCTGGTTTCAAACGACGGCTCGACTGGTTCGTCGAGAATCGGCGCGATCTCACCGCCAACGTGGCGTGCATGCACACCATGGGAATGGGAGAGCGGCGCTTGTTGTCCATCGTTGATCCCGATCAGCTTCGCCGCATTTTGCGATTCATGCTGGATGAAAACGAATTCCTGTCTCCCTACGGACTGCGTGCTCTTTCACGCGTGCACAAGGACCAGCCCTACCGGCTCCCCGTGAACGGAATGGAATATCGCGTAGGCTACGAACCCGCCGAATCCAGCACCGGCTTGTTCGGTGGAAACTCTAACTGGCGCGGCCCCATCTGGTTCCCGGTGAATTACCTGCTCATCGAGTCGCTCCAGAAGTTCCACCATTACTTAGGGGATGACTTCAAAGTTGAGTGCCCAACCGGCTCAGGGCAATTCATGACGCTGTGGGAAGTGGCGGCCGAGCTTTCGCGACGGCTCACGCGGCTATTCCTGCGCGACGATCAGGACTCGCGACCGGTCCATAGCACGCAAGACCAATACCGCGAAGATCCACATTGGCGCGACCTAGTGTTGTTCTATGAATACTTCCACGGGGACGATGGATCCGGAGTAGGAGCCAGCCACCAGACCGGCTGGACGGGCCTGGTCGCCAAGCTTCTGCAACAAAGCGGCGAAGGGGAAATGCCGCGAGCCGTCCTCGAACCCGAAGATCAGGAAGCTCTCTCGGAGGTGCCGGCATGATCAGCTTCGGTCAGGATGTCTGCAGCGATCTTGTGCAAGCCCGAAGCCTGGAGTGGCTGGAGACGAACGGCCTGGGCGGGTTCTGTTCGTCCACGATTACCGGCCTAAACACGCGCCGCTATCACGGTCTCTTGACTGCGGCTACCAAGCCTCCCGTGGGCAGATTCGTTCTCCTTTCGAAGGTTGAGGAAACGCTGCTGATCGACGGCCGCCGCTACGATCTGTCATCGAACCGATATCCTGGTGCGGTTCACCCTCAGGGCCATCGCTATCTCACTGAGTTTCGCCTGGATCCCTTCCCAACGTTCGTATTTCGCGTTGAGGGGATTGAAATCACGAAGCGTGTATTCATGGCTCACGGCGAGAATACGACAGTGATCGAATACGATGTCCAACTTCCGAAGGGCGCCAATGCATACTCTCTCGAATTGCGTCCGCTCATAGCTTTCCGCGACTATCACGGGACGACGCATCACAATAACGCGATCAACTCCACTGTTCAGTCGAATGACGGCATCGCGGCAATCACTCCTTATGAGGACTTGCCCACACTCTATTTTGGGCACAATGCAGACACCCTCGAAGAATCGGGTAACTGGTATTTCAATTTCGAATACTCCGCGGAGCTGGAGCGTGGACTCGACGCTCATGAGGATCTGTTCAACCCATTCGCCCTGCGCTTCGACCTTCCAGGGAACCAGAAAGCAATTGTGGTCGCCTCCATTCAGTCGCGCCCGGCAAGCGATGCAGCCCAACTCAAGCGGCGCGAAGTGAATCGGCGAAAGCGCGTGGTCGAGCAAGCTCCGTCAAAGGATCCGCTCGTCCGGCAACTCACTGCCGCGGCGGATCAATTCATCGTGCAGCGCGGTGAGCTGAATACCGTTGTCGCCGGCTATCATTGGTTCGCAGACTGGGGGCGGGACACGATGATCGCCCTGCCCGG
>Ga0163163_10000455_pt1 | contig 37330 bp, 33 predicted proteins | sample S65metaG_FD_119766 | JGI IMG/M metagenome (GOLD analysis project Ga0163163, IMG submission 119766) | Switchgrass rhizosphere microbial communities from Kellogg Biological Station, Michigan, USA - S6-5 metaG | ecosystem: Host-associated > Plants > Roots > Rhizosphere > Soil | place: USA... | reverse complement strand
GGGTTGGGTCAATATATCCGATAGTGTTCGCAAGCAAAGCGGTGTCGAACTCGCGCAATTCGTTGATTGAAATAGCCAGCTCGTCGTGGGTGTCGGACATAAGAACTTTTTTGAAAGTCAGTGAACGGTGGTTGCCATAGACAGACATCGGGCTCCCTGCGGCTAGGACAGGAGCGCAGAAAGCAGAAAAGAGATACGGCTGCCGCCGAGCGGCAGCCGTTTCACTTCACCCCTGACGCAGAAATTTGTTGGAAACCTGTACGTTGGCCTGCACATGATCTCCCCAAGCTAAATACTAACATTGGAGCTGCGGCTACGCTGCTCTGCTGGTAATAAAACCTGACCAGGCATGTGATTGACGTGACGGGGAGCAAGTGAAGGCAATGTCAGCCTGGACTCCGACTGCTTCACATTGGTTCCCAAGGTTTCCCCCTTAATCAATTGGGGAACCAGCAACATTGCTTTTCGCGGCGCTGTTTCTCCTCGCGCGACTTGCAGAATAAGGTGCGAGGCCTTGCTGGCAAAATTCGCGGGCGAACAATAATATCGAGCCACCGTAGGGACAATATAGTTGAGGAAAGAATCATCATCCCGGGAGATGATTGCCACATCATTAGGAATGTGAATTCCGGAGCGGAGTAACTGTCCCATCACGGTCAAGACGTGCATGGAATTGGCCACTAACAAGGCGCTCGGGCGTGCGCTCGCTCGCATCAGGCTTTCAATCTTTGCCCGGATCCCCGCGACTGAGCCATTATGTTCTGCGATGGTCAGGCGAGGTTGCACACCCGGGATTGCTTTTGCTGATTCAAGAAATCCCAGCCGGCTGTCCTCATCGCCCGCGCACTGGATGTTTTCAATCAAGAGGGCGATGTGTCTATGACCCTTGGCCAACAGAGTTGCTCCCGCGTGCCGGCAGGTGGCTCGATAGTCAAGGTCCACCGATGGCAAGTGGACGCCAGGTTGTGAGGAACCGTTTATGACCACAGGTAAACCGTGTTCAGCAAACCAGGTCTGCATTTGTGGAGTAGCGCGAAAAAGATTCCAGCAGGCCACGGACTTTTCCTTTACCAGGCTCTCGAGCGCTTTGTACGGACGCCGGGTATAATAACGAGGGCTGGTTTCAACTTCCAATCGGTAACCTGCTTCCGCCAGAAACTCGCGGGTCTCATCCACAAGAAACATGATGAATGGACGCAAGCTATGCAGAGGTCCTGGACTGAGCATGCAGACAACCCTGGAAGGAGCTTTTTTGAGCGGGGCTCGATCCGGCCTCAAGATTCTGCTGCGTTTTCCGTGAACCACATCGATCAAACCCTCCCGACGGAGTTCGCTTAGCGCAGTTCGAACGGTAGGGCGGCTGACGTGAAGACGCTCACACAAGCTGCGCTCCCCTGGAAGCCATTCCGACCAAACGCCTGAAATCAAACCATCACGGAGAACCTTTACCACCTCATTGGAAAGGGAAGTGCGCTGCGGAATTAAATTCATTAACTTTTCAGGCTAGTGTAACGCATAAATCCAAGCTGAATTCAAGTCATTGTTCCAGCTTAAATCTTTCCCATAATTCTCTTGCTCCAACAAGAGTAAGCCATTTGGACTTCGATGCGCAACTGGTCCATAAAAAAGACCATTTCAGCAAAGTTGCACGCGCCCGGGGTTAATGCAACTCTACGTGGCCGTGATGCACGCCCATCCTTTTCAGAACGCGTGTATCAAGTTCCCCCATTGAGCCCTGAGTTTGAGTCACACGCAGGAATACTATTCTCCTTACTAGATGATGCCGGAATGTGACAGTTTAATTGTGACCGCCCCGCGGACTGCTCAAACAGAAAATCTGATCGGCGCGCGCGAACTTTCCCTGCTCCGTCCAGGAGCCTGGGTGATCATTATTTCGCGGGGCGGCACTGTTAATGAAACGGATCTGGCCACGGCGTTGCGTGAGGGTAAGGTCGGAGGAGCGCTCGTGGATGGGTTTTACACCGAACCTCTTCCTGCCCAACATCCATTTTTTGACCTCGATAATGTTATTTTGTCGCCGCATATGTCCGGCGTCTTTGGGATGTACTGGGAAAAGTTCGTCGATCTGTTTTGTGAGAACCTTCACCGATGGCGAGAAAAGAATCCGTTGCTGAATCTTGCCAGCCGAACTCTCGGATACTAATGAGAAGATCCCCCTTACCCATTTCCGAAACAGCTCGTCCGAAGAAAATCATTGACGTGCACGCGGACGTAGGAATTTCGAAAGTCTATCGCTGGCTGGGATGTCGCGAGCTGGGTTTAGTCCTGGAGCGCTCACGACATGCAGGCATTGATTGGTGCATTGCCAGAACCTCTAATCAACAGTGAGCGATCCTTATTCCCATAGTCCTTGTGCCAGCACTCCTAGTTCCGTTGCAGGGCAGCTGACAAGCCCGTTGCCTGCGCGGGCATGGTTGATTGTAGCGCTGCTTTGGGTGGTCGGCTGCCTTAATTACCTGGATCGTGTGATGATCACCACGATGCGCAGCTCTCTGAAGGACGCTATCACAATGACAGACGCTCAATTTGGTTTGCTGACGACCGCTTTTTTGTTGGTCTATGGCGTTCTAAGTCCATTCGCGGGTTTTCTGGCTGATCGCTTCAGTCGATCGCGGGTGATTATTGGAAGTTTATTTGCCTGGTCTTTCATCACGTGGCTGACGGCGCACGCCAAGACATACGAGCAACTACTGGCAACCCGTTTTCTAATGGGAATTAGTGAGGCGTGTTATATTCCTGGTGCCCTGGCATTGGTAACCGATTATCACCGAGGCAGCACTCGTTCACGGGCAACTGGTTTACTTCTGGGAGGTGTATTCGTCGGTTCCGGTTTGGGTGGGCTGGGGGGGTGGCTCGCCGAGCGCCACGGATGGGGCTACGCTTTCAACCTTTTTGGTCTCATAGGAATTGTTTATTGCGTAGTTCTTGCGGTCTTACTCCGTGATCCACCCCGGCCCGAGGAGTCCGAAACGGGCAACGACCCGCTCCAATTTGTACGGGTCGGAGAGGCGCTGCGGAGCTTGTTTCGCAGCGGAACCTTTATTCTTTTACTGACTTACTGGGGCTTGCTGGGACTGGCGGGGTGGATGGTCGTAGGCTGGATGCCTACTTATTTCCAGGAGCACTTTCATATGCGCCAGGGCGCTGCGGGGTTATGGGTAAATGTTTGTCTTTATTCCGCCTGCATGGTGGGGCTCTTCGTGGGAGGAACATTGGCAGACCGTTGGAGCCCGAAGAATCGCTCTGCATGTGTTTTAGTGTCCATCACTGGCCTATGCCTGGCAGCTCCAAGTATTTTCTTAGTAGCCCTCGCCGGGTTGTTCCCCCTTGCAGTGATTGGGCTCATTGCCTACGGACTCACCCGCTCATTTGCTGACGCAGAGATGATGCCTACGCTCTGTCTGACTGTTGATGCTCGTTATCGAGCGACCGGTTACGGCGTATTGAATCTGTTCTCCTGCCTCGTAGGCGGGGCTACGATTTATCTCGGCGGAGTACTGCGCGATACTCACGTCAACATCAATAAGTTATTTCAGTTTGGCGCCTTTGGAATTTTGGTTTGTGCCGCGATTCTGCTGTTCGCCAAAGCACGAATAAATAAGGGGCCTTAATCACTAAATGGGCCCCAGTCATGCTCGAAAGATGCGGCGACCCTCGCAGCTTCGACAGGTCAAGGCCGATGCGAGCGATTGGCGCCAGAACGTTCTTGCTGAGAGCTATAAACCCGCGGCGATTTCTTCGCTCGATAAGATTTTGGTCTTGTATTCCTGCCCGGTGGTTAGGTTTTCTGACCACTTTGCGAAGTACCATTTCGATTGCACAACAATTGGATGGGTGGGAGCCTCTGGAACGATCGCGAATGACAATGGTTCCTCGAACTGTCTCTTCATGTTTTGGGGAGCGCAAAATTTGAAAGCTCATGAAAGCTGCAAAAATCCTTAGGCAAAAAATTAACGATAAAACCGTGGCGTTGGGAGTCCTTGCAACGTTCCATTTTTGGCCGGGCTTAGTGGAGGTCGCGATGCGAGCGGGGCTGGATTACATGATCATCGATTTGGAGCACTTGACCTTTAATCATGAAACGGTAGCCGAGGCGTGTGCCATTGGGCGTCGCGCAGATTTTCCGATCCTGATTAGACCCCCCGCGGCGGAATTTACGCCGATTCGTCTAGCGATGGACCTTGGACCTTGCGGGTTGTTGGTCCCCTATGTGGAAAACATGGAGATTCTAAATATTGTGCGCGAGGCAGTGTATATGAAACCTCGGGGACGGAGAAGGCCTGGTGGTCTTGGGAATTTTTGGGTTCCAAACTATCAGTACGCTACGTGGAAAGAGGAAGTTGAGGATGATCTGATTATCATGCCGCAAATTGAAAGTGTCAAAGGTCTCGAGAACGCCGCAGCCATAGCGCGCGACCCACTCACCACCGCGATGGCCGTCGGGCCGTATGATTTGTCGGCCGATCTGGGAGTATGTTGGCAACCCAACGACCCGAAACTAGTTGAAGCCCTCAATCAGATTCAAAGAGCCGGCGCGGATGCGGGCAAAACCACCTGGATGATTGGCGATGGCGCGGCGTTGATGAAACAAGGGTTCAGATTCTTCTGTATGGCCGAACCGATTATGCTGCTGGAAGGCACGCTGCGCGAGATGGTCAGTAAACTGAAATCAGGCGCGGGAATTGCGGCCAATACGGATGTGCCATTGCCCTGAAGTCTAGATAAGGCCGAAAGCCGAAATCCGAAGGCCGAAAGCCGAAATCCGTGGGTAGAACTAACCAAGGCTGAAGTCGGGAGGCCGAATGGATGCTGAAGATGTATATTGTTTGCTGTTTTAGAATTCGGATTTCGGATTTCGGACTTCGGACTTCGGACTTCATTCGACCCTCGGCCTTCGGATTTCGGATTTTGACCGCAATATCTTTCCACCAATAAATTTCGCTTTGCCGCCCAGATTTCGCTCGATGCGGAGCACCTCATTCCACTTCGCCATGCGTTCGCTTCGGGCAAACGAACCGACTTTGAGCTGGCCCGCATTAGTCCCAACAGCAAGATGCGAAATAAAAGTATCTTCGGTTTCGCCCGAACGAGCTGATACAACTGGATTCCATTGAGCGTTCTGAGTTGCGCGAATGCATTCCAGCGTTTCGGTCACAGTGCCTATTTGATTCAGTTTGATAAGAACGGCATTCGCCAGGTTCTTCTCAATCCCATATTGTATTCTTTCGAGATTCGTCGTGAAGAGATCGTCACCAATGATCTGGATTTTATCACCCATCCTTTTGGTGAAGGCAGCCCATGCATCAAAATCGTCCTCGGCAAAAGGATCTTCGACGGAAACGATCGGGTAACGCTCGCACCATGTCACCAGCAACTGCGCAAACTCTTCCGACGAAAACGCGCGGGACTCCATTCCTAAATGGTAATTCCCGTCGTGAAATAATTCGCTGGCGGCAATATCGAGCGAAATGGCGATATCCCGTGAAGGTTGATAACCGGCCATTTTGATGGCCTCTAATAAATATTCGAAGGCTTGTTCATTAGAATCAAAAACGGGCCAATAACCACCTTCGTCGGCAAGACCAGCAAGACGGCTCCGGCTTTTCATTAATTCGCCGGCTCGATGATAAACATTAAAAGTCATTTCCAGGCATTCAGCATAAGATTGCGCTGCGACACAGATAATCATGAAATCCTGTACGTCGATACGGCGCGCGCTGTGAGCGCCGCCGCCGAAAATCTGAATTTCAGGCAGCGGAAGTGTGTCCCCCTGACCAAGATAAGCGTAGAGCGGCACGCCGGAAGTATTGGCAGCAGCCCGCGCCAAAGCCATCGACGTACCTAAAATGGCGTTAGCTCCCAGGCGGCTCTTATTGTTTGTGCCATCCAAATCGATGAGCGCTCGATCCAGCTTTCCCTGTTCACAAACATTTCTGCCAGAAAGTGCGTGGTGAATATCCTCGTTAACGTGCTGAATGGCTTTCTGGACGGAACGGCCAAGGAACTTCTGAGAGGTGTCATCTCGCAATTCAAGGGCTTCATATTTGCCTACCGAAGCGCCCGAGGGAACGATTGCCGAACCCTCCACGCCGTTGCGCAGTTTGACTGTCGCCTCCAAAGTCGGATTACCCCGCGAATCAAAGACCTGGTGCGCTGTAATTGATGTTATTTCCATGGCAATCGGAAAGTCGTGCCCTCCATTGAGCGTATATCGCGGTAAAATCCTGGTTTCCGGACGGCAGTAATTCAGAAACGAAATTTCGCACGAACTGTCGCTCTGTTTCCTTTCCTGCCAGGTACTCGACTGGCGATTTCCCATCGATTCGGGCCAGCATCAGCATGAGCAAAAGCCGGCTTACGCGCGGAGCGAGCGTAGACTTTCGATCGTTTCCAAGATTTTCAAAATATTCCTGCCAAACGGCCTGGGCAAGTTCAAGACAGGCGGCCCCATCCGCCAAAATCAATGATTTAAGAAACAGATGATTCAAAAGAAAGGCCAGGTCGAAGGCTGGATCACCAAACCACGCGACTTCATGGTCCAGCAATATCAGACGGTCAGCGCGAATCATGATATTCTTTGGGCTGTAATCCCCATGAACCAACGCGATTTGAGAGGCGAGCAATCGCTTCGCTTCCATTTCAAACTGGCTTCGCAGCGACGGGTGGCGCATGCCCGTGGTAATCAAATAGGGATGCACTCGCAACGCATAAAAATTCTCCCCGGTTGGAAACTGCTGCCGAGCGACAGCATCCTCCCACGAAACCTTGTGAATAGTCGCCAGTAGTCGCGCCACCGCACGAGCCACCTTTAAATCGAATTTTCCGGCCAGCAATTCGTGTTTCCACGTAACGTAGCCATCGCCCAGAAACTCCATGACAAAAAAACATTGCTCGCGCTCACCGAGCACCAGCGGCAGGACATTTTGGGGAACATGGGATTGCGCATAACGAATGAACTTTTGCTCGACCTGGTTTCGAGAGATATCCGCCTGCCACTCGTCCTGGACCTTCAATCTTGGCAAAGCCTGTTTAACGACCAGTTTACGCGCACCATCTTCCAGCAGAAAAATTTCGCTGGAAACGCCACCAGCCAACGGCGTGACGCGGACGTCGTGACCGGACAAGACGTTTCGCTCCCGGAGACTCTGGATAACTCTTTCGTGGCTCATGACATGTGCAAATAGCCTGCTAAATGCCGCGCTCGCATCGATGTTCTTTTGTGTCACATCGCTTGGTAACTTTGGCAAGCGCAATTTCCCTGCTGGTAAACTATGTGAACCAGTTGACAGTGCGGATACCTCAATGGCAAGCTTGCGGCCGCAATAAGAAAACGGTCCTGTTCCGGTTAACACGTTGAAGCCGGCCTTTTGCCAAAGCGGTCAGGCTCGCTGCCAACTAACGAGTTGGACCGAAGCCTACCACAATGCGAGCGGAATATATTACTAATGTCCGGCTATTATTCCCTGGAGAACGGATCCAGAACGGAAATCTATTATTACAGGAAGGCAAGATAGCAGCGGTTAACCTGCCAGAAGCCCCCTCACAAAGTGTGGCCACCGACGGCCAGGGACAGTTGCTCACACCGGGTCTCATCGATGTCCATACCCATGGCATTCACAGGTTCTTTTATCATTATGATACTTCCGCCGAGGATTTTGCCGGCGCCAGCCACACCCTTGCACGATATGGCACCACCTGCGTCTTTCCCACCGTTGTGCCAGGAAAAGAACCAGACCTGCCTTCTCGGCTCAGCCGTTTGCCGGAAAATTTCCCTGACCAAGGTGGAGCCTGCATGCCGGGCTTGCATTTGGAGGGGCCTTTTGTGGCGCTTGGTGGAGCAGCTTGTGCCACCATGCCCGGTGACCTGTCTCTCTTGAATGATATGTTGGCTGCTTGTCACGACCGAGTCGCTATCATGTCAATCAGTCCCGACCAGAAAAACATCCTGCCGGTAATCGAGAATCTTCGGGAGCGCGGCATTGTTCCATTCATGACACACACCCGCGCGAGCGCCGAGCAAACGCAGGCCGCCATTGATGCCGGGGCAAGGCATGCCACCCATTTTTATGACGTGTTCCCAGTGCCGGAGGAAAAGGATCCGGGCGTGCGACCGGTCGGAGCAGTCGAAGCGATATTGGGAGATCGGCGCGTGAGTGTGGATTTCATTTGTGATGGCGTGCACGTCCATCCTGCAGCGATACGCGCAGCGTTGGCTGCCAAAAGCTGGGGTGGTGTGCTCCTCATCACTGATTCCAACATCGGGGCGGGCCTGCCTTCCGGAGACTATGACACCCCTTGGGGTTATAAAGTGCGGGTGAGTTTAAATAACGGAACGAGACACGCGACTTTGAATTTTCTGGCAGGCAGTGCTCTTACCATGAACCTGGGGATTAAGAACCTCCTGCAGTGGCTTGATCTACCTGCTGAACAGGTTTGGGCTATGGGGACACTCAATCCTGCTCGCCTGATGAACCTAACCAGCAAAGGCCGACTCACACCCGGCGCGGATGCCGATTTGGTTTTGTGGGACGACAATCTAGAGCCAATCAAGACCTGGGTAGCCGGCCGATGCGTCTATCAGGCCCAGCCATCATGAAGCAATCATTCAACTATCAACCCTCGACATGCATTCCCTTTCGTGACCTTAAAGTCATCGAGCGTGTACGAAGAATTAAACGTAAAGATATCGCCAAACATTGGAACCCGAACTTTCGCATCCAGGTGCTGCCAGACGCCGAAATCGAATTCCTGTGGATTGCGGACATGTTTCATCGCATCCAACAAGCCGCCAACCAGGACCGCCAGATTGTGCTGATCATGCCCAATCCCTGGCCCTCGTATAGCAAGGTCGCCTATCTCATTAACAAATTCCGAGTAAACTGCCGCAAGGTCCACACATTTAACATGGACGAGTATGCTAATGAGCAGGGACAGATTGCGCCGGAATCCTGGCCGCTGGGATTTGCTCACGCCTTCAAGAAATACTTTTATTTGAACATCGACCGGGAACTTCGCCCGCCAGAACACCAAATCCATGGGTTGAGCAATAAGAACATTAAGGATTACGGACGCATGCTGGATGACCTTGGCGGCGCCGACATCTGCTACAGCGGGCCGGGGTGGACCGGGCACCTGGCATTCATCGAGCCGGATGCGCCGGAGTTTTCAGCGCCGAGCCTGAAAGCCTGGAAGCAGATGGGGCCACGCGTTTGCACGCTTAGTCCCTTTACAATTGCGCAAAATTCGATGCACGGAAGCTTCGGAGCGAGTGGCGATTTGTGCGCCGTCCCACCCAAAGCCGCGACGATCGGTCCGGCGGAAGTGATCGGAGCCAGGCACCGGATTGACTTGCACGCGATTAGCGTGGGCGGCTCTCCCATTTCCTGGCAGCGCCTCACCACCCGACTCGTCCTGCACGGACCTGTCACACCACGCTTGCCCGCTTCCATCCTGCAAACACTTCGCACAGATGTTTGGGTGTCAGAAAGCGCTGCTCAGGACATTAAGCCGCGCTTTGATATTGGTTATTGAAACAGAGAGGATACTAGAATGACGACCATGACACAGGAATCTTACTGGGCGCACGTGGACCTTGGCACGGTGCCGCACATCATCGTGCCACCGCCGGGCCCCGAATCCAAGGCTCTTCACGCCCGCTGCACCGAACATTTCAAAGGCTTGAGCACGCAGGTGAAACTTTTCCCAGTGGCTTTCGAGTCCGGCCAGGGCTGTACCCTGCGAGATGTCGATGGCAATCGCTATATCGATTTTTCCTCTGGGATCTATGTCACGACTCTGGGCCATTGCCATCCCAAAGTCACCGAAGCCGTTCAGCAGTATGCCGGGAGGTTAATGAACGCCCATGACTTCACCACTCCAATCAAAACCATGCTGCTCGAGAAGTTGGCAGAGGTGCTGCCGGGGGATTTAAACAGCTTTCAATTCTATGATTGCGGCACGGCGGCGGTCGAAGCCGGGATGCGTGTGTGTCGCGCGGCCACGAAAAAATGGGAACTCCTTTCCTGCTTTAACGATTTTCATGGCAAAACTTATGGAGCAGTTTCTCTCGCGGATTTTCGCTCGTTTGTCTATGGCCCGGTGCGCGCTCCTGGCACGCACTTGTTGCCCCGGCCGGACCCCTATCGGCCGCACTGGATCAAAGCCGACGGCACGATTGATACCGATAAATACATTCAATTCTACGACGAGTACCTGGCCCGCGGCACCACCGGCCAGGTAGCGGCCTTTGTGCTGGAGCCTATTCAGGGCTGGGGCGGGTCCGTAATACCTCCAGACGACTTTTTCCCAAAGCTGCGTCAGCTTTGTGACAAACGCGGCGTGCTATTGATGGCCGATGAAGTGCTGACCTCCTGGGCGCGCACTGGCAAGTGGCTATGCCTCGATCATTGGAAAGTTTTGCCCGACGTGGTCACCATCGGCAAAGGATTTGGGAATGGCTTTCCGGTCACTTGCGTGGCGGTGCGCGAGCCCTACAAGGAATGTTTCGAATCCATTTCCGCGTCCTCCAGTTATGGGGGTAATCCTATGGCTTGCGCCGCGGCGCTGGCCAGCACAGAAGTCATCGAGGAAGAGAACCTGCTCGAGCGCTCGTTGCACCTGGGTGATTTGGCTCTCAAACGAATGCGCAAAATGCTGTCCGAGCATAAAATAATTGGTGATGTGCGAGCCAAAGGTTGTCTGATGGGAATCGAGTTGGTCAAAGATCGAAAAACCAAAGAGCCATTTGATGCGGCCGGCAAGCTCGTTTACCAAAAAGCCTTTGGCAAAGGGTTGGCGTGGATTCCAGCGGGGCATATTTTGCGAATGAGCCCACCGGTCGTTATGGAAGATGAAGTCTTGCTCAAGGGGCTGGATATCATTGACGAAACCATCGGCGAAACCGAACGGGAACTGGGTTACTCATGACGGTCATCAAGTTCGGTGTCATTGGTTCCGGCCTGATGGGACGTGAGTTTGCCAGCGCGGCCGCCCGTTGGTGCCATTTGCTGGACCTGAATGTGCGCCCGGAACTTGTCGCCCTCTGCAGCCGTTCCTCAGCCTTACCCGCGTGGTGGCAACAGAATTTTCCCACCATTCGGCAATACACCACCGATTACCGCACGCTGCTTTCCAATCCCGAAGTGCAAGCTGTGTATGTTGCGGTGCCGCACCATCTGCATCGAGAGATTTACTGCGCCGTCCTCGAGGCAGGAAAACATTTGCTTGGGGAGAAACCTTTCGGCATTGACCTGCCTGCTTGTGAGGCGATTTTGGCTTCCGCGAAGCGCCAGCCTAATCTCATGGTCCGTTGTTCCTCGGAGTTTCCATTCTTTCCTGGTGTCCAACGCATTGGAGACATGCTCGAAGCCGGATCGTTTGGCCAAATCCTGGAAGTCCACACCGGTTTTCTGCATTCCAGCGACCTGGACCCTAATAAACCCGTTAATTGGAAACGGATGATCGAGTTTAATGGGGAATACGGCGTGCTCGGTGACCTGGGCATGCACGCATGTCATGTCCCATTTCGCGCCGGATGGATACTGCAGAATGTCCGAGCCATCCTGAGCAACATCGTTAAAGAGCGACCCGATGGCAAAAACGCTCGGGTCGCTTGCCCTACCTGGGACAATGCCACATTGCTCTGTCAGAACCTTGACCCCGTTACAGGAGAACCTTTTCCATGGCTCCTCAGAACAGAACGGATTGCTCCCGGACAGAAGAACAACTGGTATTTGGAAATCTACGGGACACGCTCCTCGGCACGCTGGAGCAGCAGCCGAGCTGATATCCTGGAGGTGCTTGAATATGATGGAGGCGAACAGGTTTGGGGTCAAATTCAGATGGGCCAGGAGACGGCTTTCAAAAGCATTACCGGAGGCATTTTTCAGTTTGGGTTCAGCGATGCCATTGTGCAAATGTGGGCGGCGTTTCTTTACGAACTCGAACACGGCAAACCTTTGAAAAAGTTTGCCGGTTGTGTCCGACCTGATGAGGTGCTTCTGAGCCATCGCTTGTTTACGGCGGCACTGGCGTCGCAGAATATGAATGAAGTCATTTCTTTATGAATTCCTATTCCTTATGAGAGCGTTTCCAAACTTCTGCCTCGCCCATGCAGCTTTGCAACCTTTGTCGATGGATTCTCAATTCGGCAATAAACCCAGAGGTTCCGCATGAGCCTGTTAGCAGGCGCAGCAGTCCGCGATATCACACCGCAGGAGCCACAATTCCTCGTCGGCTATCCGCATGTACCACGCATCTCCGAGGGCATTCACGACCCGCTATTGGCTTCGTCACTTTACCTTTTTGATGACCCGACCGCTCTCTTGTTTATCGCGGTGGATATTCTATTTATCTCCCCTGAAACCGTAAGTGCGTGTCGAGTTGCGCTCAGTCAGGCCACTGGGGTGCCTGAACAAAATATCCTCATTAGCGCGACTCATACCCATTCCGGCCCGGTCACGAACACCGTCCTTGCCTGGCGGAACGATCCGGTGGTGCCACCAGCGGACCTTTCATACATGGAACAATTTCGCGATACCATTATCGAAAGCGGCCTCGCTGCATATCGCACTGCACAGCCGGCGCGATTGGCGGTGACCACCGCACAGGCTTCCGGGGTGGGTGGCAACCGACTTGATCCAATGGGCCCATTCGATCCCGAAATTGGGTTGCTGTCGGTTCAAAGTCAGCGAGATGCCCGCTTCATCGCGCAGGTTGTTATCTATGGCATGCATCCCACGGTGTTGCACGAAGACTCTCGACTCGTTTCCTCGGATTTCCCCTTTTTTACGCGGCGGCATCTTACCAAAGCATATCCTGAGTTGGTTACACTCTTTCATCTTGGTCCCTGCGGCAATCTTAGTCCGCGCTACCACGTCAAGGCTCAAACGTTTGGCGAGGCTCAAATCCTGGGAGAGCGTCTGGGCGGTTCGGTCCTAAACGCATTGAGAATGTTGAGAGATGCCGATTTTAGCGCGGATCAGCACCTGGCCGCGGGACGAGCTTACACCGAGTTGCCCACTAACACTTTTGAATCAATTTCAACAGCGCAGCAGAAGTTGCAGCAGGCCACCGAAAATTACCAAAGGCTCAAACGAGAAGGTAGCCCGCACGGCCCTTTGCGCACGGCCGAATGCGAAGTATTCGGTCGCGAAGAAGCGCTGACGCTGGCCACTGCGCAGGCCGATGGAGAATTGGCCAAGTGGCAAGACCGTTACCGCTCCGCCGAGGTGCAGGTGTTGCGTTTGGGAAAAGTGTTTATCGTCGCCTGGCCAGGTGAACAGTTTGTCGAATACGCACTCGAATTAAAACGGAGGGCGGGACACCGCGTATTCATCATCAGCCTGGCAAATGGGGAGTTGCAAGGTTACATCGCTACGCCTCAAGCTGAGGCGGCAGGCAGTTATGAAGCAGCCTTTGCGATGTTCAAGCCGCAGGCGGGCGATTGCCTGATCGAGGCTGCTCTTCACCTCATCAAACAACTTGCGTGATGCTTTTGGCGATAGACTGCGGTTCAACCAACCACAAGGTTGCTCTCTTCGATGAGCGCCTCAAGCGCCAGGCCGTTTGCGCCGCACCCGTGCGCTATACTGTGCGCGATGCAGAGCGCGTCGAATTTGATCCGGAGTGGATTTGGAGCACGACCCTGTCACTCATCCGTCAAGCTTGCTTGAATGCCTCCATTGCGCCATCTGCAATTACCACCATCGCTTTGGCGAGTCAGGCTCAGACCTTCACGCTCTTGGAACCATCCGGCCAGGCGGTAATGCCGTTCATAAGCTGGGCCGACAAAAGGGCCGTTCGAGAGTCCGCCGAATTGGCATCGCAATTCGGTGATTTTCGGTTGCATTGCAGTTTCCCATCGCCGCTACCCCAATTACAGCTCTCAAAACTTTTATGGACACGCCGCCATCATCCCGATTGGTTTAGCTCGCAGACCAGGGTCGTGTCGTTGCCGTCATTTCTCGCATTGCGCTTGGCAGGATTGCATGTCACCGACAATAACTTAGCCGCAATGAGCGGCGTGTACTCTTGCCGCAGTAATGACTGGTGGCCCGCGGCATTGGGTCCGTGCGGCCTCGAGCGCCGACAGATGGGAGACCTGGTCGCTGTTGGTCAAAGCGTAAACGCGGGTAGCAAGCACTCCGACCTTGCCATGGCGCCAGATTTGCGTTTTGTCTCCGCTGGTAACGACCAAACCGCCGGAGCCTTTGGCAACGGGGCTCGTTCCGGCAAAATCGTTCTGACTCTCGGCACGGCCTTGGTCGTTTACCGCTATGCAGGCGAAAGTCCCGGCCCGTTTGAGAGCGCTGGATGCTGGGGACCGTACCCCGGCGGTGGGTTTTACGAGCTGGCAGCGTGCGATGAAGGTTGCGCAGCATTGGACTGGGCGGTGGAACAAATAATGCCCGGCAATGAACCTCGTTTTTTCGAACTCGCTTCCGCTGCCGCTCCCGGCGCGACACTATTTTATCCGCAGCGCATGCACCATCCTGATGCCTGGCAAGGAACGGCGGATTTGGGCTCATTAGCCCGAGCCGTTTTGGAAGGCATTTGTTTCCGCGCACGTCAAATGATTCAACAGGAACTTCAGCTCGTGCTGAATGACACCCCTCTTTGCGTCGTGGGTGGTGGCAGCCAATCCGAATTCTGGCTTGAAATTCTTGCCAACGTCCTTGACTGCCCGGTGATACGAGGGGAAGGTGATATTCTCCTGGGCGCGGCCATGATAGCCCAACCGGAAATAACCCCGCCGCTCAGTGGCAGAGTGCGGATGATTGAGCCAATACCGTCAACAGTAGCCCGCTACGAAGATCAATATCAGTCCTGGCTGGAACAGAGCCAGCACGCCTCCCTATGAAAAACATGGATGCCAAAGCCGGTACTTCGGCCCTGCCCTACACCGACACCAAACCTGTCGGGGCGCCGGACTTCTACTTCGCCATCAATGCTACTTTCCGATTCATCCTGCAAACGCTCGGCGCTGAAGGTCTTCGACGATACTGGACTGAGCTTGGCTCGCGCTATTTTGTTCCAGTAACCGAGCGGTGGCGTCGGGAAGGATTGCCCGGCGTGGCAGCGTATTGGCGAGCCTTTTTTGACGCTGAACCGGGCGCTGAGGTCGAGGTAGTTCCGGCTCAAAACACCGTGACGTTGCAAGTACATGTTTGTCCCGCCATACGCCATTTGCGCGCTCATGGCCGCGAAATTGTTCCCTGCTTTTGCCAGCATTGTTATTTTATTAGTGAAGCACTGGCTGCACCGGCAGGGATGACCGTCCGAATCGAGGGCGGCAACGGATCTTGCCGTCAAATTTTTGCGCGGCGCGAAACTAATCTGCCGCCGCAGGATCTCGCTAACATCAAGGAGGCCACATGCTAGGAGTTTACGACTTTTGCGGGCATTACGAATGGACCTTTGCCTGGCTGCATCAACAAGGCGATGCCGCGCTGGTCCGTCGATATTGGGATGAAGCAATCAATCTCGATTCCCAGCAGCACGCCCGCGACCTCATTTTGAGCAAAGGGATCACTGGGATGGCGGAGTACTGGGGCCATACCTTAAAGGAAGAAAACGCTGCTTTTCACACCACTGCCACCGAAAAACTTTTTCGGATTGATATGCACGCCTGTCCTTCCAAAGGGTTCCTTTTGAACAATGGCCTCGAACAATATTCTGATTATTGTGACCATTGCATGGGATGGATTGGACCGATGCTCAAGGACGCCGGATTCGTGGTGGATCACCAGCATAACCACTGCGGTCAATGCTGGTGGGAGATTCGCCAACGCATAGATCCCACTTTGCCAAGCGCGCCAGGAACGCTTGCGGGAGCAAGAGATGTGCGCCTAACACGGGAATGGAGTTCTAAAAAGGGGTCCATAGATACTTACAATCGTGCGACACAGCCTGATGACAAGCAACCCGAGGCGAAGGAACGTGATCACCCGGCGAGCGGCTAAGGTTATGCGCACTTTGTTCCGCTCGTCACGCTATTTGATCTAGGCGCTCAGGTTCCAGTTGACGGATCGATTAGCTAAATACTCAGACAAATTCGTGTTCGAGATCACGCACCACCAACACGGGACACGACGCAAGACGGACGACGTTTTCCGCCGTGCTGCCTAGTAAGACACGATCGAGTCCGGTGTATCCATGGGTGGAGAGAACGATAAGATCGGATTTCTCGCGTTTGGCAGCACCAACGATTTCTGTTATTGGATGGGCGACTTGGACCCGACTGCTCACTTTGAGATCGGCAAAGCGGCCGTCTTTGAGCAAAGCGTTCATCTGCCGGACGGCAGCGCGCTCGCTGTCCTCGACCAACTTGCCATAGTCGACCATATCGAAATCGGATGATGAAAAATAGTAAGCAGGATGGACCGCATGGAGCAACGTTTGGCTGGCATGGAACTGCCGGGCAAATGCTATCGAATATTTGAGTGCCTTCAGCGAGCAATCGGAGAAATCCAGGGGCACTAGGATTCTTTGTAATTTGAGATGTGAACCATTTTGGCCAGCGCGCAACGGTTGTTTGTTTCGCACGACCAAGACAGGGCAAGGGGCATGGCGGACGACACGCTCGGCTGTACTGCCCAAGAAAACATGTTGCAAGCCAGTATATCCATGAGTGGCCATGATGATTAGGTCCGTTTCAATCCTTCGCGCCATGTTGTCAATCTCCTCAAAAGAGCGTCCTCGGCAAACCAGCGTTTCGACCCGTTTCGGGTCGAGTGCATTTTGCTTAATTAAATTTTCGAGATGCCCTCGAGCGCTGGCAATTTCTTTGTCTTTTTTGGTTGGCGGCGGAAAAGAAGTCATGAATGCGGGCACAGGCAGAGGCTCGATTACGTGCAACAATGTGAGTTTTGCGCCGAACTGCTCCAGAAACGGCAGAGCGTATTCCAAGGCATTTTTGGATGGTTCGGAGAAATCGATTGGCACGAGAATGGACTTGAGCCGGAGTTGGGAACGAACAGGATCTCTTACAAGCGTAGATAAAGATCCATTGCGGGCTCCATTCACTTTTCGCAGTGATGCGGCGACGGCGCCAGACCGGCTTTTTTGTTTGGGAGTGATGGTTTTCATATAAAAATATTTAGTGATGTTTTACGTTTCAAGGTGGCGCAACCGGGGCTGGGGTTCTCTCCAGGGCTTGGCAATTACTACTCATTTTTTGACCTATGCGGAAGTGTTCAGTAAAACTGCGGCACCACGAATTTTCCCCGCACGTAAACACTCTAGCGATGGATTTTAGGGCCTGGAGGACCAGATCACAACTGGCCTGGGATGATTTCAGGTCTAGGCCATTTCGTTTCCGCCAAAAGCCGACCGGCCGAATGTAAAACCATGGCCAGCATGCTTCTGAATCTTAGACTGAATTATAGTCGAGACAGCCTCAAACGGTTGGGTTGAAGGCATGTCACAAATGAAAAAGGGGCGGGCTTGTTCGTGATACAACCAGGAGCCCGCCCACGGTTTCAAACCATCGTTATTATGATTTTACCTCTATCGTTTGTGGTTTTGCTTTCTCGTTCTTTGGCAGATGAACCTTCAGTACACCGTCTCTGAATTCGGCGCTCACTTTGGAGCCATCTGCACCTTCCGGCAGTGTGAAGCTCCGGAAGAAAGTTCCGTATGACCGTTCAATACGGCGATACTTCTTGTCCTTTTCCTCCTTTTCGAACTTTCTCTCCCCATTAATAGTGAGCACGCCGTTCTGGACGTTGACCTTTACATCTTCCTTCTTTACTTCAGGAAGGTCTGCTTTCACTAACCATTCCTTCTCATCTTCAATGATGTCCACAGACGGTGCCCATTCGGCAAGGGTCATGAGTTCCTTCTCGCCATTGGCCACCCTCGTCGGCGACAAGCCCAGAAACTTTGCGAAACGGCCTTGAAGATCCTCCATTTCTTTGAAGGGATCCCACTTTGTCAATGCGTTCATCACGTGTTCCTTTCGAGGGGCTGTGTTACCTGCCACCTCCCGAGCCCCTTTGCGAGCGGTGGCTGCTGTGGCTACATCCACCTCAGCACATTCAACAATTCCCCGAAGTCAAGAATCGCGCTCTTCAATTCTTGGCAAAGGCTCTTCCTTTTTTGTTCGCGCCATCACGGCTTGCTGATGGCTGGCATGCAAACAACAGCAATAATTACTAATCGTTCACCAAATGATGCAAAGCAACTGATTACCAGATCCGTGATTGTCTGAGTATGAGTAAAGCTGTCTGGGCTATTTCTTCCACCTCCCAGACACCAACCCGCCGGTGCCGCCGGCGCCCAATTTTACCATCGGGGTCAGCGCTTCGCCAGACGCGGCCGGCACGGCGGGCGGCGCGGGAAGTTATCCAAGCAACTCCACTTGCCAGCTCATGGCGTCCCCAAATCCGGGTTGGGGTTTCCTGAAATGGACTGAGAACGGCGCGCAGGTCGGCACGTCTGCCAACTACTCGTTCACCGTGCGAAGCAACCGCGCGCTCGTCGCCAACTTCATTCTGGCCTACACCGTCACCACCGGCGTTTCGCCCAGTTACGGCGGAGCTGCAGATTTCAGGAAACTCGCTTTGACCTGGATATGAGACGGGCGCATATCTCCCGGCGCTCCATAGTGGAGCGGTTTGATGGTGCGTAACGTGTAACGTCCTTCATCGTCTGTGTAGAATATGCCCGCAGCGTGAAGACCTGCGATTTCTCATTGACAACAGCGGAGTCAAACAATAAAATGGCCTCATCCATGATTGTGCATGCATCAATTCTGCTGCTCTGCGGGAGAGCAGGCTGAGTGCATTATCGGGAATAACCAACCAACACCCCAAGTATGAAAACTAGACGCAGGATTCTCAGACTCGTCGCCGCCTCGGCCATTGGTTTTGGCCTCCTCGGTGAAGCAACCGGCCAGCCGTTGCGGGCGTATTACACAAACACCCTGACCCCGGATCTCAAGGTGACCGCGGACACCTCTAAACCCGGATTCATCTGGAACGTCTTCGCCAACCAAGCGAATCAGATTAATAGCTACGAACGCACGGTCGAAGCCCTTACGGGACGGGTGACCGATGCCTTCGGCGTCCTGCTGGAAAATCTGGCCGACACCAACGCGCAAGGCGCGGCCCTCGCCCTGGCCAGCCCCCTCAGTTCATCCAATGCAACGGCACGGTTCGAAATTGCTACGGTGATCAACCTCAACCTTGCTGGCGGGGGCGCCGGTGGGAACTTCACCCCGGATGACCAAATGCCAGGTATTCCCGCGACGGATGCTTCAACCGCCGGCATTGCAGCCGAGGCGATTACCTATCTCGATTTGCCGGCGGGACTCACCAGGTTGGGCTTCGTGAGCGATGACGCTTTCTGGGTCACGGCGGGCAAAGTGTACGATGCGTTCGATGCCATCTACGTAGGAGCAAGACTTCCCGGCACAGAAACGATCCTTTACGTGAACGTGCAGGAAGCGGGCGTGTATCCCTTCCGTCTTCTTTACGAGAATGGTGGCGGCAGCGGCCACATTGAGTGGTACACGCTCCTGCCGGACGACACCAAAGTGCTGGTCAATGACACGGCCAACGGCGGGGTCGCGGCCTACCGGGCCTCCACCACTAGCATCCCTACCTACGTCAAGCGCGTGGTGCCTGATCCCGTCCCGCGCCAGGCGGACCGCGTGAGCCCGTCGCTCCAGATTGAGCTATCCGATGGGACGACCACGACAGTGGCTGACGCGTCCATCGCGCTCAGTTTTGACGGAAGCCCGGTTACGCCCGTGAAGACTCGTAATGGCAGCGTGGTGACCGTGACTTACACGCCCGCGGGGCTCCGGTTCCCCGGCGAACATCACACCGCCAGTTTGAGCTTCACCAACAGCGCTGGCGCGACCCGCAGCAAACAGTGGTCGTTCTACTGCCTCAAGAACATTGTCCTGCCCGCGCCAGTGTTGACCGAGAACTTTGATTCCTATGCCGAGGGCGATGTGCCGACCGACTGGACGGCTGTGAACTTCAGTGACTCGAACGGTTCGGGTCTGAACCTGGATGATCTCCACTCGGATTCTTACCTCGGCTGGATTGTGGTCAGCAAGACTCGATTAGACGGGTTGAAGGCTGGTCAAATCCCTCTCCCAGCCGCGCCCGGCCAACTGTCCAATGGCGTACCGGTGACCATCGCCGACTCGATGCAGGGTAACATCCTTTATGAGGAGTCCGATGTGCGGAGCGGCAATCAGGTGCAATTCATAACCACTAAGGCATTTAACCTGTCCAGCGTCGCCAATCCCGCGCTTTCGTTCTTTTGTCTCTACAACCAAAACCAGGATAACATTGGGGCGGTGGAGTATTCGGTGGATGGAGGCAGCAACTGGCTGCCGGTGGTGTATTTCTTGGACCAAACGGATCGCGGAGGGGACATCGTGCTGATGCCGGATGGCACCGTGGACTCGGTCGCCACCTTGACCAATGCCAATAACGACACCGCCACCTGGACGGACAACAGCGTGACGAAAGGCCACAATTATGGCGACGGAATCGCTGCCCCGATCTCCCAGGCGTTGGGCCGGTTCATTGCCCCGCGCAACAACGACGATCCGGTGTTTGACAAGCGGCTGGAAATCTTCCGCCTGCCGATGGCCAGCCATAAGTCGGATGTGCGGTTGCGCTTCGCGTACCTGGGCACGGCCAGTTGGTATTTCGGCGTGGACAACCTTTCCTTCTACGATGTGGCGGCGCCGGTGACGCCGAAGTTGAACATTGCTCTTGCGACCAGCAACGTGACGATTTCCTGGACGGGGGATGGCACGCTCCTGGAGGCGACGACGTTGGCCGGGCCGTGGACCGTCTCGTGGAGCCAAGCCAATCCGCAGACGCAGCCGGCTGCGGGTTCGAAGTTCTATAAGATCGGGCCGCCCTAACGGGCCTGGAAAGCAGTCTTTCGCTGGCGGCGCTCATAATCGGGCGCCGCCAGCGAAGCGTTTTATGATGACTGGTGTGCACGCAACTCAATTATTACGTGCGCCGTCGCGGGCTTACTGGTTGGGGAAGGCAGCCGCCGCTGCCGATCCGGTTCCGGGTGCCGTTTGAGCGCCAGCCAGCGTGTCTGTTCTGCCGCCTTCAAAGCGCTGGCCCAAATCGGACACGTACACCTCGGGCTTGGGGTTGCTCACGTGAACCGGTTCGTAAGTCGATCAGCGACACATTAGTCCTGGGTAGGGCTTCCTAGTGGGTTGTCTGCAGGCCACGCAGGCCACAGCAATATTTGCTAATCATTCACCAAATGATGTAAAGCGATTGCTTCCCAACTCTGCGATTTTCCAAGTATGAGTAAAGCTCGCTGGGTTATTTCGTCAACCTGCTACTCAACGGCGCGCTCTATTCGGTCGTATCCGTTTCCTCCAACACAAAACCAAACGCGGCAAGGCGAGCACGGTTTCGACAAGCTCGTTCAGTTGCCCGCAGCCGAAAGGACAGTAATGAAAACAAATCGCTTCGCCAGCCTGATCGCCTTGTGTGCCTGCCTGGCGGGCGTGCCGGCCACTCAGGCAGTCACAAATGTCTTTTTCGACGCATCGCAAACCTCGACACTCGTCCTCTCGAACATCAACGCCGTCACCATCCGCAGTGGCGATTACGTTTTCACTTACTCGGCGGACGGTTATTGGTCGTCGGGCGGAGGGGCACCGACGGGACGATTCTTCAGCGTGCTGTGGCCAAACGGTGTGCAGGCTCAGGCCATCACCGCCGGGCCCTCACTCGGAACTGGCGCAAACATTACGCTCAAGCGCGCGGACGGTAAGCTATTTGATTTGCAAGCGTTCACCGGAAAAATTCTCCTTAACACCGCGGGCGCAGGCGGCGCGTTCGAAATCATGCCGCAGTTGAACGGCAATGACGCTTTGAACAATCCTTTGCAGTATGACTGCACTGGTTACGCTGGCGCGAGTTTTCCCTACGCCACCGCGCTGTCCGGGTACGACACTTACCAGATTCACATGTGGGGCGATTTCGCGCTGACGGCACTCACGTTGATTGACACCAACCCACCTGTGCCGCCGGCGCCCAATTTTACCATCGGGGTCAGCGCTTCGCCAGACGCGGCCGGCACGGCGGGCGGCGCGGGAAGTTATCCAAGCAACTCCACCTGCCAGCTCATGGCGTCCCCAAATCCGGGTTGGGGTTTCCTGAAATGGACTGAGAACGGCGCGCAGGTCGGCACGTCTGCCAACTACACGTTCACCGTCCGAAGCAACCGCGCGCTCGTCGCCAACTTCATTCTGGCCTACACCGTCACCACCGGCGTTTCGCCCAGTTACGGCGGAACTACGTCCGGCGACGGCACGTTCAACAGCAACTCAGTCGTCATGGTCTCGGCGACTCCGATCGCCGGTTTCAACTTTGTGAACTGGACGGAGTTCGGAACGCTCGTCAGCACATCGGCCAATTACAGCTTCAACCTCACCGCGAATCGCATGCTGGTCGCAAACTTCGCGCCCGCCGGCGCCAGCGCGACGTTCGACTTCGACACCGGTACGCCAGCGGTTGGCCCGGGCCAGGGGATGCCGGCGACGCAAACGAAGAACGGCGTCACGGCGACATTCGGCACGCTCGCGGGCGGATGGTCGGTCCAAAAGGACTTCTATTTCTGGGTGCCGCGCGTGTTCTCAGGGAATTTTCTTTATCCGTCCACCTGGGGCAGCACGATGGCCGTGGAGTTCAGCCAACCCATAACAAACTTTACGATGGCGTTCTTAACCGGCGATGTGTCCAGCGAATATAATACTGCCGGACTCGTCCGCGTTACGGCGTATACGAACTCCGCGATGACAAATCCGGTCGCGACCGGGTCGGCGCGTGGCGCGTGGGTTTCCGGCGCGTATCCTGAGGGCGTGTTGTCGTTCGGCTCGACGACGCCATTCACGAAAGTGAAAATTGAAGTACCGTCGCAAAGTCCCGTGCCAAGCTACCTCCTCTTTGTCGACAACATTGTCGTACAACTCGCCGCGCCTGTGCCTCCGCACGCACCGCCATTGGCATTCGGCAGCACCTTCTACCAACTCGCAGGGTTCCCGCTCGCCATCAACATTGCCGACCTGATGTGGAACGATTACGACCCTGACGGGGAACCAGTTTTCTTCGTCGGTGTCAGCGCCACGACTTCCAACGGTCTCGCGCTCACAACCCAAGGCACACAGATTCTTGTTCCGACGAACTCTCTGCCTGACGGTTTCAGCTACACCATCGCCGACGGCCGTGGCGTTACCGCCACCGGCACAGCGAAGATTGCCATCATTACGAACGTCACGAGCCGCGCGTTCTCACTGGGCCTCGGGCCGGATGGTAGCACCACGATCAATTTTACCGGCGTGCCGTGGTATTCCTACGAATGCCAGCGCGCGACGAACGCTACGTTCACCGGCACGTTGCAAGCCTGGCCCGTCCAAGCCTGGGCCGACGGCTCGATCTCTGTATGGGACAATTTCGCCGATCTCACCGACAAACCGCCGCAGGCTTTTTACCGCCTGCACTATAATCGTTGACATGTAATCGCTGCGTTCGCATGCATGCTCCAATTGCCGTCTGACGGGCTCCTCGCGCGGAATGCCATGCTCACCCAGCACATTCTGTCTACCCGCATCATCCAGAAAAAAGTGCGCTTCGTCCTATATCCACTTGCGCTTAATGAACGCAAACGAAATATCAAAGTCGCCGAACTCTACAGTGCGGTGGATCATTACCGTTACATACCGCGAAGCCAACCAAACAATTTCCACAACGAGATTGCCGAGCCGGCAGTCCCCGGCGACATTATTCGTGCGGAACCCGAGTTAACTTTAAAACGCGTCAAACCCCGCATCCGATTTTGCATTCTCCGCTGCCAAAGGGTCCGCGCGACGGCTTGAGGAGGCGTACCCTCGAATCCTCGCTGATTTAATCCTACAGTGGTGGCGATGGTTTGGCTGGTTGCCATGGCGGCCCCAACTCAGCCAAAGGTTTCCGATTGCCAGATGGAAAAGTTAAAATGGCAAAGCGGCCTTCCTGACCTTGCAAAGCAACACTTGCCATCGCGTGAATGATCTCGAACTTCCCCTGGCGGTTGCACTTTTCCAACCAACATCGTCCTCGGCGGCGAGGTTACTATAGTCCGAACTTGCGGCGAACTATCAAATGGGTTGACTGCGCAAGCCACTAGTGCGTCCAGCCGGGTGAAAGGTCGGATAATACGGGGCTGAAATACCACACACAGCGACCTCACATGTTAAAAAGGCGCGGTCAACGAATAATCTATTAGCAGGTTTTTGGTAAATGTCGCGAACTGCCAAAGAGGTTGATCGCTGACATTTCTCTCCATGCCGGCAAAGCAAAGTACAAAACTGCGACGGTTAGGTAGGCCTAGGCCGGTAGAATGCGGAAGGCTCGGCGCAGGTAAAAGTGGACTGCGCTTAGACCCTTCCCTTGGACATGGGCTCTTAAGAATTGGCCCCCAATCAGAAATCCGCTGAGAACAAAAAACAAGTCAACCCCCATCCAGCCCCGAATTGCGCTCGAGGGACAGAACGAGCCGAATCCCATCACGAGTGCGTGAAACAGCATTACCGCGAGGATGGTCGCTACTCGAAGAACATCCAGACCGTTACCAAATCGTTATATGGCGCACCGCGGAGGGGCGGTAGTGCTTAAAATCGGTTAAAAACTGGGTTCGTCAGGGCCGTGTTTTTTCATAATCTCACCGGTTGTAGCGCAGGCGGTAAAAAGCCTGCGGCGGTTTGTCGGTGAGGTCGGCGAAATCGTCCCAGATATAGATCGAGCCGTCGGCCCAGGCTTTCACGGGCCAAACCTGCACTGTGCCGGTGAACGTTATGTTAGTTGCGCGCTGCGCTTCGTAGAGGTACCACGGCACGCCGGTGAAGCTTACGGTAGTAGTTCCATCCGGCCGGCGGTCGAGCCAAAGCGCGCGGCTGGTGACGTTTGTGATGATCGAGATCGTCGCCGTGCCGGTGGCGGTAAGGCCACGGTCGTCGGCGATGGTGTAGCTGAAACCGTCGGTCGCCATATTAGCAGGGACCAGGATTTGGGTGGCGTTGGTTGTCAGTGTCAGACCATTCGAACTGGTCGCACTGACGGCAACAAACGAAACAGGATCACCATCTGGGTCAAAATCGCTCCACATCAAATCAGCAATGTTGATTGCCAGCGGTTGGCCGAACAACTGGAACGATTGGCAGCCAAACGCGAGCGGCGCCGAGTTCGTGCTGATGGCCGCGGCGCCGAAGTTGGCGACCAACGTCTGGTTAGTGGCGCAAATGAACGAGTAGCTTTCCGATTGGCTCACTTCGACACCGTCGGCCGTCCAGTTTACGAAAGCGTACCCGGGATACGCGCTGGCGGTGAGTGTGACGCTGTCGCCATCTTGGTAAACACCCCCACCGCTGGCGGTGCCGCCATTCAAAGGATACGGTGTCGCTGTGATCAAACGGCCGTAGGCAAAGTGTCCCACGAGTACGCGATTCGCGGTGACGTTAAACTGGAAATTCGGATCGCTGCTCACGGGCACGCCGTTTTGCGTCCAGTTGACGAAGCACCAGCCCAGTTGAGGTGTTGCCTTCATCTTGGCGAGTTCCCCCAGCTCATACTTCGTCGAATCCGCCTCGACATCGCCACCGGTTGCCGGATCGGCGCTGACTGTCACCGTGTAAACCGGCGTAAACTTCGCAACCAGCAAGCGATTCGTCGTGACGGTGAAGGTGTTTGTCCGTGAAGTGCTAACCGATACACCGCCGATCAGCCACTTGGAAAACTTGTAGCCCGCATTTGGAATCGCAATCACGGTTACGCTCGTAAGGGGGGCATATGCGCCGTCACCCAACGTTGACCCTCCATCGGCGGGGGACGAACTCGTGGTAATCGTCACGTTGCCGCCCGCGGAAGCGAAATTCGCCACGAGGGTGCGGTCGGCCTCGGCGATAAAGCTGTAGCTCGGCGAACTCGTTACGACCGTTCCACCCTCGGTCCAATTCGCGAACACGTAACCCGCGCCCGGCGTCGCCACGAGCGTGATGTTAGCACCGCCCACGAATGTTCCACCACCCGCGACCGTGCCACCACTGACCGGCGACACGCTGGCGTTCACGTTGTAAATTGTGCCGCCGGAGACACCTAGCGCAAATGCGGAGAGGCTGAGCGTGGCGACCGTGATGGTGTGGTGAACGAGATCAACCGTGCCTGTGAGTTTTTCCCAGACATGATTGTGGAAGTGGTAAATGCATAACGTGCTTTGGTCGAGACCGCCCGGCAGAATCGTCGGGTCGTATGCGAAAGTGAGATGAATTGCGCCAGAGTTAGTGCCGGTAAACGTGACGTTCCAGATTTGCGCCGGGCCGCCGGGCCTCATAAATGTGAACGGCTCAAACTCGCCGTTCGCGACGCGGGTGGTGATTTCGGTTTCGTCCGCTTTCGAGTAATCCGCGAAGCACGCGCCGCTATCCGATACATCATCGAATTCATAATTCACGCCACCGGGCACGCCGCTGCCGCCATTGCAACCGCCGGAACTGGCCGTGCCCGTCACGACGCGCGTACCGGTGCGTAGGCTGAGAACGACTTCGAGGTTGACGGATTGGCCGACGGTGAGAGTGCCCAGGTCCCATCGCTCCGCGCCGGAGACCCAACGTTGGGACGGCGCGAATTCGTCCGTGCCCTGCCGAGTGTTGTAAGGCGCCGTGAGCCAGTTGTTTTCGATCGAAAGATGCACTCCGTCCGATGGTTTGCCGATGGAGTGGTCGTCAAGGCCGTTGCCCTCGATACCGTAGTACCCGAGTTCGAATGCACTCGGTGCAACGCTAGCGTGGAAACTGAGGTAATCCTCCAGGCCGGCGCTGGAACTGTTCGTGCCCACCGCCCATGGGTCAACACCAGATTGCGTGACGTCGTATTTAAAATTGCCGAGCGAACCGGAGTAGGCACGATTGTCATAAACGCCGCGCTGGGAATTCAGACCGTGGAGGAATTGGAAAAGCTGCAGGTTCAAGATGGCAGCAGCGGAAATGTTTTTGATTGTGCAAGTCTGCTTTAGGACGTACCGGCTGCTCAGGATGGAACTGCCCGGGCCGCCTGCAGACGCTCGCATCGTGCCCATGGGTATGCCAACGATGGTGTCGAGCATTTCGTGTCGCAAAGTAATTTCGAGATGGCTGTTGGTAATGACGGATTGTGCGATGGGCAGGTTCTCCGCGTTCAGCCCGATCTGAGTGAGCAGCGACGCGGTCTGGAAGCTGGAATTGTTCGTCCAGTCCGGAAAAGCAAAGAACTTCTCAAACCATTGCGGCGAGACCATCACACCGCCTGCGAGTTGGTAACCGACGGCCGCACCCCATTCGCCGGAAAGATATTCGCGGCCTTCGAAGCCCGGCGTGTTGTCGAGCAGGTAGTCGGAGTAGCCGGCATCGGTGAGTGTGATATTCCAATGCGGATTGGCCAACATGAGCCCGCCCTGCGCTCCTCCGGTTGCCGGTGATAGGAGCAATGCAATTGCCGGGAGCCATGCGGCACGCGATGATAGGGAACGGAAGCTGCGGGAGTTGAGTTTATTTGTTTTCATTATTTTTCAGTGGTTGAAGTCGGTTTCTATAAATTGTGGTTCAGTTGCATTTAATTATTGCCTTAAGTGCGATTGAAGCTCTGGAGGACACCTCTCCAATACACTGCTCAAATGCAGTTGGAGGAATGTCGAAACCCGGTGGAGCTCTGCGGCCGCGCGCCACCGAGCCGGGAAGTGCTCAAATCAAGAGGACGGTTGAACCGAGCAGATTCTGGGCAACTTGTGGTTGAGTCCTAAGAAAATTTGATTTCGTTAAATCGGGGTTGTGAAGTTGATCGTTAGGAGGATCGCTCCGCAACGCCGCAGCCAGAAAATTGGTTGTTGGGTTCTTTGCTTTTAGCTCGGCGCTCCGAATCTCGCAAAGAGAACTGGCGTTGAAGGAGGCCACGTGGTCCGCCTGCGCCTGTGTTGGATCAACAAAAAAACAAAACACCCGCGAAGCAGCACCATGGCGATGAGTAGAAAGTCTCGAGCAAGCGCCCAGGCCGCTTCCATGGCTGAGAATGATCCGAACCTGCTGGTCCGCGCGGCTGACATGCACTGCATGTGAACCTTCGATTGACGCGCCAAGCGTTAACAAACTCGGAAGCAAGTCCATCCCTCCAAAGAGGTAAGTCATTGCACCAAGCAGAGCAGCAATCTGTCTGGGCCGAACACACGATGTTTGTCGTAGGCGCATGACAAGTACATCGTCGAGTACTCCGGGATTCTTGTCAAGTAAAACTAATTATACGTTCATTTACTATTCGTTTACCTAATTTGCGATACTAATGACAAATTTTGCAATGTTGTTTCGTAATTACTTCGCTCAACGAGAGTCACCAAATCAGCAAAAGAGTATTAACGAGAAAGGCCTTAATGCTGTGGCCATCGAGGCAGTATCGGGTAAATCGTTTTGTCACTGGCGGCAGTGAAGATCCTCTCGCCATTTGATCCCGATCCGAAAGTATTAATCGTTTGGGTCTAGGTGACTCTGGATACTGTAACTTTGATTAATGAGTCATCTTTGATGGTTCAGCTCAGATTCAACCGCCCCGTATTTATCATGTGATTCCACCCGCTAGACAATTAGCAATGCGCCGGCGGAGGCCGCAAAAAATGGTGCGCTTTTCGCAAACAAAGGAAAGCAGTATTAACCGGCACGCCGATGTTAGTGTAGATGAAAAGAATTTATTCCAGCAGCCAAATTATCGGGAGCTTTACAAGGGCAGAGAAGGAATTTGAAACCTGCGCAACTGCCGAGGCCCAGTTCGACGAGGAACACTCACTGGTATTGATAGAACTCGATAGTTTCATTCGTCCAGTTGATTTGGTTTCAAAAGAGGAGCACCTCCAAGTCGGGTGGCTTCCGAAAAAAGAGAGCATCAAAGAAACAATATCCCTCGAAGAAGCGCCCGACCTGGCCAGGGAAATCTTTCATCGCTGGGTTCACAGAATCCAGCGAGCTATGCCATTAACCGTTTATCGTTAAACAGAAAGGGAAATTATGTTGCCAAAATACACAGTCGAATATGTGCCACGGGTCCCGAAGCATTCCCCCACTATTCATTACTCGACAGATGACCCTATCGCATGTGAAGAGTTTGTCGAAGAACTGCTAAGCGGCGGTTTCAGAATAGAGGCGATCAAACACGAGGGACTGGATTTGCCGAAGCAGGATTTTGACCGGATGATCAAAACTGCAGCGGCCACTATGGCGTCGAAGTGCATTTGTGCCGCATTGGCCATCAAACCGGACGAGGTCAGGTATCGCTTTGGCTTTGCGGCCTGAACTAAAAGAAAGGATCCCTATGAGCTTACAGTTTCGCAATCGTTCGGAGGCAGGCCAAATTTTAGCAAGAAGTTTGGCCCAGTACCGGAATCAGCCGGACGTGCTGGTCCTGGGGTTGGCTCGCGGTGGCGTGCCAGTTGCATCGGAAGTAGCACGGAGCTTGAACGCGCCGCTGGATGTCTTTATTGCGCGCAAACTTGGTGTGCCCGGACATGAAGAATTCGCGATGGGCGCCATGGCTTCGGGCGGTGTCGCGATTCTTAATCATAATACGGTGGAGTCACTCAGAATCCCTCAGACGCTCATCGATCTTGCTGTGGAGCGCGAGGGATCGGAACTGCGGAGAAGGGAAAGGTTATATCGAGCAAACCGCCCCCCAATCGATGTGACAGGCTGCACCGTCATACTTGTGGATGATGGAATCGCTACAGGTGCAACGATGCGGGCAGCCATTGGCTCACTGCGACAAATGAAGGCCAAAAGTATCGTGGTGGCAACACCCGTAGCCGCGCTGGCTGCTATTTGGGACCTGCGAGCTCTGGTTGACCGATTTGTCGCGGTCGTTACCCCAGCCGACTTCCGAGCCGTTGGGGAATGGTATGAGAATTTTTGGCAAGTAACTGATAGCGAAGTTCGGGAACTGCTTAAACAAGAATCTTCCGCGCAAAAGGCTGCGTAACGCCTTTGAACGGTTAACACGGAGCGCTTTATGATCGGACGGAATGAGCCGGTCTCGCATTCTTTGCGCCCTTGGGTCTTTCAGAAGGTCCTTTGAGTTCGAAATCGAAAACATTCATCGTCGATCTGGAACAATTAAAGGTAATCTGGACGAAGTACTGTCCACATCAAAAGTTCACCAAAAAATTGCCGCCGATGACCTTGAATTCGGCCAATGTCCCAAGCGCGGCGTGCTAAAGAGGGCCATAAATAATACTACCGCCAATGCCACATTCACAGCCGGCCCAGCCAGCGTCTCTCCAGAAAATGGATAATCGGATTCTGAAATCTCTCACGGGGAAGGTGCGCTGCCCCTTTAGCCATGGGACCAACTTTCGAGTTGGTCATATTGTTAGTTCGCTTAATCATAACCCGCCATTAAGCCTTCGGCGCGTTCGTGCGCTATGTTGAACATCATTGGCTCGCGGACTGGGTGGGAACCTGCGCAAACCGCGATTTGCCCACCGGATCACGGGTTAACTCAAAGTTTTGCCTCCAGGCGCCCTCGGTATTCAAATGCTTCGTTACAAACTGCTGGAGTTCTTCCGTATCTGCTGTAAGGACCACTCGCCTTTGCTCCGGCTTATCACTTTTCCCAACCAGGATGTGCTTCAACGCTGTGGGCTCTGTAAACAGCAAGGCTTTGAGCCATTCGTCATTCAACTCACTCATCCTCAAAGTTGGGCTCAGTTGCGTCACTTTAAGCAAATAATGAGCGGGAACGACGTGAAAGTCCTGTTCGAGCGAAAACATATCCAGGAACAGTATCTCGTGAAGTTTGAAGGAATGCGCTTCCATTACGGTTGTCTGGCGCGCATCCATCAAAGTAACTCGATATTCCAGATCTCCAGCGTTTTTGAATCTCCACATTTCGTCCTCGTTGTTAGTATTGACCCATTTGCCCAGCAAGGCTGGTTCGAAAATCAGATCTTTCTGGGTGTAGAACGGATAAACGGAGGTGACCACGCAGCCCGCAAAAAGAGCGGCTGTGGCCGCCAGAATAACCCATGTCGATGCTTTCATGTCTCACTGATAACCGACGCAAAGGCACTGTGCTTTGCGGTTCTTGCAATTTAAGTCCCCTTTCTTGCTTAGCCAAATTCCGCAAAGCATTCGGCAGGATATGTGTGGTGGATCTGTATCTTCCGGTTGAATTTGTCCAAGCTATGAATGCAATTCTTAACAAACACAATCAGACGTTCTCATTCAAAGCACCAAACGCTGAAAGGGTCCTATTGGCCGGGGATTTTACTCGCTGGCTGGTAAATCCAGTCCCGTTGCAGAAGCAGCAGAACGGCACTTGGACAGCCACCATCTCACTTGAACCCGGGACCTATCATTACCGGTTCTTTGTAGATAATGAATGGCGCGATGATCCAAAATGCACGGTGCGGGTGCGAACTCCGTTGGGCAGCGTAAATGATATAATCCAGGTGCCGGGTAAGGCAGCTTGTGGTTAAATCCCGATTAAACTGCTAGCGGCCAGCTCTGTTTCGGGCCTCGCGCTTTAGTTACCGCGAAAGCTGTGAGAAAAAGTTTGGCTGTTCCTCGCAGTTTTCATCCGCCGCTAACCAGTCTTCCCGAATATCCCGAGACTGTGCCAAATTGCGATCACGTTTTGGCCTCTTGCGCGCCAGTTCCTTGCGATCTGCTTCGACCGAAAGTCTGCTATTGAGCCGACAACTGAGCGATTGCGGGTGCAGCGCCTTTGACTGCTTTGGAACGTTGGCGTTGCACCGGGGCATAGCTGAAAGGCAAAACATGGAACAATCCCACCATGCGCGGGCTACACGATCCGTAGTCAAGGCAGTAGAACGACTCGATAAAGCCGCGCTGGTCGCCCTGGCGCGGAAAGGTCGAAGTAAAGCTGCTCCGCGTTGGTCAGCGTCACCCTGTCCAGCGTGAACCAGGCGTCAATCGGGCCGAATTGGTTGATGCCGTCCACACGCAAAGTGTCACCCACGTTGCCCGTGAGTCGGAGGGCAGAAACCAGGTCCAAGCTCAGTGAAGGTTGCACGCTCGGCGTTCCAGTTTGCCAGGCGCGGTAGAAGCGTTGCGGCGGGTCCGGCGTGACGAGATCAAAGTAATAGGTCGGAGGGTTGGTAAGTCCCACGATTGTCAACGGGGTCCAGGCCGGCTTCGGGCCGAGCGCATTGGCGTATTCGACGTGCAACAAACTGCCCGTATCGCCCATCAGTTTCAGCCCTTGGACGAGACTGCGTGCCACGGGCGCAATCACGTTAAGCCACATCGGGGTGCTGGTCGTCGCGCCAAAGGCATTGCTCAGGACAACCGAATACGCGCCGGCTTGGGCAAATTGCGCGGCGTCGAGGGTCAGTGTAAGACTCGTGGCGCCGGCCAGTGGGTTGGTGCCGTTGAAGAACCACCGGGCCGACAGCGCTGGGAGACTCACGGCCTCGACCGTAAAACTTGCAGCGCCGCCCTGCTCGACAGTCTGCGAGTTCGGCAGATAGAGAATCTGCGGCGGCTCGAGCGCCAGACTGAACGCCACGCCGGCGCCGTAGAATCCGCCGTTCGCGGTCGTGCCATAAAGCCGGTTGCCAAGCTTGAGGAGGTTGCCATTAGGCCCGGGCAGGAAGTTGCTGTTAGGCCACGGGCCATCCAACATCGTGAACTGCTTCAGCACGGTATAGCCGCTCCCATCCGCGTTCATCATGAACACGGAACCATAATTGGTGCCGTAGATCGATGCCGGGGAGCGGAAGCCGGCGGTAGTGCCAAAGAGTTTGCCGTCCGAAAAAATCAAGCCGGCGTGGCTGCCCGGGCCATCGTTGTCAGCGAACTGTTTCAAAACACTGAAACTGCTTCCGTCGGTGTTGATGCGATAAACCGAGCCGCTGTTGGGAATGGCGGAATAGCCCTCTGCTGGGGTGGTTCCAAACAATGTTGCGCCGACCAAGGCAAGCCCCGCCCAGGGATGAGCTGGGGAAACGGCAGAATCGAAATGCCTCAAGACCGCGAAGGCGTTGCCGTCGGTGTTGATTTTGAAAACCGTGCCTCCGCTCGTGTATCCGCCGCTCCAAGTGGTGCCATACAATGTCGCTCCCGACAGCGTGAGTTCCGCTGCCGGGCTGGCACCGTTCGTTCCACCCAGGAAATGGTGCAAGATCCCATAGCCCGAACCGTTGGTTTCGATTCTGAAAAGAGTGCCGTAATTCGAAATGCCGCCAAAAGTGGTTGTGCCGTAGAGCGTGGTGCCGGACAACACCAGGCCGGCACCCGGCAACTGCCCGTCCATCCCACCCGCGAAGCTGTGCAGAATCTGATAATCCGAACCATCGGCGCGAACCTGGTACACCGATCCCAGATAGCTCTGGCCGCCACGCACAGTTGTTCCGAAGAGCATTTCACCGGCGAGAACCAGCGTTCCGGCGGGCCCGAAAGTTGGATCAAGGCCGAAAGCTTGAACGACAGAAAAGCTACTGTCCGTTCCGTTGCTGCTGACCTGATACGCGGCGCCGGCGCCCGGCCACGCGTCCCCGCTGGTCACGCCGAACAACCGTCCGTCGGGGGCAGTCACCAGTGTGCCGAGTGGATGCGCGTCCACGTAGCTGTCCTCCTGCGCCGTGAAATTGTGAACCAGGTAGAACGGAGGCAACGCTGTCGCGCCGCCGTTGAACGGGATTGGATTCGTGAACGCGCAACTGCCATCGGAACTGACGTTACCGCCACCATCGGTGAACGTGCCGAAGCAGTCCCCGCCCGGAGAATTTCCGGCAAGCACTGTGCTCATCACGATGGCCCCGACACTGCGCAAACTGCCGAACGCCTGGCCAGCGGCGCCGGCGCCGCCAGAATTCCCATTCGGATTGCCGTATCCCCCGGGGCCGCCTGCTCCCCCGGTGCCGGCGATTGCGGCGTTCGAAATCACGGCGCAATTTGTCAGGAGACACAGCGCGTTGATGTCGCAAATCGCGCCAACGGCGGCACCGCCGGTGCCTCCATTGCCTCCGTTGCCGCCCCGGGTTGCCTTGTTGGGAGGGCCGAAATAAGAACCGCCCTGACCGCCAGTGCCGCCCTCGCCGCCGCGACCGAAGTTGCCGGTGAACGAGCAATCGGCCACCGTGGCGGTGCCCGCGTTGAACAGTGCGCCGCCGTTGCCTGAACCGCCAGTCCCGCCGGAGCCACCCGGACCCGGTTGAGTGCTGGGCCAACCGCTCCCGCCCTGACCGCCGGGGCCTCCCGTGGCGGTGTTACTCAGAAACAGGCACTGGCTCAAGCGCAAGATTCCAAAGTTGCAGAAGGCGCCGCCATCGGCATCGCCACCTTGCCCGCCGTACCCGCCACCCACATCGGCTGAGGCCAGGTTATTCAGGAAGGTGCAGAGATTGGCTTCCAAGGTCCCGATATTCGCAATCGCACCACCGTCCGCCTCGTGTGCCGTGCCGTGAATATTGAACGGCCCGGGCGGGCTGAACACGGAATTGCTGACAAAGGAACAACTCTGGAGATAGATATTGCCGTGCTCGTTGACAAGCGCTCCGCCGCGTATTCGCGACGGGCTGCTGGCCGGATTCGAGACAGTGAGTTGTCGGGCTTGATTTTCGGAGAAAACACAATTGGTAGCGGCCACCCGTCCGCCCTGGTTATAAAGGCCGCCGCCTTCCGCCGCGCCAACCGCTTGCGGCTCGAGGCCATAATCGGCCGTGTTTTGTCGGATCACGACGTCTTGGAGGGCAACATGGCCTCCCAAGTTGAGAATGCCGCCGCCTCGCCGGCCAGAGCCGTTTGCGATCGTTAGATGGATAAGCTCGAGCGTGGCATTGGTGGTCACACAGAAAACCCGGTTTCCACCGCCATTGATCGTGACCTGATGCCCACTGGCATCGAGCAAAGCGTCCACGGTATTCGTGATCGTGCTGCTGAGCGCGATGGTCCCGTCGCACGTGAAGGTGACCGTGCCGCCGCCCGCCATCGCTGTTCGTAGATCTGTCTCGGTGCAATTGACCACGACACCTCCCGCCCAGCCGGCTGAGGGCAAGAAGAAGAGGGCGGCGGCGAATGCGGCCACTTGCGCAGAGAGACGGACAACTTTCTTATTTGGTTCGAGGCCTCGGAGAAACCTCCCAGACAGCTTTTTGATCCCTGTTTTTGTTTTCATAACGGGTTTCTTTTCCTGGTGTTTCGTTTTTCAAGTTTCCCCTTTCGTGTCGGAGTTCATGGCATGGCTAAGCGATAAAACATGCGTGCTATGCCGGGGTTGTAATTGTCATGGAATACAACTGTTCCATCACCAGAGAGCTGGTTCGTTGCAATGGGGATCCAATTCAACAAATCCGTGCTTGTAAGCAAACGGCAGGATTGACCCATGTTGCCGTAAGCAGTGATATCCAGCCTGACCGTGTCGATTCGGCTTACGGCCAGGACCGGAAGCATCGAACCGTATTCGAAAGCGCCTATGTCAGCCGCCGCTCCCGCTGGACGTGGGAAGCCGCGTTGGTCGGTCGGGGGAGCGGCCGCGGTGTCGCCAGCATCAATCGCAGGACTGCCGGACAGCAACGCGATGGTAGGCGTAGGGCCTCCATTGTCAGTGAGTAGGCCGAGCTTAGGGTTGGTGTTCGTCAAACTGGTAGAGTTTGTGAAGCCGCCACTACTATCCGAACTTAGATTATGGCCAAGATCGGAAAGGATGCCCGAGCAATTGCTGGGAGAGTTCGCCGCAACAATGTCGTTGATCAGGAGACTGCCCGCACTCAAATGGATGGCCCCGCCCGCGGTGCCATTTGCGCCGGTGCCGCCTGGCGGGCTGCCTCCGCCTCCGTAACCGCCCATTCCTCCGGTCGCAGAGTTGAAGGCCACAGTGCAGTTAGTAAGCATTGCAGGGTAGCCATCGGAATAAATACCGCTGCCGAGGCCACTGCCGCCTGCACCGCCGTTGCCACCCGGCCCTAAATAAACACGCTCCACGCCAGCCATGGAGTACGGCCCATCGCCACCCCATCCACCCGCCCCGCCGATGCAGTTGTTCGAGGAAATGGTGCTATTGACCAGAGTAACCACTCCGCCATTGAAGAGTGCTCCACCGAAGCCCGATGCTCCGGGGCTGCCGCTAGTCCCAAGCCAATCCTGGCCCCTTTTTCCCCACAGACCGATGGCCTCGTTGCTAACGAAAAGACTGCCATCAACACGCAAAACTCCAATGTTGCAGATTGCGCCGCCTCGGCCCTGACCGCCCTCTGGGGCAGGGCCTGGATACGTGACGCCCATTGCCTGGTTATGGAGGAAAGTGCAACCACTGACGACCGCCGTGCCCGCATTGTAAATCGCACCACCAGAACTGATCATCGGGAGGTTCCCATGGAAGTCACCATTGCTGACCACGTTATCCGAAAAGAGGCAGTTTATGGCGTTCAGGAAACCTTCATCAAAGATCGCGCCGCCCTTGTCACTGCGACCGTTCGCCATCGTTAAATTGACCAGGGTCAGCGCGGTATTGGTATTAACAAATAGAGCACGAACTGCGTTGCCGCCGCTGATGGACACCTGATGACCAGAGGCATCCAGGACGGTGTCGGATTCGTTTGTGATTGTGTTCGCCAGCGTGATCGTTCCATCACAGGCGAAGGTGACTGTTCCTCCTCCGGCCATTGCATTTCGGAGATCTGACTCGGTGCAATTTGTCACAACGCCTCCAGCCCAACCGACGAAGGGGGAAAACAAGAGCGCGGCGGCGAATGCAACTGTTGGCGGAGAGAAACGAACTTCGTTTTTTTTATCGGGTTCGAGGCTTTTGAAACTCCGAGGGTGGTGTTGGATCTCTGGTTTTGTCCTCATAAAGAGGTTCCTTCCTGGTGTTTTGTTTTTCAAGTTTCTCCTTTCGTGACAGTGTCACGGCATGGTCAAACGATAAAACACTCGGGCTGTGCCTGGGTTGTAATAGTCATGGAATACAATTGTCCCATCCCCGGAGATTTGGTTTGTCGCGATGGGAATCCAATTCAGCAAATCTGTGCTCGTGAACAAACGGCAAGGTTGACCCGCGTTGCCGTACGCTGTGATGTTCAGCACAGTTGCCTCGATTCGGCCAATGGTTAAAACCGGCGTCATCGACGCGTATTCAAAGGCGCCAATATCGGCAGTAACTCCTGCTGGACGAGGGAATCCGCGTTGGTCTGTCGGAGGGAAACTTGAGGGGTCGGCGGAATCAATAGCAGGGCTAGTAGGCAGTAAAGCCATGGTCAGCGTCGGGCCGCTATTGTTCGTCAGCGGACCGAGTCTCGCGTCGGT
>Ga0163163_10000454_pt1 | contig 37347 bp, 33 predicted proteins | sample S65metaG_FD_119766 | JGI IMG/M metagenome (GOLD analysis project Ga0163163, IMG submission 119766) | Switchgrass rhizosphere microbial communities from Kellogg Biological Station, Michigan, USA - S6-5 metaG | ecosystem: Host-associated > Plants > Roots > Rhizosphere > Soil | place: USA... | reverse complement strand
GACCTGGTCCCGCAATTCCCGCTGATCCGGGTCGCGACCCGCGCTTTCTCAATCCCCTGCATCGAGGAAGAGGGGCTCGAGGCGGACGATATCATCGCCTGCTACGTGACGGCGGCGAAGGCCGCCGGGTGGAAGGTGACAATCGTCAGCTCCGACAAGGATCTGATGCAGCTGATCGACGAAGATGCCGGAATCGACATGCTCGACACGATGAACGACCGACGGATAGGGCGCGAGCAGGTGCTGGAGAAGTTCGGCGTGCCGCCGGAGAAGGTCGGAGACGTACTCGCGCTGATGGGCGACAGCGTCGACAATGTGCCCGGCGTCCCGGGGATCGGGCCGAAGACGGCGAGCCAGCTGATCCAGACCTACGGAGACCTCGAAACGGTGCTGGGGTCCACGGACCAGATTACCAAGCCGAAGCTTAAGCAGTCGCTGATCGAGCATGCGGGGGCTGCGCGGCTGTCGCGCAAGCTGGTCGAGCTGGTGTGCGACGCGAAGCTTCCGGAGCCGCTCGACGCGCTGGAGATGAAGCATATCCCGAAGGAGCCGCTAGCGGAGTTCCTTTTGGATCAGGGGTTCAAGACTCTCCATGCCCGGCTGGTGGGAGGAACGTCGACGCAGACCGGGGCGACCGTCCGCAATGACGTCATGGCGGCGCTCGACAGGAAGCCGGCCGCTGCTCCGGCGGAGCCCGAGAAGGTCGAGATCGACCGGTCTAAATATGAGGCCGTGACCGACGAGGCGGCGTTCGATCGGTGGATCGCCGAGGCCACCGCGCAAGGATATGTCGCACTCGACACCGAGACCGACTGCATCGACTGCATCATCGCGAAGCTCGCCGGGGTGAGCCTTGCCACGGCCCCGAACCGCGCCTGCTACATTCCCGTCGGGCACAGCGGAGCCGATCTTTATTCGGACGCTCCGAACCAGCTTCCGATGGCGCTGGTGCTCCAGAAGCTGAAGCCGCTGCTGGAAGACCCTGCCGTCCTGAAGATCGGGCACAACTTCAAGTACGATTGGGTGATGTTCGACAAGGCGGGCATCAATGTCGCGCCGGTCGACGACACGATGGTGATGAGCTTCGACCTCGATGCAGGGAAGAGTTTCGGCCATAATCTCAATGACTTAGCCAAGGCACATTTCGATCATGAGTGCATCAGCTACAAGTCGCTGTGCGGGACCGGGGCGAAGCAGATCACCTTCGACAAGGTCCCGCTGGGCCCGGCGACCGAATATGCCGCCGAGGATGCCGACATCACGCTGAGGCTGTGGCTTCGGCTTCGGCCGCGGCTCGCGGCGGAGAATGTTGCGCGAGTCTATGAGCGGGTCGACAAACCGCTGGTACCGGTGATCAGCCGGATGGAACGGCGCGGGATCAAGGTCGACCGCGATTATCTGGCGCGGCTGTCGGCGGAGTTCGGGCGGGATATCCAGGCGCTGGAGGCGAAGATCTACGAGGCTGCGTGCGGGCCCTTCACGATCGGGTCGCCACAGCAACTCGGCGAAGTGCTCTACGGCCGGCTTGGTCTCAAGGGCGGGCGCAAGGGCAAGAGCGGGCAATATTCGACCGACGTGAACGAGCTGGAGCGGCTGGCGGCGGAGGGCGTTTCCTGCGCGACCCTGGTGCTGGAATGGCGCCAGCTGACCAAGCTCAAGAGCACCTACACCGACGCTCTACAGCAGCAGATCAACCCCGAAACCGGGCGCGTCCACACCAGCTTCAGCCTGACCGGTGCCCAGACCGGGCGGCTGTCGTCGAACGACCCGAACCTGCAGAACATCCCGATCCGGACCGAGGTCGGAAGGAAGATCCGCGACGCCTTCGTGGCGGATTCGGGGTTCAAGCTCCTCAGCGCCGACTATAGTCAGATCGAGCTTCGCCTCGCGGCGCACATGGCCGATGTCCCGCAGCTGAAAGAAGCGTTCAACGCCGGCGCTGACATCCACGCGATCACCGCCGAAGAGCTGTTCGGGACCGTCGACCGCGATACGCGCGGCAAGGCCAAGACGGTCAATTTTGCGATCCTCTACGGCATTTCCTCCTGGGGGCTGGCTGGCCGGCTCGGAGTCGGGAAGGACGAAGGCAAAGCGATCATCGACCGCTATTTCGAGCGGTTCCCGGGCATTCGCGACTATATCCATTCGACGCTCGGCTTCGCCCGCGAGCATGGGTTCACGCGGACCTTGTTCGGGCGGAAGACCCATTTCGAGCCGAACATCCGCTCGCCCAATCCCTCGATCCGGGGCGGGGCAGAGCGAGCGGCCATCAACGCGCCGATCCAGGGCACCAGCGCCGATCTCATCAAGCGCGCGATGGCGCGCATGGACGAAGCGCTGGCCAAGGCGGGACTCGACCGCGTGAAGATGCTGCTGCAGGTGCACGACGAGCTCGTTTTCGAGGTGCCCGACGGCCAGGAAGAAGAAGCGGCAGCCGTCATCAGGGAGGTGATGGCCGGGGCTGCAGAGCCGGGACAGAAGCTCGACGTTCCACTTAACGTCGAGGTCGGATGGGGGGCGCATTGGGGAGAAGCGCACTAACCGATAGCGGCGCGGCTGCAACGCCGGCGCCCGATGCGGACATGGCGACGTTGGCGCGCGGCGGCCGGCTCAACGTCTTCGGCTTCGTCCTCCGTCTCGCGGCACGCCTGCCGTTCCTGTTCATCGCTGGACGGATCTACGGTGCCGAGTCGCTCGGTCGCTTCGCTTATGCGGTGCTGACGGTCGAATTCGCGGCGCAGATCGCTGCTCTCGGCCTCAGGCGCGGGCTCGCGCAGCTGCTGGCCGATGCCAAGAAGCCGCAGGCCTGCATCGTCGCGGACGCGATGCTGGTCGCCGCGGTCGGCTCCGCGGTCGGCATGGCGAGCCTGATTGCCTTTCCCAAGGCGATGTACCCGACGACCCAGGTCCACGGCATGGACCATTTGCTCGCGATTACGGTGATCGCGATCGCCTGGACCGATATCGCGCTCGCGGCGCTCGCTTATCATGACGACGTCGTTTCGACCGTGCGCGCGCGCTCGATCGTCGAGCCGTGGACGATTAGCATCGTCGCGTTCGTCTGGTCCTACATATCGATCGATGACGGGCTGATCATCTCCTACGTCTTCTCGATGGTCGCCGCGCTGATCGCGGCGCTGATCCCGCTGATCCGCTGCTATGGGCTGCCGCGCGGGTGGAAGCCGGACCTGCCGACCGCGCTCGCAACGGCATGGCGCAACGTGCCGGTGGCCGCGGCCGACGCCGTCGAGTGGGCGTCGCGGCGCATAGATTTGGCGGTTCTCGGTGCGTTCATGCCGGCGAGCTTCGTCGGCATTTATTACGTCGCCCAGCAGGTCGCGACCCTGCCGGCCAAGCTCAAGACCAGCTTCGAGCCGGTGCTCGGCCCGGCCATCGCTCGGCGGATTGCCGCGGGCGACCGCGCTGCGGTCGCGAAGCAGGTGCGGCAGGTCACCTACTGGATCATCGCCGCGCAGCTCGGAATCGCGCTTGCGCTGGGCATTCCAGGACGCGCGGTGATGGCGCTGGTCAGCCCAAAGTTTACCGGCGGCACCGCGATGCTGACGTTCCTGCTGGCCGCCGAAGTCATCGCCGCCGCTGCCTTCGTCAGCGAGGCGGCGCTCATCTACGTCGCGCGCAAGCGGAACATGATGCTGAGCATCATCATGCTCGCGCTTGAGGCGGGGCTTGCCGCGGCGTTGATCCTGGTGATGCGCGACGAGGGACTGCCGCAAGCCTTCCAGGCGACCGGGCCGGCAATCGGGCTGTGCGTCGCTCTCGCATTTGCTTCGATCACCAAGTCGCGGCTGCTCCGCCGCCAGCTTGGCGAGCGCGTTTCGGGGTGGCGCTGGGATCTCGCCTGGGCGACCTCGGCCGGCGTCGCGGTGGGCGTCGTCGTCCGTCTGCTCCTGCCGCAGATGTGGCAGCTGGTCCTGGGCGTACCGATCATCCTGCTCGCGTTCGGACTGGTGCTCTGGACCAAGGGATTCGGCCCGGAGGACCGGGAGCTGTTCAGGATGCGCAAGTCGCAGGTGCGCGAGCTTCGCCAAGCCGAAGACGCGGCGCTCGCGCGCGATCAGATCGCCGACGACATCATCTGATTCCCCGCATCCGAGGGAGAGGGCTAGTGCCGGAAGTGGCGCATTCCTGTGAAAAGCATGGCGAGGCCGGCCTCGTCGGCGGCGGCAATCACTTCCTCGTCCCGGATCGAACCGCCGGGCTGGATGACTGCGGTCGCGCCTGCTTCTGCAGCGGAGAGAAGCCCGTCAGCGAACGGGAAGAAGGCGTCCGAGGCCACGGCTGAGCCGACCGTGCGCGGTTCCGCCCAACCGTTCGCTTCGGCAGCTTCCCTTGCGCGAATGGCGGCGATTCGGGCGCTGTCGCGGCGGTTCATCTGGCCGGCGCCGATGCCGGCGGTGACGCCGTCCTTCGCATAGACGATTGCATTCGATTTGACGTGCTTGGCGACGGTCCAGGCGAAAAGGCAATCGCGGATTTCCTGATCGGTCGGCTGGCGCTTGGTCACGCACTTCAGTTGCTCTCGCGTGACCATGCCATTGTCGCGGTCCTGTACGAGAATCCCACCGGTGATGATTGCAAGCGTCTGGCCGGGCCGTGAGGGGTCCGGAAGCTCGCCGGTCAGAAGAAGGCGAAGGTTCTTCTTCTTCGCGAAGATCGCCTTGGCCTGATCGTCCGCGTCGGGTGCGACGACCACTTCGGTGAAGATCTGGGTGATCGCCTCTGCGGTCTTCGCATCGAGCGGGCGGTTTGTAGCGACAATGCCGCCAAAGGCGGAAACACTGTCGCAGGCGAGCGCCTCGGCCCAGGCATCGATCAGCGTTCCGCGCGTCGCGACGCCGCAGGGATTGGCGTGCTTGACGATGACGATGGTCGGCTCGGCCGATCGAAATTCAGAAACGAGCTCGAGCGCGGCGTTCGCGTCGTTGAGATTGTTGTAGCTGAGCTCCTTGCCCTGCACCTGGCTTGCCTGGGCTATGCCGCGAGCGTGCGGGCCGATCGGCTCGTAGAGCGCCGCCTCCTGGTGCGGGTTTTCGCCGTAGCGCAGAGGCATCTTCAGCTTGCTCGCACGGGTCCAGGTCTCGGGCCAGCGCTCGCCCTGGTCGGCAAAGGCAAACCATTGCGAAATCGTCGAATCGTAGGCCGCTGTAAGGGCGTAGGCCTTCGCCGCGAGCTTCTTGCGGAATTCGAGAGTTGTGCCGCCATTCGAAGCGAGCTGATCGAGCAGCGCCGAATAATCGGCCGGGTCGGTGACAATGGCGACGTGGGCGTGGTTCTTCGCGGCCGAGCGCACCATTGAGGGACCGCCGATGTCGATATTCTCGATGACCGTATCGCGGTCCGCGCCGCTCATCACCGTGTTGAGGAACGGATAGAGGTTCACGACCACGAGATCGATCGGCGCGATTTCGTGCTCCGCCATCGCGGCCGCATGCTCGGGATTGTCTCGGACTCCAAGGAGCCCGCCGTGGACCTTCGGATGAAGCGTCTTGACCCGGCCGTCCATCATCTCGGGAAAGCCGGTAAGGTCGGAGATGTCACGGACCTCGGCTCCGGATTCCCGCAGCTTCGCCGCGGTGCCGCCCGTCGAGACGATCTCGACTCCCTGCCGAGCGAGGCCCGTCGCAAGCTCGTCGAGGCCACTCTTGTCGGAAAGGGAGATCAGGGCCCGTTTGACCGGGACGAGGTCTGTCATTGATGGTCCTTCTGATTAGCTGGCGCGGCGGAACTGCCAGCCGATTTCGCCGCCCAATGCCGACACTTCGCCGGTGATGACAAGCTGGATCGTCCGGTGCGGCTGCCCGCGCCCGTCGATCCACAGACTTTCCTCGGCGGAGAGATTGCCGCCGCGGCAGCGGAAGTTCCATGGCGGCGCCCCTTTCGAGCGCAGGATCGCACCCATGCCGTCCGCGGTGATCGTCGCTTCGACTCCGGGAGCGAGGTGAAAGCGCGCGGCATAGGCAGCCGATTCGCGGATCCTCTTCCTGCCCTTGGCGATCAAATGGTCGGCGCCGCGGATTTCCTTGCCGTCGTTGCCGAGCATCAGGCTGCGCTTGTGGGCCATGCCGAACGCCCGGACATAGCCGTCGTGGCTCGCCTCGAGGCGGCTCGAGTCATTGTCCTCGCTGCGTTGGATGGTGACGTCCTCGACGCCTTTGCCGAGCGATCCGTCGGGCATGATGTTGGTCGAATTGGTGTCGGCGAGGACGAGCGTGCTGTGCGCCGCCGTCGAGCGCAGGCCCTGGACCAGCTCGTCAGAAAGCTCGCTCGGAAGCGGCCCCGGACCGCCGCAATTGACGATGAGCCGCTGTCCTCCGTCCGAAAGCTCGAACGCGAGCGTCGAGGCGGAGCCGAATTGCGCCATTTTCTGCGTCGGCGGCGGAGCCGCGTCGATCACGAGGATCGTCCCCAGCGCCGACATCCGGTGGTAACCCCAGCCGCGCGGCTGCCGAAGGGGGCGCGCGCGAAGGCCGCAGCCTTCGATCAGCGCGGTTAGCCGCGCTGCGGAGCCGCAGTTGCAGCCCTGCCAGCTCGACAGCGCGCCATCGCCCATGGTGACACCATGAAGCGCAGCAAGTGACGCCTGCGAGGCGGCTTCGATGCCGTCAGGGATGGTCTGTTTGGCCGCCTGGTAGCAGGCGCGCAGCAGGCCGAGCCGGTCGACGAGCAGCGCCTGCTCGAACGGCGAACGGCTGATCAAGCCCCCGTCTTCGAACTGCGCCGATGCGAGCGCTCGAGCGAGGCCCGCCTCTCCGCGGGCGACGCGAGGAACCCCGCCCTGGACGAGCATCCCGGCCGCGACGACCCCACACCAGGCGGTGATTCGGTCGAGGCCGGCCGCGGCCTTCTCGGCCGTGGATTCGACATGCCTGGCGCCGCGCGCGAGCGTGTTGAGCAGCGCCGAGCGATAGCCGCTGTCGGCGCTCGACAGGATATAGGGGGCATATGCCGTCCAGAAGAGGATGCGCTCGCCCCAGAGCTGCGGCGCCCAGGCGTCGTCGACCTTCGAGCCGTGTGCGATCAGCCAGCGGCCGACGATCGCTTCGGCGAGCCGAGCGCCCTTCTCGCGCGCCGCCGCAGCGGCAAGGTCGCGCAGCCATGAGAAGCCTTGCAGCTGCTCGGCCTCTGCGCTTGCGGTGCCGATGCTCGCGAAGTCGAGATCCTTGAGCGAGATGGCCTCGCTTCCGGCAGCGAACTGTCCCTTCAGCAGCGCTTCGCCGCGCTGGCGGTCGCCCTGGACATGGTCGCGCGGGACTGCGACCAGCTTGAGCGGCTGCCGGCCGCCTTTCAACCGCGACAGAAGGGAGCCGCGCGCGAGCTTCGAGACGACCGCGCGCTCGGCGGCCGATTCGTTCGCGCTCATGCGCCTCCCCTGAGCGCCTTGATATTGTCGGCATAGGCGGAGGGTCCGCCGCGAAAGGCAGCCGTTCCGGCAACCAGCACGTTCGCGCCCGCACCGACGGCGAGCGGCGCCGTCTCGGGATCGATTCCGCCGTCGACCTCGATCTTCGCGGCGAGATTTTCCTTAGCGATGCGGCTGGCGATCGCTTCGATCTTGCGCAGCTGGCTGGAGATGAACTTCTGCCCGCCGAACCCCGGGTTCACGCTCATTACCAAAACCAGGTCGATTTCCTCGAGAACGTAATCGAGCGCCTTGGCGGGAGTCGCGGGATTGAGCGACACACCAGCCTTCTTGCCCAGTCCCTTCACCCGCTGAACCGTGCGATGGAGGTGCGGTCCGGCCTCGGGATGCACGGTGATGATATCAGCGCCCGCCTCCGCAAAGGCGTCGAGGAAGGGATCGACCGGCGAGATCATCAAATGGACGTCGAAGGGCTTGGCGCTATGCGGCCGAAGCGCCTTCACCACGCCGGGACCGATGGTGAGGTTCGGCACGAAATGGCCGTCCATCACATCGATATGAATCCAGTCGGCGCCGGCTTCGTCGATCGCGCGCACTTCATCGCCGAGCTTCGCGAAGTCGGCGGACAGGATTGAAGGCGCAATTAACGGCGGGACCATGGGCCCGATTAGACGGGATTAACTCCGCCGGACAAGCGGCGCGATAAAGAAGCCGTCGAGACCGCCTTCGGCTTCGAGCAAGCCGGGGAGGATGCGAACCGCTCCTTCCGATACGGGAACGAAGCCTGGAAGGGCATGGATCGGGCTGCGCGAGAAATTGGCGTGCGCTTGCAAAAAGGCGTCGATTGCCCGTTCGCCCTCCCGCTGCTCGAGCGAGCACACCGAATAGATCAGGGTCCCGCCCGGCTTCAGCCATTCGGCCGCGCGCGAAAGCAGGCTCGCCTGGAGATCGGCATTGCCTGCTACGATCTTCGGCCGGGCCCGGTAGAGGACCTCCGGGTGACGGCGGAAGGTGCCGGTGGCGGAGCAGGGCGCGTCGAGCAGGACCGCGTCGAATATGCGCCCGGGCCTCCACTTCAGGGCATCGGCGGCAACCAGTTCCGCGTCGAGATGTGTACGGGCGAGATTCTCGCGCAGTCGTCCGAGACGACTTTCGGATGAGTCGACCGCGGTCACCCGATGCCCGGCGGCCGCAAGCTGCATCGTCTTTCCGCCGGGCGCCGCGCAGAGGTCGAGCACGTCGCCCGCATCGGCGGGCATGAGTCGTGCGGGAAGCGAAGCCGCGAGGTCCTGAATCCACCAGCCTCCGTCCTGGTAGCCCGGAAGATCGGCCACCGCCGAACTCGGGAGGCGAACATGATTTGGCGCGAGCGAAACGCCGTCATGCTCTGCCGCATAAGCTTGCGCAGCCGAATCCTCGGCGAAGGTGAGGTCGAGCGGCGGGCGCCGGCTGATCTGGCGGCGGGCGGCGTCGACGACCTCCGAGCCCCAGGCGTCGCGCCAGCGCTCCTCGACGTCGGCGGGAAGGCGGGGCGAGTCGCTGACCGGGGCGCCGCGGCGGAGCAATGTTCCAAGAACGCCGTGGACCAGCCGGCGCGGACCTCCGTCGACCAGAGGAAGCGCAGTTGCGACCACCGCATGATCCGGCGTCCCAAGACCGATTTTCTGCGCCAGCGCCACGCGCAAGACCATTCGCGCCTTGCTGTCGTCGGGCAGGCGCTGCCGCGTCGCGCTGTCGATCAGCGAATCGAGATCGGGCATTCGCCGGAGCACTTCTCCCGCGATTGCCATCGCGAGGGCATGATCGGGCAGCGCGAGCTTGCGTTCACGCGCAGCAGCGCCATCCAGCGTCTCTCCGCGCCGGAGCACGGCATCGAGGATTTGCAGCGCGGCGCGGCGCGCGGGCACACCCTGATCCCTGGAGTGATCAGCGCTTGGCATTGGGAATGCGGCTCGCCATCTGTGGGTCATGAAACGCCCGAAGCATCTGGACGCGCCGGCCTATCTCAGCCCTTCGCCGCCGCTGCCCGAGCCGGCGGAGGTCAGGCCAGCCCCGCCCGCCGGCGAGGAGAAGCGGCTCGACCCTACCCGCTACGGCGATTGGGAGAAGAAGGGGATCGCGGTCGATTTCTAGACGCCCTCGGCGCGCGGCGGCCGCGAGAGAATCGCATCGAGCACCTCATCAACATCGGCACGCCCCGCGACCAGCGCGTCGACCGCATCAACGATCGGCATGTCGATCCCTCTTTCCTTCGCAAGGCGCGCAAGCACGGGCGCTGTGAACGCTCCTTCCGCGATTGTCTGGCGATTCGACAGAAGCTCGAAGGCGGCCTTGCCTTGGCCAATGCCGAGTCCAAGCGAATAGTTGCGCGAGCTTGTCGAGGAGCAGGTAAGGACGAGGTCCCCGAGACCCGACAGGCCGCTCAGAGTCTCGCTCTTCGCGCCGAACGCCAGCCCGAAACGGCGCATCTCCGCAAAGCCGCGCGCGATTAGCGCGGCGCGCGCATTCTGGCCGAGACCCTTTCCCTCGACGACGCCGCAGGCGATCGCCAGCACGTTCTTCACCGCGCCGCCGATCTCCGCCCCGACAACGTCGTCGCTGACGTAGATTCGGAAAGTCGGCTGGGCGAGCCGGTCCCGAAGCCGCTCGGCGAGGGAGAGGTCGTCGCCGGCAAGCGTGACTGCGGTCGGGAGGCCCTTCGCCACCTCATGCGCGAAAGTTGGGCCTGAAAGCACCGCGATCGGCGATGTCGAGCAGACATCGCGCGCAACTTGGTGGAGGAGCGCCCCACTGCTTTCCTCGATCCCCTTCGAGCAAAGGACGAGCGGCATTTTCGGGCAGGGCATTCGACCGAGAATCGCGCGCATGTGCTGGGCGGGAGTGACGACCAGCCATGCATCGCAATCGGCGAGTGTCGAAAAATCCCCAGTGGCGCGGATTGCCGGATCGAGCCTGACGCCCTTGAGATAGACCGGGTTTTCATGAATGCGGTTGACGGCGCCGACGACCTCGTCCTCGAGCGCCCACAGGATCGTTTCGCGGCCGCCCTGCGCCGCCACCTGTGCAAGCGCGGTTCCCCAGGCGCCGCCGCCGATGACCCCGAGCTTCATGCTTTCACGCCTGCACCGCGGACTTTCTCAGCGCTTTCGTCCAGTGGCCAACGCGCACGCGCCGGCGCATCGAGGCCGTCGCAAAAGCCGCCGGCGAACCGCTCTGCGCCGGCCCAGCCGATCATCGCTGCATTGTCGGTGCACAGCCACGCGGGCGGGACGCTGAATCGGCGGCCGTTGTCCTGCGCGAGCGCCGCGAGAGCACTCCGGATCGCCTGGTTCGCCGCCACTCCGCCGGCGACCACCAAAGCGGGGGCGCCGCTCTTTCCGAGCGCGAGACGAGTGCGATCGACAAGGCAGTCGACGACGGCCTGCTGGAAGCTCGCAGCGATATCCTCGTGCCGGAAGTCGCCCGAAGCGACGGCGCGCTGGACGGCGCTCTTGAGGCCAGCAAAGGAGAAGTGCGGCTCGGTCGAGCCGATCAGTGGGCGCGGAAGCGGCACCGCGGCGGCGTCTCCGGCCTTTGCCAGCTCCTCGATGGCCGGTCCGCCGGGATAGCCGAGGCCGAGCAGCTTGGCGGCCTTGTCGAAGGCTTCGCCAACGGCATCGTCGATGGTGGTCGCCAGGCGCCGGTAATCGCCGACGCCGCGCACTTCGAGCAGTTGGCAATGACCGCCGGAAACCAGCAGCAGAAGATAAGGGAAATCGAGATCCGGGTCGGCGAGACGCGGGCTAAGCGCATGGCCTTCGAGATGGTTGACCGCGATCAGCGGTTTGCGGGCGGCGAGCGCCAGTCCCTTGCCAGCGAGGAGCGCGACCATCACGCCGCCGATCAGGCCTGGTCCAGCGGTCGCGGCAATCGCATCGACATCGCCGATCGATGTTTTCGCCTCCCGAAGCACCTGCTCAATCAGCGCCGGCAGGATCTCGACATGCGCACGCGCCGCGATCTCCGGCACTACCCCGCCATAGGGCTGGTGCGCGGCATTCTGGCCGACGACAGCCTGGGCGAGAATGTGCCGGTCGCTGGTCACCAACGCAGCCGCGCTGTCGTCGCACGAGGATTCGAGGCCCAGGATCAGGGAAGGCAGGTCGGTCATTTCGCGTCCGGCCCTTTGCCTCATCCTCCAGACTTGCACTAGGGGTGGCCTATGCAGGGACTTCGCCTCGGGACTCGCGGATCGCCGCTCGCGCTCGCCCAGGCGCGCAAGGTTGCAGCCGCGATCGAGACTGCGCAGCGCTGGCCGGACGGCTGGGTCCAGATCGTCGAGATCACCACGACGGGCGATAAGGTGAAGGACCGCCCGCTTGCCGAAATTGGCGGCAAGGGCTTGTGGACCAAGGAGCTCGACCGTGCGCTGCTCGATGAGGAAGTCGATTTCTGCGTTCATTCGATGAAGGACGTCGAAAGCATTCGTCCCAAGCAGATCCATATCGCAGCCGTTCGTCCGCGAGGCGACGTTCGCGACCGAATCATCGGCGCAGCCTCGATCGATGAGCTTAAGCAGGGGGCCGTCGTCGGCACCTCCTCACCACGGCGCAAGGCGCAGCTGCTTCGCCTGAGACCCGACTTGAAGGTCGTCTCGTTGCGCGGGAATGTCGAAACCCGGCTGAAGGCTGTCGAATCGGCCGAAGTCGATGCGACCCTGCTGTCGGCTGCGGGTCTCAAGCGGCTCGAGATCGACGCGGGGACGGCGATCCCGACCGAGATCATCCTTCCGGCGCCCGGCCAGGCCGTGATCGGTGTCGAGTGCCGGACCAACGACACGCGAACGCAAAGCGTGCTCAGCACGATCAACAACCAGATCACCTACGACTGTGTGATGGCGGAGCGGGCATTCACGCGGGCGCTGGGCGCCGCCTGCGCTTCGCCGGTCGCAGCCTTTTGCGTGCTCGAGGACGGCGACCTGAGGATGCGCGGACAGCTCTTCAGCGAAGACGGAAGCGACATGGTCGAGGATCGTGCCGTGTTCGACTGCGGCGACCTCAAGAATCCTGCCGAGTTGGCGAAGTCCCTGCTCGCGGACGCGCCCGAATCTATCCGGAGGCTGTTCGCGCCGGAATGAGGCGCGTGCTGGTCCTGCGCCCGGAGCCAGGCGCAAGCGCCACCGTCGCCCGCGCGCTCAAGCTTGGTCTCGATGCCGTGGCGATGCCCTTGTTCGAAGTCGAGCCGATCGAGTGGCAAGCGCCGGATCCGGGGCCTTTCGACGGCCTGCTCCTGACCAGCGCCAATGCTGTGCGGCACGGCGGCGACGAGCTATCGAAGCTGCGGGGGCTCGCGGTCTACGTCGTCGGCGAGGCTACCGCCGAGGCCGCGCGCGAAGCCGGCTTCGACATCGCCGCGACGGGCGATGGGGGGATCGACAGGCTGTTCGAGTCGATCGAGCCGGATCTCAAGCTGCTGCATCTCTGCGGAGAGGAGGTGCGCGAGGCGACCACTACCCGCCAGCCGGTCACGCGCATTCCCATCTATCGCGCGCGAACGATAGATGCGCCGGACCTCGGCTCAATCGGGGGCGCAGTCGCGCTGATTCATTCGCCACGCGCAGGGCGCCGCTTTGCCGAACTGGTCGAGCGCCGCGGCTCAATCGCGATTGCGGCTGTCAGCAGCGCCGCGCTCGAGCAGGTCGGAGGCGGTTGGGAGACGGCCGAGGCTGCGGACGCTCCGACAGACGACGCGCTGCTGGCCCTCGCCGCGCGGCTGTGCAACACATCGTCCCCGAAATGAACGGCACTCGCTCGGGAATGGGATGGGGAGCACGGCTGATGGTCGCGCTCGTCCTGATCATCGCGGGTGCCGGAGCGGCAGTCTGGGGCCTCGCCCATTACCAGCCGGCGGCGCGGTTCCTCGGCGTGGTTCCAACACAGCAGCCGGTGATGCTGACGCCCAAGCCGGTGGTCATGAACCCCCAAGCTGGATCGGCGCCGGTGCCGCAAACCCAGGCGCATGAGCAAGTTCAAGGCCGTCAGATCGCCAGTATTCAAACCCGTCTAAACGCCGTCGAGAATGCAACCGCCCGGGCCGAGGGCTCCGCCGGCCGCGCCGATGCGCTGGTGGTCGCCTTCGCCGCACGGCGCGCGATCGATCGCGGAGTCGCGCTCGGCTACCTCGAAAGTCTGCTGGTCGACCGCTTCGGCGATCAGCACCGCGCCGCGGTGGCGACGATCATCACCGCGTCGCGTGAACCGGTTCGACTCGATGATCTCGTCGCCGAATATGACCTGCTCGGACCGGACCTGCGGTCGGGAGGGGTCGACGACAGCTGGTGGACGAACGTGAAGCGGGAACTCGGTTCGCTCGTGGAAGTCCATTCCATGGACCGTCCGGCAAGCAATGCGGCGGCGCGCTACGACTTTGCGCGGCAGCGCCTCGCGGCCGGCAATGTCGACAAGGCGCTCGTTGAAACCATGCGCCTTCCGGGAGCTTCGCGAGCCGGCGACTGGATCGGCAAGGCTCGCCGCTACATCGCTGCTCATCGCGCGCTCGATGAAATTGAATCGGCCGCGCTCCTTCCGACTCCCAATCAGAACGGCTGACCGCGATTAAGGTTGGCAGCGGCTTTGCCGGATGCGAGTCTCGACCGCCCGCGCACAGCGCGGGTTCAGCTGCTTTGGGCCAAGCGGTTGGAAACGGACGAAAGTTCGGGGGGAGAACGACCTCATGACGTCAGTTGGGAAGTGCCTCGGAATTGGGCTGGTCGTCGTGGCGACAGCGCAAGTCAGCGCTTCCGCGGCAACCCAGCCGGGCCACCATCCCAAAGCCTCGGCTCCTGCTCATCATAAGGCGGCGTCCAAGCCCACCGTTCCCGCACCGAGCTATCTTAGTGGCCGCATTGACGACCTGGGCCGAGCGTTCGACGGCCGCGTTGGGATCGCGGTCCGTTCGATCGATGAAGGCTGGGAGACCGGCTGGAAGGACCGCGAGCTCTATCCCCAACAAAGCGTCAGCAAGTTGTGGGTCTCGATCACCGCGCTCGATGCGGTCGACCGCCGCCGGGTCCGGCTCAGCGACCGCGTGACCCTGACGAAAAGCGATCTCACCCTTTTCCACCAGCCGATCGCCGACGAAGTCCTCAAGGACGGGAGCTATACGACCACGCTCGACGATCTTCTCGTGCGGGCGATCACGACGAGCGACAATACCGCCAATGACAAGCTGATGCGCTCGGTCGGAGGCGCATCGGCAGTGCGGGCGATGATCGCGCGCAAGGGGTTGGGAGCGATTCGGTTCGCCAATGGCGAGCGCGCGATGCAGAGCAAGATCGCCGGGCTGAGCTGGTCCCCGTCTTACGCGGTCAACGGGAATTTCTTCGAGGCGCGCGATAGCCTTCCGATGAAGAAGCGGAGCGTCGCCTTCAACCGATACATCGCCGATCCTTATGATGGTGCGGCGCCGGGCGCGATCGTCGGTGCGCTGGCCGCCCTCAAGCGTGGCGAATTGCTCTCACCTGCCTCCACTGCAAAGTTGCTCGACGTGATGAGCCACACGCACACCGGTCCGAACCGGCTCAAGGGCGGACTCGAGCCTGGCTGGACGCTCAGCCACAAGACCGGCACCGGACAGGAGCTCGGTGGCGTGCAGGCGGGCTACAATGACATCGGCATCCTCACCGCGCCGGACGGGAAGAGCTATTCGGTTGCAGTGATGATCAAGAAGACCTCGACTCCGCTGCCGGTTCGGATGACGTTGATGAACAATGTCGTTCAGGCGGTCATCGAGCAGCACGACCGTGGTGGAAGCGTCGCTACCAGGCGCCGCTAGCCCCGCGCTTAGGCTCGCGGCGACGCCAGGCGTGCAGCGAGTTCCGAGCCGCGAGCTCGAGCTTTTCGTCGCCCGCGGCTTTCTCGGCCCGGCGATCTGCGCGGCGCTGATCGAGCGCATCGACGAGCGGCGGCGGCCGTCGGGGATCGCCGACGATGTGGGAATCGCGAATTTTCGGACCAGCGAGACATGCGACCTCGACTGGAGGGACCCGGCGGTCGCCGAAGTCGATGTGAAGATCTCGGGGCTGCTCGGATTGCCGGTCGAATCAGGCGAGCCGATCCAGGGCCAGCGCTACGCTCCCGGCCAGGAGTTCAAGCCGCACACCGACACGTTTGAGCCGGGCGGCTACGATTTCTATCTCAACACCGCCGACAGCGGCCAGCGGACCTGGACCGCGATGGTCTATCTGAACGAGCCCGACGACGGCGGCGCCACGCGATTCAAGCTGATCGGCAAGACCGTGCAGCCGGAGACCGGCAAGCTGCTGGCGTGGAACAATTTGCTCGCCGACGGCCGGCCCAACCCGGCGACCCTCCACCAGGGAATGAAGGTGCGCCGCGGCACCAAGTACATCCTCACGAAATGGTTTCGCGAGCGGACAACTGTTTAATTTGATTCGCCGCAGCAGCAGCCGCAAGACCGAGGCGGGGGCTGCCATGAATGTTCGATCGATGATCTCCGGAGTGGTGCTGGCACTTTTCCTGGCGCCGAGCGCCGGCGCCGGAACGCCCACGCCCTTTGCGCCTCCCAAGGCCGAATCGATAAAAGTCTTCCGGCATGCGACCTTGATCGATGGGCGCGGAGGCCGTCCCGCACGCGACATGGCGGTTATCGTCGAGGGGCAACACATCCGCGACGTCATCCCGGATCACCAGCTGACGACTGAAGCAATCAGAGGTGTCCGAATCGTTGACCTCCGCGGCCGCTTCCTCCTGCCAGGGCTGATCGACAGCCACGTCCACCTCGCCACCCCTCCCAACCGGCGCCAGGCGGAAGCGGTGCTGCGTCGCGATATCTACGGCGGAGTCACCGCTGTACGCGACATGGCGGACGACATGCGTGCGCTTGGAGACCTCCAGCGCTCGAGCATCGCCGGCGAGATCCCGGCCCCTGACATTTATTATGCCGCGCTGATGGCGGGGCCGAGCTTCTTCACCGATCCGCGCACGGTGCAGTCGAGCGTCGGCGACACGCCGGGAGCAACTTCCTGGATGCAAGCGGTCACGGATCAGACCGATCTGCCGCTCGCCGTAGCGATGGCTAGGGGCACATACGCCACGGGAATCAAGCTCTACGCAAATCTGTCTGCGCCACTGGCGAAGCGCATCGTCGCCGAGGCGCATCGCCAGCATATGCTGGTCTGGGCACATTCGACGCTGTTCCCAGCCAAGCCTTCCGAGGTCGTCGATGCCGGAGTCGACGTTATTTCCCATGCCTGCCTGATGATCCACGAGGCATCGGCCGCCGTGCCCGACGACCTCAAGAAGAAGGAAGAGATACCCCTTGCCCAGTTCGCGAGCGGGGACAGCACCGTCCTCGAGCCGGTGTTTGCGGAGATGGCGCGCAGGGGAACGATCCTGGATGCAACGGTGTGGACCTATGGAGCGATCCAAACCGACACCACGTCGAACCCGCAGATCGCCCGCCGCAAATGCGACGACCGGATCGGCGGCGCGATCACCCGCCAGGCGTATAAGGCGGGAGTCCCGATTTCGACGGGCACGGATTATTTCGCGCCGGATTCCGACCGCTGGCCCGACGTGTTCCGCGAATTCGATGAGCTTGTCCGCTACGCGGACATGACGCCCGAAGCCGTGATCCGATCGGCAACTGTCGTTGGCGCGAGAACGGTCGGCCGCGGGCTGGACATGGGCTCGATCGAAAAGGGCAAGCTCGCCAACATGATCGTCCTTGCTAGAAATCCGCTGCTCAATCTCCAGAATCTGAAGAGCATTGAAATGACGGTCCGCCGTGGGCGGATCTATCTGCGGAGCGACTTCAAGCCTCTCCGCAGGGGCGACGTCACGGACGAGTAAAGGCCCTATTCGGTCCGGTTCCGCCCTCCGTGGCCGAGCGGCTTGACGTGCACGGTCTTGATATTCACGAACTCGTGGATCCCGAAGACGCCGCATTCGCGCCCGTAGCCAGAGTGCTTGACCCCGCCGAAGGGCGCGCGCGGATCGGAACGGACGTTCTCGTTCACGAAGCTCATGCCCGCTTCGAGCTCCTCAGCCGCGATCCGGCGGCCGCGATCCAGGTCCGCAGTAATCACTCCCGATCCGAGCCCGAACTCGCTGTCGTTAGCGATGCGGATTGCGTCGGCTTCGTCATCGGCCGCGATGATCGCAGCGACCGGCCCGAATACCTCTTCGTCATGGGCGGGCTGGCCCGGGCGAACATTGGTGAGCACGGTCGCGGGATACCAGGCGCCCGGACGCTCGGGGACCTTCCCGCCGAGGAGGAGCTTCGCACCTTGCTCGACGCTCTTCGTGACCTGCGCGTGGATATCGTCGCGTGCCTTGGCGCTGACCATCGGCCCAAGCTTCGTCCCGTCTTTGGCCGGGTCGTCCATCTCGAAGCCCGACATCGCCTTCACCAACGCGCTTTCGAATTCCTCCAGGATCGGCCGAACGACGACGAAGCGCTTGCCGGCGATGCAGCTCTGACCGCCGTTGACCATCCGCGCCGTCGCCGCGACCTTGGCGGCCGCCTCGATATCGGCGTCTTCGAGGATGACGTAAGCGTCGGCTCCGCCCAGCTCGAGCACGCACTTCTTGAGCACCGATCCAGCCTCGGTCGCGACTGCCTTCCCCGCGGCGACGCTTCCCGTCAGCGTGACTGCGGCGACATTATCGTCCTTGATCAAGGCTTCGACGTCGCGCGTGGGGAGAAGCAGCGAGCGATAGAGATCGTGCGGCAGTCCCGCCTGATGCAGCACCTCTTCGATCGCGAGCGCGCAGCCGGGGACGTTGCTGGCATGTTTCAGAAGCATGCCGTTGCCAGCCATCAGGGCCGGTGCGGCGGCGCGGATCACCTGCCAGAACGGAAAATTCCAAGGCATGATCGCGAGAACGATGCCGATCGGATTGTAGGTGACGAACGCCTCTTCGCCGCCGAAATCGACCGGCTCCCTCGCGAGGTAGGTTTCGGCGTGGTCGGCGAACCAGTCGCAGTGGAACGCGCATTTCTCGACTTCAGCGCGTCCGTCGGTGACGGTCTTGCCCATCTCCTCGGTCATCAGCCGCGCGAATTCGTCCTTGCGTGCACGGAGGATTTCGGCGGCCTTGTGGAGGATCGCCGTGCGGTCGGCGAAGCTGGTGCGGCGCCATTTCAGGAACGCCTCGTGCGCCGCCGCCGCCGCCGAGCGGGCGTCCTCTGGGGAGATCTGCGGATAGCTCCTGCCTGCTTCCCCGGTCGCGGGGTTCACAGTCTGAATTTCATTGGCTGTCCTGGGGCGGGTGAGTTCAGCTTGTTCGGCCATGGCGCGCCTCCTTGTGCCAAGGCACATAGGCGCGAGGTCCGCCCGAACCAACGGTGCGCGGCCTGTCTTGACCTGCGATAAGACGAGTGCCGGCTTGGAGCGGGCGAAGGGATTCGAACCCTCGACCCCAACCTTGGCAAGGTTGTGCTCTACCCCTGAGCTACGCCCGCTCGGCCGGAAATGCGGCGATTCCCCGCCGCTGGAGCGCGCCCGCTATCAGCGCCCTCAAGCCTTTGCAAGCTCTCGGCGCGATAGAGCACCCACGAATCGCCGGTGAGCGGCGTGGTGACCGATGAATCGATCGCTTCCATCGTGACTCCGCAGCGATCGACGGTGGCCGGCGCACTGGTGCCGCGCATCTGCGAGGCGAGGAGAAAGTCGGCAGGAGCGCAACCGCCGGCGAAGCGCGCAACATAGCCGGTTTGCTCGGCGGCAACCGCCACGACCCCCTTGAGACGCGGCTCCGCAAAGGCAATGCGGGCACCCTCGGGCGACATCCGCGCCATGTCGGCGAGAGCTGCTGCGGGCCGGCCGCGATCGAGCGCGATCAGCCGCGAATCCCGGTAGAGGCTGACGCCGGCGATGGTCACGATGAGCATCGCTGCCGCAGCGCGCGTTGCAGTTCGGCCGCTCAACCCACGCCCTATCCAGTCGGCCATGAACAACAGCAGTCCGACCGCGCTTGCCAGGTAATAGCGCGCGAAGCTCGTATTGCCGGACCGCACGAGGCCGAGGCCGAGCGGGACGGCAAGAATGAGGAGCGCATAGAGGCTCGCCCGAGAACCAAGCCACTCCGGCCGCCGGCGGGCAATCGCGACTGCTGCCGCAGCCAGGAACAGCGGCACCAGCCACGGCCAGGGGGAGCCGAGGCCTGCCGACCACAGCGAAAGATCGTCGAGCGCGATTGCATAGCGAGCAGCGGAGAAGGGTTCATAACCGCCGACGCGCATTCCGGTCGGGCTCGCCATCGCCGCGAGGAAAACGAACAGCACCGCGCCTGCGGCCGCTCCAAGCGCCGCCCCCATCAGCCTAAAGGTCGCGGGCATCGCGGCGGCCGGCCCATCGGAAATGCGCCGTTCGAAATAGAACCACAGCGTGGCAATGCCGACGGGCGCGGCCATGGTCAGGTGCGAGAACATGCCGAAGAGGGCAAGCGCGGCGAGCCACCAGCGCGCACCGCGCGCGGCATGGCCGTCGATCGCGTCACTGACAAGCAGCAGCATCATGAGGGCGGCGAGCAGCATCATCGCATAGCCGCGCGCCTCAGAGCCGAGCGCGACCAGGATCGGCGACACGGCGAAGAGCAAAGCGGCGACCAATCCGGCGAGCCTCGAGCGACGGCCCGCGAGCAATGCGGCAACTATGATGCACAAGGTTCCGGCAGCGATCGCCGGCGCACGAGCCAGCAGGGGCGCCGCCGCGGGCCCGATCGCCTGCAACCATAGAGAATAGAGATGGTGATTGTTGTCGTGGTTGATGCGCAGGAAAACGCCGATGGGGTCGCGCGCCTGGGCGGCATAGATTACCGACCAGGCTTCGTCGGTCCACAGGCCGCCGTGGGCCGCCGCGATGCGCAGCGCCAGGCCGGCGAGCGCTAGTCCGCCCACCGCCGCCCACCACCAAAGCCGCTCACGTCCTTGCATCGCCTCCATGGCGGCCGTCGTACAGCAGCGTGGTTAAGCGGCTGTTAGCTCCGCAAGGGACGCTTGTGAGCCGCTCGACAGCGGCCCATATGGGCGCCCTCGACGAGTAGGAGTGGTCAAAACCTTGGCGACGCTGGGTCTCACCGAAGCCGAACGCGAATCGATCGAACGGTTCGAGCAGGACGTTATCAACCCGTCGATGACGGCGCTCGTCATCCTCGATTTCTGGGCGGAGTGGTGCGGCCCGTGCAAGCAGCTTTCGCCGACGCTCGAAAAGATCGCGGCGGATTACGCCGACAAGGGCGTCAAGCTGGCCAAGATCGACGTCGACCAGGAGAAGCTGCTCGCCGCGCAGTTCCGGATCCAGTCGATCCCGACCGTTTATGCGATCTATCGCGGTCAGCCGGTCGCCGACCTCACCAACTATCGGACCGAGGGCCAGCTAACCAAGGTGCTCGACCAACTGCTGGCGCAGCTGAAGATCGAGCCGGAGGGCGCAACGCCGCAGGCCGAGATCGAGCCGCTCGTCGCAATGGGTGAGCAGGTGCTCGCCGAGGGCGATGCGGCGCGGGCGGTCAACATTTTCCGCCAGGTGCACGAGATGGCGCCGGACGACCCTGCGGTAATTGGCGGCCTTGCTCGCGCGCTTCTCGCTGCTGGAGAAGCCGAGGAAGCGCGGCTGCTGCTTGGGGAAGTGCCGCCGGCTCTCACGACAAAGCCCGAGATTGCCCGGGCCAAGGCCGCGCTCGAAGTCGCATCGGCCGCGCCGTCCGCCGACACGAGCGCGCTCGAACAGAAGCTTGCGGCCAATCCCGACGACAACGAGGCCCGCTTCGAGCTGGCCGGTGCGAAAATGGCCTCGGACCGCGACGCTGCGGCGGATGCGCTGCTCGAGATCATCGGCCGCGACCGCGAATGGAACGACGGAGCGGCGCGCCAGCGCTTCCTGCAGCTGCTCGAGGCGCAGGGGCTTGAAGACCCCTGGTCCAGCGCCCAGCGGCGGCGGTTGTCGGCGCTGCTTTTCACATGAGGCGCACGATCCGCGTCCCCTTGTTCCCGCTACCCGGCGCCATCCTGTTCCCGCGCTCACAGCTTCCCTTGCACATCTTCGAGCCGCGCTATCGCGAAATGGTGCGCGATGCGGTCGACGGTGCCGGTCGAATCGCGATGATCCAGCCGCACCGGCTGGACGACGACAATCTGGCGCCGCTCTTCGAAGTCGGCTGCGTCGGCGAGATCGTCGGCCTGGAGGAGCTCGAGGACGGACGCTTCAACATCGTCCTCCTCGGCTCGAACCGCTTCCGGCTGCTGAGCGAATCCGATGTCGATGCGCCGTACCGCTGCGCGGACGTCGACATCGCAGCTTTCGACGACGAGGAGCCGCCGCCGCTCTCCCTCGGCCAGCGCGCGGAGGTCGAACGCGAGGCCCGGCGGCTCAGCGATGCGATGGGGCTGGCGGTCGATTGGGACGCAGTGAGCCGCCTTGACGACGAGATGCTGGTCAACGCGATCGCACAGGTCGCGCCGTTCGACGTCGGCGCCAAGCAGGCGCTGCTGGAGCAGGCGAGCCTCGACGGGCGGGCGGACCTGCTCGTGCAGCTCATGCAATTCCATCGCGCCGCCGTCAGCGGCGGCGTCGAGGTCGAGCCGACTATTCAGTAGTTAGATCGACAACCCCCGGAGCAGCAACGGCAAGTCGCCGCTGGTGCCGCGGGCTTCGCTCATCAGCCGGTCGCGCATTGGCGAGAGTCGTCCAACGAGGCCCATTCCGAAGCGACGGATCGCAGAAGCGGTCTTTCCGGGAACTCCATAGACGCGCGTCAGCGTGTCTGTCGCAAAGGCAACCGACAGCGCGTCGAGCGAGCGCCAGCGCTGGTAGCGGTCGAGCAACTGCCGGTCGCCGAGATCGAGTCCGAGGCGCGCGCCTTCGACCAGCACCTGCGCGAGCGCTGCGACATCGCGAAAGCCGAGGTTCAATCCCTGGCCGGCGATGGGATGGATCGCGTGCGCCGCATCGCCGATGAGCGCCAGCCGCTCCGCCGTGATTTGCGCCGCATGGTGGAAGCCGAGCGGAAAGGACGAACGCGGCGCGAGCATCTCGACCTTCCCGAGGAAGCCGCCCATCGCGGCTTCCGCTTCGGCAGCGAAGTCTTCGTCGCCGAGCGAAAGCCAGCCGGCGGCATCCTCCTCCGGCACCGACCAGACGATCGCCGAGCGGTGCCCGACGCCATCGTCATTCATCGGAAGAAGCGCGAATGGGCCGGCCGGGTAGAAGATCTCGTAGGCGACATGATCATGCGGATGCTCGTGGCGAAGCACGGAGACGATCGCCTGATGGTCGTATTTCCACCGCGCGACGTTGATTCCGGCTGAGTCTCGAGTTCTGGAATTGCGGCCATCGGCACCGACAAGGATCGGCGCTGAAAGCTTGCGGCCGTCGGCAAGGGACACCGTGACTCCCGCCTCGCCGCGATCGACGCCGACGACCTCCGTTTTCCACATGAGCCAGCTGTTCTCGCCCGCTTCGGCGCGAGCATGAAGCGCGGCGCGAAGATGCCGGTTCTCGTGCATGAAGCCAAGCGGTTCTTCGTCGTCCGAATCGAAGTGCAAGCCTCCAGGCTCGAGACCGTCGGCCACGGCGATTCGGCGGATTGGGCATCCGGGCTCGGCAAGATGGTCCGCAACGCCGATCGCCTGCAGCATGCGCATCGAGCTCGAGGATACGGCGCTGGTGCGGCCGTCGAATGCCGAATCGCGCCGCGGCGCGGGGTCGGCGGGATCGACCAGGATCGCGGAGAGCCCGCTCGAATCGAGCGCTGACGCCAGCGCCAGGCCGACGAGACCGCCGCCGAAGATGATCGCGTCAGCCCGATCCATGGGCGGGCCCTACCCCGTTCGTCGCAATGACGCCACGACTTCGCTTGACCCGGGAGTCCGGGTGGAGGATTCTAAAGCGGGATGAATTCTGGGGGTGGGACATGGCGACCGTAGCCACGCGCGCACCGAAGCGCGACCTGGCGCCGGATTGGCGGGAGGCGCTTGCCAGTGCCGTTCGCCGTTTTGCGGTCCGGACCTGGGGCGCGATGCTGCTGCTGTTAAGCGTTGCAGCCGCGCTCGCGCTTGCGACTCATAATCCGACGGACCCGTCGCTGAGCGCCGCTGCGGGCGGACCGCCAACCAATTGGATTGGAACGCCGGGCGCCTATTTCAGCGACGCGTTGCTGCTGCTGTTCGGAATTGGGGCTGCGTTGTTCGTGCCGGTTGTCGCCATTGCCGGGCTCCGGATGCTTCGGCTCGAACCGACGGGGCACACCGGGCGCGGACTATTCGTTGCGGCGCTCGGCGCGGTCCTTCTCGGAACCGCACTCGGGCTCACCAGCGGATCGGCGGTGTCAGGGCTGCCGGGCGGTTGGGGCGGAGCATTCGGCCTCGCCGCCGCCCACGGCCTCAGCCTCGCGTTCGCGATGATCGGCAATCCGCAGATCGCCGGCCCGGCCCGGCTCGCGACGCTTCTCCTCCTGGCGATCGCGGGAGTGACGCTCGGCTATTTCGCAATGGGCCTGCGGCAGGATGAACGCGGCTGGGTCGGCGCGCTATTCCGTCGTCGGCCGCGCGAACGCCGCGCGCAGCCGCGCTCTACCGAGCTCAAGGAAGAGCGGACGATTCCCGCGGCTCCTCCCAGGTCGCGGCCGACCGTCGCTGTCGCGCCGCGCCCGGCACCGGTCATTGCTGCGATGCGCGGGAAGGACCGCAAGTCGGTTGCACAACCCAGCCTTGCGCTGGGTGACAATTATCAGCTGCCGACCATCGACTTGTTGGCGCCGCCTCCCAAGGAAGGGCGGCAGCAGGTCGACCGCGCGGGGCTCGAGCGCAACGCTCGCCTCCTCGAGACGGTTCTTGAGGACTTCAAGGTACGGGGCGACATCGTCGAGGTTCGCCCCGGCCCGGTCGTCACCATGTATGAGCTCGAGCCGGCAAGCGGCGTGAAGTCGAGCCGGGTCATCGCTCTCGACGACGACATCGCGCGCAACATGTCCGCTTTGTCCGCGCGCGTCGCCACGATTCCGGGACGAAGCGTGATCGGGATCGAGCTGCCCAATCCCAAGCGCGAGACGGTCTCTCTGTCGGAGCTGGTCGGAAGCCAGGCGTTCGAGGACCAGAACATGTCGCTGCCGCTGATCCTCGGCAAGAACATTGCGGGCGACCCGGTCATCGCGGACCTCGCGCCGATGCCGCACCTGCTCGTCGCCGGCACGACGGGTTCGGGCAAGTCGGTCGGGCTCAACTGCATGATCCTGTCGCTGCTGTATCGCTACGGGCCCGACCAGGTGAAGCTGATCATGATCGACCCGAAGATGCTGGAACTCAGCATGTACGACGACATTCCGCACCTCCTCTCTCCGGTCGTGACCGAGCCGGGCAAGGCGATCCGGGCACTCAAATGGACCGTCGAGCAGATGGAGGAGCGCTATCGCAAGATGGCGAACCTGGGCGTTCGCGCGCTGCCGAGCTTCAACGCCAAGGTCCGCGAAGCGAAGGCGAAGGGCTCAAAGCTCAATCGGCGGATCCAGACCGGCTACGACGCGGATACCGGACAGCCGGTCTATGAGGACGAGGAATTCGATTATGAGGTGATGCCGCAGATCGTCGTCGTGGTCGACGAGCTCGCGGACCTCATGATGACAGCGGGCAAGGAGGTCGAGTTCCTGATCCAGCGGCTGGCGCAAAAGGCGCGCGCCGCGGGCATCCACCTGATCATGGCGACGCAGCGACCGTCGGTCGATGTGATCACCGGAGTCATCAAGGCCAATCTGCCCACGCGAATCAGCTTTCAGGTGACGAGCAAGATCGACAGCCGCACGATCCTCGGCGAGCAGGGCGCGGAGCAGCTGCTCGGCAAGGGCGACATGCTCTACATGCCCGGCGGCAAGCAGATCATCCGGGTCCACGGTCCGTTCGTTTCTGACGAGGAGGTGCGTGCAGTTGCCGAGCATTGGCGAAAGCAGGGCTCTCCCGATTATGTCCAGGCGGTCACCGAGGAGCCGGAGGACGGCGGATATCTGTTCGACGGCCAGCCAACCGGCGAGGACGATGCGGAGACCCAGCTCTACCGCAAGGCGATGCAGATCGTCGCCGAGAGCCAGAAGGCATCGACTTCCTACCTCCAGCGCCAGCTCCGCGTCGGCTACAACAGTGCGGCTCGATTGATCGAGCGGATGGAAAAGGACGGTCTCGTCGGCCAGCCGGACCATGTTGGCCGCCGTGAGGTGCTGATCGACCCCGACGGGCACCCGATCTGAGGCTGAACCTTCCGGAACCGCGGGGTTCAGTGCGCATTCAATGGGTGAGCGCCAGTTTCCGGCGCAAAATTCCAGGAGCTTCGACATGAGTTTTCCGACGAAATTCGCGCGCGTACTGGTGCCGGTCGCGCTCGTCGCCGCCGCTGCGCCGGCCGCAGCCGCCGATTCCGCCGACATGGCGCGGCTCAAGGCGCACATTAGCGGCGTCCACACCATGACCGCGAACTTCGTTCAGACCGATGCCCGCGGGCGCTCGGCGGCGGGGAAGATGGATCTCGAGCGGCCGGGCAAGGTTCGCTTCGAATATGGGAGCGGCGACCTTCTCCTGGTCGCAAACGGCAAGACTCTGACCCTGATCGACTATCAGGTCGGGCAGAAGTCGAATTGGCCGCTTGGCCGGACACCGCTCGGCGTACTCCTGTCGAACTCGCCCGACCTTAAGGGCCGCGCCCAGGTCGTCCCGAGCGATAATCCCCAGGTGGTCTCGGTCCGCGCGCGCGATCCTTCGCAATACGGATCGCTGACCCTGGTATTCCTGCGCAGTGGATCGGCGCCGGGCGGGCTTCAGCTATACGGCTGGACCGCGATCGATGGGCAAAATCGCCGCACGACCGTCAAGCTGTCGAACGTCCGCTACAATGTCGCAGTGCCGGCGAGCGCCTTTACCTACGTCGAGCCCAAGAAAAAGTGACCTTAACAGTTTCATTTTGCGACTTGTTCATCGCGGCGTCAGGCTCGAAGGCTTAGATTGGCGAACGATCCTGAAAGTACCCGGGGTTTCCCCCTGTTACCCGGGGTTCGCAGGATCCCTTGCGTGACGAACGCTTGGTCGGCCCTCGCTCCATGCCCCCGGAGCGAGGGCCTTTTTCATGTCGGGGGAGCCAGCTAAGCGGGTCGGCGTGGGCAAAAGGCTGAAGATCGCGTCCTGGAACATCAACTCGGTGCGAGCGCGCATGGCCCTCGTCGAGCGGCTCATCGTTGAGCAGCAGCCCGACATATTGTGCCTCCAGGAAACCAAGGTGCTCGACGACATCTTTCCGGCGGAGACGTTCCAGCGAAACGGCTATATCCACCGCCAGCTCAATGGTCAGCGCATGCACCATGGAGTCGCGATCCTCAGCCGGGTGCCGCTGAAGGAGCCTGGAAAGCACGACTGGCAGGACAATGGCGAAGCGCGGCACATCGGCGCGCGCCTCGGGTGCGGGATCAGGCTCGAGAACGTCTACGTCCCGGCGGGCGGCGACACTCCCGACCGGACGGTGAACCCGAAGTTCGGGCAGAAGCTGGATTTCATCGAGCGGATGACCCGCTGGTCGGAAAGTCTGAGCGAGCCGACAATCATCGTCGGCGACTTCAACGTCGCCCCGCTCGAGTGCGACGTCTGGAGCCACAAGGCGCTGCTCACCGTCGTCAGCCACACGCCGGTCGAGGTCGAGGCGCTGACAAGGCTTCAGCAGGCGCATGGGTGGACAGATATCGGACGCAAGTTCGTGCCCGCGCCCGAACGCTGCTTCACCTGGTGGAGCTATCGCTCGCCCGACTGGACGAAGAACGACCGCGGGCGGCGACTCGACCACATGTGGTGCTCGCCCGAGCTCGGCGGCCATGTCGCCACGCACCAAGTGCTCGAACCCTGCCGCAATTGGGAGCGGCCGTCCGACCACGTGCCGCTGATCTGCGAGATCGAAGTTTGAGCGAACGCTCACCCACACGGACCGCGATCGCCATGCTGCGGTCCGGTCGTCCCGTACACATCGTCGGCGAGGAGGGACTGACCGTCGCCGCCGTCGAGACGGCGACGGAGGAACTCCTCAACCTGCGCGACCCCGAGCACCGAGCGCGCCTGATGATCAGCGGCACGCGAGCCGCTGCGCTCAAGCTTGCCAACGAACGAGAAGCAGCCGACCCCGAAGCGCCGGTGATGATCGAGCGGCCGCAGTGGCTCGACCGGGAAACTGCGCTGACCATCGCCGATCCCGGCCGCGATCTCGACCGCGCACCGATCGGCCCGCTTCAGCCGATCAAGCCGGACTGTCTCGAGGCTTCTCGCGCGGCGCTGGCGCTTACGCGGTCGGCGGGAATGCTCCCGGCGCTTTGGCTGCTGGAGCCCGACCCGGCCGATGCGAAAGTCACGCTAGACGACATCCTGCACGAGTTGCGCGAGCCGTCGGTGGAGATCGTCGCGCGCGCTAAACTTCCGCTCGAGGGCCTCCCCCCGACTCAGATCGTCGCATTTCGCGCCTCTGACGACGGGCAGGAGCATGTCGCGCTTGTCGTCGGCGCATTTAGAGGCAAGCCGCCGCTCGTCCGGCTGCACAGCGAGTGCCTGACCGGCGACGTGTTCGGCTCGTTGAAATGCGACTGCGGACCGCAACTGAAGGAGGCGCTTCGGATCATCGGCGGCGCGGGAGGAGGGGTTCTGCTCTACCTGCGCCAGGAGGGGCGCGGGATCGGGCTTGCGAACAAGGTCCGCGCTTATTCGCTTCAGGACCGCGGGCTGGACACGGTCGATGCGAACCGGCGGCTGGGCTTTGCCGACGACGAGCGCGACTACGGCCATGCCGCGGCCATGCTGCACGCGCTCGGGATCGGCCGAGTCAGGCTCCTGACGAACAATCCGGACAAGGTCAGCGGCCTCACGTCAGCTGGAATTGAGGTCGTCGAGCGCGTCGGCCATCAAATGCCGGCCAATCCCCACAATGCCGACTATCTTGCGACCAAGCGCAAGCGGAGCGGTCATTTGCTGGTCTGACGAAGTCCGATCAGGTCCGCCACTTCGTCGAAGCTATGCGCGACGTGCTCAATTCCAACCGATCGAAGCATGGCTTCATGGCCGTCGAAACAGTGCCGCCCGGCGGCGAGCCCGATGACGGTCGCGCCCGACGCTAATGCGCCCCTGGCGCCCACTTCCGAATCCTCGAGAACGACGGCTTTAGCGATTCCGACGCCGAGCCGCCCGGCAGCGTGGATGTAGATGTCGGGTTCGGGCTTGCCGCGAGCCACGTGTTCGCGGCCGCTATAGACGTGACCGCCGAACGCGTCGGCGAGGCCGAGATGATCGAGGTGACCGCGAATCCATTTCGTTGAGCTCGAGGATGCCACCGCTTTAGGAAGGCTTTGCGGCAGGGATCGGACGAACTCGACCGCGCCGACGACCGCGTCGATACCCTCTTTGAGGGCGCGGATGCTCTTTTCCTTCATCCGGTCGTGAAATTCCGGCGGAAGGGTGGACCCGATCCTTCGCTCGATCGCCGCGATGAAGTCGTCGCCCGCGAGGCCGGTGTAATGCCGGATGGTCTCGGCCGCCGTATGGTGGTGTCCGAGGTTCGTCAGCAACTCGGCGAGCTGGATGTTGGCCTCGAACTCGCTTTCGAGCAGCACGCCGTCGAAGTCGAAGATGATCGCATCGAAGCGCATGGTCAGGCCTCGAACAATGCGGTGCCGACCCGAACGGCGGTTGCGCCAAGCATCACTGCCGCCTCGAAATCGCCTGACATTCCAATGCTCAAGCCCTTGACGTCATGACGTCGGGCCAGCTTGGCAAGAAGCGCGAAATAGGGCGTTGGCTCGAGAGCGAGGGGAGGAATGGCCATCAGCCCCGCGAGCGGCAAGGGCGATGCCCGAACCGCTTCGACGAGCTCGCCAACTTCGGCGACTGCGCAGCCTCCCTTCTGCTGCTCTTCGCCGATATTCACCTGGACATAGACCGGCGGACGGCGGGTGCTCTTCGCGGCTTCCTTGGCGAGCGCGTCGAGCAACGAATGCCGGTCCACCGAGTGGATTGCGTCGAACAGACTCACGGCGTCCGCTGCCTTGTTCGATTGCAGGCGGCCGATACCGTGCAGGCTTACGCCGGCGTGACGAACGAGCAGGGATGGCCATTTGGCGAGCGCTTCCTGCATCCTGTTCTCGCCGAAGTCGCGCTGGCCGGCCTCGATCAGCGCCTCGATCTCCGCCTCGGAACGACCCTTGCTGACGGCGATCAGCCGAACTTCGGCAGGATCGCGCTTCGCCAGTTGCGCTGCGCGCGCAATCCGATCGAGGATTTCTTCGCGTCTCTCTGCAGCTTTGCTCACAGCGGAGGCTATAGGAACGCCCATGCGAGGCCGCCAGACCGCACCGCGCCAGTGGTTTATCGTCCTCGACGAGGCCATCATCGCGGACCCGAAGCGGTGGCGTCGGGGAGATGGCGTCCTCGTCCTTCGGCGGCTCGATTCGAGCTCCATGCGCCGGCTTCGCCAACTCGCCGGCATGCACGGCCTGACGGTCATCCGCGAAGGGCCGCGGGCAGCGGCGCGGGTGCATGATGCGCGCGAACTTCGGCGGGCGTTAAGCGCTCGCACACCGAATATCTTCCTGTCGCCGCTCTATCCGACGGCTAGCCATCCCACGTGGAAGCCGCTTCCACGCATGAGAGCCGCAGCTCTTGCGCGCCTCGGAGGTCGCAGACTGCTTGCGCTCGGCGGAATGGATGCGCGCAAATTCAAGCGCATCAAATGCTTGGGCTTCAGGGGTTGGGCCGGGATCTCGGCGTTTAGAACTTGAAGGCCGTGCCGACGTAGACCGCCTGGCTGTCACGGCGGTTGTCTTGGAGCGCCGAGAGGCGGTCCTTCTCGACGTTGTAGCGAACGCCGCCGGTCAGGGCGATTCGACGAGAGAGCGAATAGGAGCCGCCCACATCGACCGAATAAGTGTCGCCGCGGCGAAGTGCCGGCAATGCCTTGCCGTCGGGCCGGTCGGCGCCGACCGCGACTCGGCCGGTGAACTTGCTCAGCGAGTAGCTCACGCCCACGATTGCGCTCTCACGCCCGCCGATTGCCGGATCCGCATCCTTGACCTTTGCAACATCGCCGGAAACGGCGAAGCGGCGCCAGCCTACGGCGACACCGAGATTGTAGGTCGAAGGTGTCAGCGGGTTAAGGGTCGATGCCGGCGCGCTCGCCTGGGCGATTTCAGCCTGCGTCGGTGCATTCACCCGAGCGCGGATCGCGACTCGAACCTGCGAAGGACGACCCTTGGCCGGCGCGGGAGTGAACTTGAAATCCGTCAGCGACAGGCTCTTGCCGGCAAGCGCCGCGGCGAGCTTCGGGTCGGCATTGGCAGGAGTGAAGGATGACAGGCTGTCGAAGCTGAGCGAAACCGCTGCCGGACGCTTCTTGGAGCTCGTCGCGGCGAAAGCAGGCGTCAGCACGAGACCGGCCGCGGCGATCGCCGCAACCCATCGGGCTTGCCTGCTATGGACGAGACTCAACAACTGAACATCTCCCTGTCGCGAGTCGATATAGTCCTCCTAAGCTGAAGGTTCCATGACAAGAGTCGATTCGTTCATCGGCTGTTGCCGTGGAAGCACATAAATGCCGTAGATCGGCGGTGCTTGCGAGAGATACGCCAGCACTATAACGCCAAACCCGAGCTCCGTCTGACCAAGGACCATCGATGAATCGCCTGCACACGACCGCTGCTGCACTTCTCGTATTTGCCATCGCCGGCTCCGGCTGTGCGCGCAACGTCGTTCCCCGGGGGCTTGCACCCGCGCGGGTGACGACCATCGCCGTCAACAGCTATCTGTGGCGGGCCGCCGTCGACACTGTTTCTTTCGCCCCGCTTCTCCAGGCGAATCCCAACAGCGGCGTCATCATCACCGACTGGTACACCAACCCGAAAGCGCCCGGCGAGCGCGTGAAGCTGACCGTCGCCGTCCTCGATCCGGATCTTCGCGCCGACGCGCTTCGCGTTTCTGCTGCGCGCCAGATTCAGTCGAACGGTGGTTGGGTCGACGCTCCGGTATCTGCAGCGACGGTCCAGAAGCTCGAGGATATCATCCTGACCCGCGCCCGCGACCTCAGGCGCGTCGCCGTTTCGGGCTAAGCTTTCGGCATGACCAACGGGCGTTTCGACCCGCGCGAAGCCGATCGGCGCTGGCAGGCGCGCTGGGCGGAGGAAAGTTCTTTTGCCGCCGACAGCGGCAGCAGCAAGCCCAAGACCTATGTGCTCGAGATGTTCCCCTATCCCTCGGGGCGCATCCACATGGGGCACGTGCGCAATTACACGATGGGCGACGTCATCGCGCGCTTTCGGCGGATGCAGGGGCATGAAGTACTTCACCCGATGGGCTGGGACGCTTTCGGAATGCCGGCAGAGAATGCGGCGATGGAGCGCAAGGTGCATCCCGGCGAATGGACCTGGGCCAACATCCGGACGATGCGCGAGCAGCTGAAGCAGCTCGGCTTCGCGCTCGACTGGAGCCGTGAGTTCGCGACCTGCGACCCCGCCTATTACGGGCAGGAGCAGGCGCTGTTCCTGGACTTGTTCGACGCCGGCCTCGTCTATCGCAAGGAGAGCGAGGTCAACTGGGACCCGGTCGACATGACCGTGCTCGCCAACGAACAGGTCATCGACGGCTGTGGCTGGCGCTCGGGAGCGCCGGTCGAGCGCCGCAAGCTCGCTCAATGGTTCCTGAAAATCACCGATTTCGCAGACGAGCTGCTTGAGGGACTCGGTTCGCTTGACCAGTGGCCCGACAAGGTCCGGCTGATGCAGGAGAACTGGATCGGCAAGAGCAAGGGGATGCAGTTTCGATTCCGCCTCGCCGAGAAGGTCGACGGCATCGACGACGTCGAGGTTTTCACCACTCGGCCGGACACGATCTTCGGAGCAAGTTTCATCGCTCTCGCCGCCGATCATCCCATCGCCCGGGCGTTAGCGGCCACGGACGCCAAGGCGGCCGCTTTCATCGCGGAGTGCAAGGCGGGCGGGACCAGCGCCGCCGAAATCGAGACCCAAGAGAAGAAAGGTTTCAAGACCGCGGTGGAGGTCGTGCATCCGCTCGACCCCGACTGGCGGCTGCCGGTCTACATCGCGAACTTCGTGCTGATGGACTACGGCACAGGTGCAATCTTCGGGGTCCCGGGCCATGACCAGCGCGATTTCGAATTTGCGAAGCAATATCAGCTTCCGGTCCGGCGCGTGGTTGCGGCCTCGAGCGACGTTGCGTCGGAGCCGATCGGAGAGGAAGCCGAGAGCGCGCCGGGAATCGCGGTCAACTCACGGTTTCTTGACGGACTGGCGACGGACCGGGCGGCCGCGGAGATCGTTCGCCGCGCCGAGCAGGCAGGCTGGGGGCAAGGCACCGTTCAGTATCGCCTGCGCGACTGGGGGGTGTCTCGGCAGCGCTATTGGGGAACGCCGATTCCGATCATCCACTGCTCGAAATGTGGTGCCGTCCCCGTGCCTCGCGAGCAGCTGCCCGTCGTTCTTCCCGAGGACATCGACTTCGAAACGCCCGGTAACCCGCTCGATCGGCATGCGAGCTGGAAGCATGTGGACTGCCCGAGCTGCGGTGGCGCTGCTACGCGCGAAACCGATACGCTCGACACCTTCGTCGATTCGAGCTGGTACTTCATCCGCTTCGCGAGCCAGCCGGCAGGGGAGCCTTTCGATCGGGCCGAAGCGGAGAAGTGGCTTCCCGTTGCGCAATATATCGGCGGCGTGGAGCATGCGATCCTTCACCTGCTATACGCACGCTTTTGGACCCGCGCGCTGCAACGGCTCGGCAAGCTTGGCATCGCCGAACCGTTCGAGGGCTTGTTCACGCAGGGGATGGTCACTCACGAGACCTATCGTGCGGGAGACGGCAGCTGGCTCAGCCCCGACGAAGTCCGCCGCGACGGCGACGACTGGGTGCATGTCGAGGGCGGCCACCCGGTCACCCCCGGGCGCGTCGAGAAGATGTCCAAGTCCAAGCGCAACACTGTCGATCCCGAGCCGATCCTCGCCAAATATGGAGCGGACGCGGTGCGCTGGTTCATGCTCTCCGACAGTCCGCCCGAGCGGGATCTCGAATGGTCGGAAGCTGGTATCGAAGGCGCCTCGCGATTCGTGCAGAGAGTCTGGCGCCTGGCGACGAGCAGCAGCCCGGCCGAGGGCGAGGATGCGGAGCTGAAACGCAGATTGCACAAGACCATCGCTGCCGTTGGCGAAGCGATTGAAGGTCTGCAGTTCAACAAGGCCGTCGCGCAACTTTACGAGCTCACCAGCGCGATCGAGAAGGCGAAGCCCTCGGCGACGCGGGACGAAGCGGTGCGGGCGCTGATCCAGCTCGTCGCTCCAGCGGCGCCGCACCTGGCGGAGGAATGCTGGGCCACGCTCGGCGAGACTGGAATGGTGGCCGACGCTCCCTGGCCGGCCTTCGATCCGGCGCTGCTGGTCGACGATCAGGTGACCCTTGCGGTGCAGGTGAACGGCAAGCTCCGCGACACGCTGAATGCGCCGCGCGGACTGGACCGCGCTGCTGCCGAGGCGCTCGCGCTGGGATCGGACAAAGTGCAGCGTCAGCTCGCCGGCGCCGCTCCGCGCAAAGTGATTGTCGTTCCCGACCGACTGGTGAATATCGTCGCATGATCCGGCGCTTCGCCATCACCCTTTCTCTGCTCGCGCTCGGCGGTTGCGGCCTGCGCCCGCTTTATTCGGGCGGAAGCGGCGGAGCTGTGGCGCAGACTCTGGGCAGCGTCACGGTCGCGTCGATCGGCGGCCAATCGGGCTGGCTAATGCGCAACAAGCTTGTCGAGCGGTTGGGCGAGGGCGGCAGCGGAACTGCCGCCTACCGCCTCGATGTCACGCTTGACGACAATCTCACCTCGTTCGGCGTGCGCGGCAATCAGGCGGCGACGCAGGAGCGCCGCACGCTTCGCGCGCGCTATCAGCTCGTCGATTTGACCAACGGCACGGTCGTGCTCGATTCCACGGCTGGTTCCGACGCCGGCATCGACATCGTCAGCTCCGAATATGCAACCGTCGCCGCCGAACAGACGGCGCTTGAGAATCTCACGGAGATCGTCGCCGACCAGATTACGGCGCGAGTGGCTTTGTTCGCCTCGCGCACAGCCAAGGCCAGGTGAAAGCGAGCAAGGCGAGTATCGGCCGTGCGGTCGATCAGCCGGCGCCGAATATCCGCTTATATCTGTTTCACGGGCCCGATGAGGCACAGTCGCGAGCATTGGCTACGCGGCTCCTCGAAGCACTCGGTGCGACCAAGGTCATGATCGCCAGCGCAGTGGTGAAGTCGGATCCTGCCGCGCTTGCAGATGAAGCGGCCGCGATGAGCTTGTTCGGCGGCAAGCGCGTAGTGTGGATTGAGCCGGCGACAAAGGACATCGAGGAGGGCGTAGTCGCGTTACTCGAGGGACCTGCTGGGGAAAGTCCGGCCGTCGCCATTGCCGGTGCGCTGACGAAGACTTCCCCGCTTTTGAAACTTGCCGAAAGCTCGGCGGAGGCGCTGGCATTCGCTTCTTATGCGCCCGAGGGGCAAGATGCGGAGCGGATGGTGATCGACGTTGGCCGCCGCTTTGGCCTGAAGATCAGTCCGCCAGTCGCTGCGCGCCTCGCCGACAGCTCCGGCAACGATCAGGCGATCGTCGCCCAGGAGCTGCAGAAGCTGGCGCTCTACGTCGATGCTTCGCCCCATTCGCCCAAGGAGCTCGACCATGGTGCAATCGACGACGTTGGGGCCGCCAGCGCTGAGGGAGACTTCCAACGCCTCGCCGATTTGGCGCTTAGCGGCGACGTCAATGAGCTCTCAGATGAGTTGGCCCGCATGCCGGCAGGCGGGTCTGAGGCCATTCCTGTCGTGCGCTCGCTCCAACGGCGGCTGCTGATGCTGGCGCCGGCGCGGGCCCGGGTGGAGCGAGGCGAACGCGTCGACTCCGTCATGACGTCACTGGGCAGGGCGTTGTTCTGGAAGGATAAAACTAAAGTCCAGCGAATGCTGTCGAAGTGGAGCGCCGAGGATTTGGCTACCATTGCCGATCGTGCCGGTAAGCTCGAGCGATCGCTGATGTTCACTCCGGCGCCCGATCGCGAGACACTCGGCGAGGAGCTGCTGGCGATCGCGCGCAAGGCGCGGAGCCTCTGAGCTAAATCGGCTCGCCGCTCAGCCGCTGGCAAATCATGTCGAGCTGATCGAGGCTCGAATAGTGAAGCATCACCGCCCCGCCCTGCCCTTTGTGGCTTACCTGAACCTTCAATCCGAGAATATCGGCAAGCTGACGCTCGAGCGCTTCGAGGTCTGCGTCTGCCGTTTTCGCCGCGTTGCGGGCACTTGCCCTGCCGATGTCCGCTCCGGGTCCGGGACGCGTCTTTTCGCGCCGCGCACGCTCCTCGGTCTGACGTACCGAGAGACCCTTGACGATGATCTCGCGGGTCAAGCCTTCTGGATCGGCGGCCGTCGCGACCGCGCGCGCATGGCCCATGCTGATATCGCCTTGCAATAGCGATTGCTTCACGAATTCCGGAAGATCGAGCAATCTCAATAGGTTAGCGACATGGCTGCGCGACTTGTGGACGATTCGGCCGATATCGTCCTGCGTATGACCGTGCCGCGCGATCAGCTGGCGATATCCTTCCGCCTCCTCGAGGGCGTTGAGATCCTGGCGCTGGATATTCTCGATCAGCGCGAGCTCGGCGGTGGTCGATTCGTCGATCTCGCGCACGATCGCCGGAATGGTGTGCAGCCGTGCCCGCTGCGCTGCGCGCCAGCGGCGCTCGCCGGCGATGATCAGATATTCCTCACCATTAGGGCGAAGCAGGATTGGCTGGAGCACCCCGCGCTCGCGAATCGAATCGGCGAGCTCGTCGAGGGCCTCTTCGTCGAAATGCACCCGCGGTTGATTAGGATTGGGCCGAATCCGGGCAACCTCGACTTCGCGCACACCACCGCGTGAGGTCGCAGGCTCGCCTGCAGGCGCTCCGGCCGGGCGCGCAACGTCGCCGAGAAGCGCCTGCAATCCCATCCCAAGGCCCTTGGCCGGACGCTCGGCGCTCATGCGGCGGCGGCCAGTTGCGGAAGGCGCCCGATCAGCTCGCGCGCAAGGCGTACATAAGCCTCGGAGCCGGGGCATTTGAGGTCATAGATCAGCGCCGGAAGCCCGTGGCTTGGCGCCTCTGAAAGGCGGACGTTGCGCGGAACGACCGTTTCGAACACCGCCGCGCCGAGGCAGGCACGCACGTCCTCCGAGACGGCTTGAGATAGATTGTTACGGCGGTCGAACATTGTCAGCGCTACGCCGAGAATGGACAGTTCCGGGTTGAAGGCGACGCGGATTCGCTCGACCGTTTGAAGCAGCTGACTCAAACCCTCAAGAGCAAAGAACTCGCATTGCAGCGGGATCAGGAGGTTGCGCGCGGCGACCAGCGCATTGACCGTCAGCAGCCCCAGCGAGGGCGGGCAATCGATCAGGCAGATATCCCAGCGGCCGGGCGGCGTGGCGGCGAGAGCCTTGTCGAGCCGATGGGCGCGGTCCTCGAGACCCACCATCTCAATCTCCGCGCCGGACAGATCCTGTGTCGCAGGCAGTAAATCGAGTCGCGGCACGCGCGTCGCGATTGCCACCTCCAACGGCGACTCACGGCCGATCAGCACATCGTAGCTGGAGCTCGTTCGCTGCGCCTGAGTGACCCCGAGGCCGGTCGACGCGTTGCCCTGCGGGTCGAGGTCGACCAAAAGCACGCGCCAACCGATCGCGGCGAGCGCCGTCGCGAGATTGATCGCGGTGGTTGTCTTGCCAACCCCACCCTTTTGATTCGCCACCGCGATGCGGATCATACCTTCGCCCTCACCCCTGTCGCGACGACGATATGGGAATCGGCGTCGGTGACACTCTGTTCCACGTGGAACGCACCTTGCCACGCTTGTTCCGCTTCGGCCAGTTCCGCCACGGCGCTTCGTCCCTT
>Ga0163163_10000453_pt1 | contig 37388 bp, 42 predicted proteins | sample S65metaG_FD_119766 | JGI IMG/M metagenome (GOLD analysis project Ga0163163, IMG submission 119766) | Switchgrass rhizosphere microbial communities from Kellogg Biological Station, Michigan, USA - S6-5 metaG | ecosystem: Host-associated > Plants > Roots > Rhizosphere > Soil | place: USA... | reverse complement strand
CCATACACGGCCGTCGCACCGGCGATCAGCTGGCTCGGATCGACCATATGCCGCACGCCGCGCGGGTGCACGATCGCGCGTGCGTTGGGCAGCTCGCGCAGCAGTGCGCCGGCGCCGCCGGCATGGTCCAGGTGCACATGCGTGAGGATTACGAAATCGACGGCGTCGCGCGGAATTTGCTTTTCTGCCAGCGCGGCTAGCAGCAGCGGCACCGAATGGTTCGTGCCGACATCGATGAATGCGGCGCGGCCGTTTTCCACAAGCAGATGGCTGGCGTCGAATTGCGGGCGGAAGAAACCGGTGTCGATCGCACTGATGTCGTGCGCGTAAGCGATCATGCGTGCGGTGCCTACTTCACCTGCATTCCCGGCGTCGCGCCGGCGTCGGCATCGAGCAGGAACAGGCCGCTGTCATCGCCGGCCGACAGGATCATGCCTTCGGAAACGCCGAAGCGCATCTTGCGCGGCGCGAGGTTGGCGATGAACACGACCTTGCGGCCGACCAGCTTTTCCGGCTCGCCGTAGCTCGCGCGGATGCCGGAAAATATCTGGCGCTTGCCCAGTACGCCCGCATCGACCTCGAAGCGCAGCAGTTTGTCCGAGCCGTCTACAAATTCACATTGCAGCACGGTGCCGACACGCAGGTCGAGCTTGGCGAAATCATCGATCGATATGGTGTTTGCAGTATTCGCAGGGGCCGCGGTTGCCGGCTTCGCTGCTGTGGACTTGACCGGCACAGCTGGCGCGTTCGTTTGCAGCGATTCTTTCGAAGCTTCAATCATCGTTTCGATCTGCTTGGGGTCGACGCGCGTGGCGAGCGCGCTGAATTCGTTGATCGGTGCGCCGAGCAGCGGCGCGGCAATGGTGCCGAAGCTCGCCGGTGCCACGTTGAACAGTTCCAGCGCCTTGCCCGCCGTGACTGGCACGATTGGCATGAGATAGGTGCTGAGCAGGCGGAAATAGTTGAGCGCCAAAGTGCAGACGGTGTGCAGCCTTTTGCGTTGCGCTGCATCCTTTGCCAGCGTCCACGGCGCGTTCTCGGCAACATAGGCATTCGCTTCGTCGGCCACTTCGACCACAAAGCGCGCAACGCCGGCGAAATCACCGACTTCGTACATTCCGGCGCATGCGGCAAGTTTCTCGCGCGCACGTGCGTAACGCGCGAGTTCGTCGGTCGGTAGCGCGGACGCGAGTTTGCCGCCGAAGAATTTGTGTACAAATCCCGCCGTGCGACTGGCGATATTCACCCACTTGCCGACGAGATGCGAATTCACGCGCTCCTCGAACGCCTTCAGATCCAGATCGACATCCGTTGGCGCCGCACTCAGCATCGTCGCGAAGTAATAGCGCAGATAATCCGGATTCAGGCCTGCATCGAGATACGTGCGCGCCCGGATGAACGTGCCGCGTGATTTTGACATCTTCTCGCCGTTGACGGTCAGGTAGCCGTTTACGTGCAAAGCGGTTGGCGTGCGCAGGCCGGCACCTTCGAGCATCGCCGGCCAGAACAGGCCGTGGAAGTTGACGATGTCCTTGCCGAGGAAATGGTGCATCTGCGCTGTCGCATCGAACGCCGGATCGTCCTTGCGCAGGAAGCGGTCGAAGTCCGCCGCGGTCAATCCATTTTTCGCGCCTTCCGGGCTCGCGCAATATTTCTTGAAGCTGGCGAGATAGCCAATCGGCGCGTCGAGCCACACGTAGAAAAACTTCTTGCCGTCGGTGCCGGGAATCTCGAAGCCGAAATAGGGCGCATCGCGCGAGATATCCCAGTCGCGCACGCCGCCTTCGGCATCGAGCCATTCGCGCAGTTTCGCCGCGACCGATGAATGCATCGTCGGCTGGCCGGCAGTGAGTTCGCCGGCGAGCCAGCGGCGCAGATGCTGGGTGAAATCGCCGACCTTGAAAAAGTAATGTTCGGAATCGCGCAATTCCGGCGTGGCGCCGGAAACGACCGAGCGCGGATTCTTCAGGTCCGTCGGCGCGTATGTCGCGCCGCAGTTTTCGCAGTTGTCGCCATACTGATCTGGTGTTCCGCAATTCGGACACTCGCCCTTTATGTAGCGGTCGGGCAGAAACATTTGCTTGAGCGGATCATAAAATTGCCGAACTCCGCGCTGTGCGATATGGCTTTCCGGTTTGGCATCGCGCAGGCGCGAATAGACGAACTCGGCAAGTTCACGGTTCTCCGGCGAATGCGTCGTGTAGTAGTAATCGTGATCGACGCCGAAGTCCTTGAAATCCGCCATGTGGCTGATCAGCATCTCGCCGATGAAATCCTCTGGCGTCTGGCCTGCCTTTTCCGCCGCGAGCATGATCGGCGTGCCGTGCACGTCATCGGCGGCGACGAAATGCACCGTATTGCCGGCCATGCGCATCGCGCGCACCCAGATGTCGCTCTGGAGGTAACCGAGCAGGTGGCCGATATGCAGCGGGCCGTTCGCGTAGGGCAGGGCGTGGGTGACGAGGATTTCGCGCGGGGTCATCCGTGGGGTCCGAATCTTGTTCGGGGATTATCGCATGCCTGACGGATCTACCCGCTCCCACACCTGGCTGCGCCCGAACAGCGACACGCCGATGTAGCCATGCACGTCGAGCCGCGCGCCGTTGTCGCGCAAGCGCAGGTTCGCGCGATAGATGTGGCCTTCCTCCGGATCGAGCACCTCCCCGCCAGTCCAGATGTCGCCGTCCTGGCGAAAATTCCACAGGATGCTCATGCCGAGCACGGGCTGGTTGCGGTGTTCGCCCGGGCAGTCGACGCACAGTGGATTGGCATCTTCGCCGGGTTCGCGGAACAGTTGCACGATGTGGCCGGTCAACGTGCCGTCGTGTTCCTCGATGCGGACGAGCGCGCGTGGTTGGTGCGTGTCATCGTCGATCGTGCGCCAGGTGCCGATCGGCGAAGTGCCACTTGCTGCAGCGAGTGGGGCGAATGCGAACAGTAGGGCGGACAGCGACCACATCGCGCCATCTTAAGTGAAAGCGGCCGCGCTGCAGCCTTGAGTGGCCAGGGGTGCCACGGGACGGCTGCAACGCGGCCAACACCAATGTATGGATCAGAACGCCGGATCGGGCGGGAACGAACATGCATCCGCCGCCTGCGCTCGGGTACAATGAAAGACCGCCCGTTCCGCTGTTTCCCGTCATGACCCAGCCCACCGAGGAGCGTGTCCGCGCCCTGCTCGCGACCGTCATCGATCCGCACACTGGCCAGGATCTGGTCACTGGCGGCACGGTGAAAGGCGTCGGAGTCGACGGCGACAACGTCGCCATGGAAATCATGCTCGGCTATCCGGCGCAGACGTTCACCGAGCAACTCGCAAATCAGGTGCGCGCGGTCCTGCAGGCGCACGGCTTTGCGAACGTCACTGTCGGCGTCGGCTCGCGCGTGCACGCGCACAAGGTGCAAAAGGAACTCACACCGCTGCCGAACGTGAAGAACATCATCGCGGTCGCCTCCGGCAAGGGTGGCGTCGGCAAGTCGACGACGGCGGTGAACCTCGCGCTCGCGCTGGTCGCTGAAGGCGCGAAAGTCGGCGTGCTCGATGCCGACATCTATGGGCCGAGTGTGCCGCGCATGCTCGGCGTCTCCGGCAAGCCGGATACCAAGGACGGCCAGCATCTGGAACCCAAGCTCGCGCACGGGGTGCAGGCGATGTCGATCGGTTTCATGATCGAAGAAGACACGCCGATGATCTGGCGCGGGCCGATGGTCACGCAGGCGCTGACGCAACTGCTCAACGAAACCAACTGGGTGGATCTGGATTACCTGATCATCGACCTGCCGCCCGGCACCGGCGACATCCAGCTCACGCTGTGCCAGCGCGTACCGGTCTCCGGTGCACTGATCGTGACCACGCCGCAGGATATCGCGCTGCTCGATGCGAAGAAGGCGCTGAAGATGTTCGAGAAAGTCGACGTGCCGGTGCTCGGCATCGTCGAGAACATGGCGCTGCACACCTGCTCGCAATGCGGCCACACCGAACACGTGTTCGGTGCCGGCGGCGGGGAAAAAATGGCGCAGCAATATGGCGTGCCGCTGCTCGGCAGCTTGCCGCTCGACATCCATATCCGCGAACAGGCCGACGGCGGCACGCCGAGCGTCGTCGCCGATCCAGCCAGCGCGGTCGCCGCGAGCTATCGCGAGATCGCGCGCAAGACCGCCGCGCAGTTGTCGCTGCATGCGCGCAGCAAGAGCATCCAGTTTCCGAAGATCGTCATCCAGAACACATGAGCATCAAATCCGACCACTGGATCCGCCGCATGGCGGAAACCCACCGCATGATCGAGCCGTTCGAGCCGGGCCAGGTCCGTACCAACGGCAGCGGCGGCAAGCTGATTTCCTACGGCACGTCGAGCTATGGCTATGACGTGCGCTGCGCGAACGAGTTCAAGGTGTTCACGAACATCAACTCCACGATCGTCGATCCGAAGGAATTCGACGCGCGCAGTTTCGTCGACGTCAAAGGCGAGATCTGCATCATCCCGCCGAATTCGTTTGCGCTCGCGCGCACCGTCGAATACTTCCGCATTCCGCGCCAGGTGCTGACGATCTGTCTCGGCAAGAGCACGTACGCGCGCTGCGGCATCATCGTCAACGTCACGCCGCTCGAGCCGGAATGGGAAGGCCACGTGACCCTGGAATTCTCCAACACCACGCCGCTGCCAGCGAAGATCTATGCGAATGAAGGGGTGGCGCAGATGCTGTTCCTGGAATCCGACGAGGTCTGCGGCACGAGCTATGCCGACCGCGGCGGCAAATACCAGGGGCAGCAGGGCGTTACGCTGCCCAAAGCATGATTGGTGTAACCTTGCGAGCCCGGCGCGAGCCGGCGACGCTTTGGCCCCTGCGCACGTCGATTGATCGAGAAGGAAGATAACAATGCCTAATTCACCTGTTTCCGCCTGGACCCGCTTGCTCGCGCTCGCGCTGTTCGGCGCCGCACTCGCGGCCTGTGGCGGCCGCGACGAAATCAAGAAAGGCACGTCCGACATCGCCGCAAGCAATGCGCCGACCACGTTCGACCTGACCGTTTCGGCGGAGAAGGACAACCAGTTCGATCTCGATGGTGCGACGTTGACCGGGGAAGATTTGCGCGGCCATATCCGCTATCGCAACGAGCCGGGTCATCAGCCGGTGCATTCCATCCTGCTCAAGACCGGCGAGAAGGAAAAGATCAAGAACACGCACGTCGCCGCGCTGGCCAGCATCGCGCGGGATTTGAAGCTCGAAGCCTACGTGCGCGACAACGACGGGCATCTGAAAGTCATCCAGGTCGTAGACGACAAATAACGGGACGCTTGCGTCCACTCACGAGGAGAGCCCCATGCACAAGTTTCTCGTCCGCAGCGCCGCCTGCGCATTTGTGTTCGCTGCCGTGAGTGCGTCCGCGCGCGACGCGGTCGACGGCGAGCGCCTCGTCGTCAAGCCGTTCAAGAACGACACGTTCCAAACTGGCGACTACCAGTTCGGCAAGGGCGAGCTCTGGGGTTACGTTGGTGACCTGAAGGAAACCAAGAAGATCAAAGGCATGCTGTTGCGCGACGGTGGCAAGGCGACGGACGAGCAGAAGCACATCATCGCCACGATTGCGCAGGCGCAGGAGCTCGACGCCGTGATCGAACTCGACGGTAAGCAACAGCCGCTGATCGATCCGAAACCCGCCCCGGCGACCGATGCCGCTGCCGCGCCCGCGGCGACGCAGTAAATCAGTCCAGCGCGCCGGCCGCGTAATGCAGATCCTCGCGCGTGGCCAGCGCGACCTGCAGGCATAAGGTCACCGCCCGGATCATGGCTGCCAACGGCATTCCCGGCGCGCCGACGTGGCGCGTCGCCTGCTCCGGCAGATACGGCACATGGATGAACCCGCCGCGCACGCGTTTGCGGCGCGCGCGCAGTGCGTGAGCGAGGCCGAAGAACACCTGATTGCACACAAAAGTTCCGGCGCTGTGTGACAGTGCGGCCGGGATGCCGGCTTGGTTGAGCCCCGCCAGCATGGCCTTGAGCGGCAAAGTCGAAAAGTAGGCATTCGGCGCGTTTTCCACCACCGCAACATCCACCGGCTGCGCGCCGGCGTTGTCAGGAATGCGCGCATCGATCAGGTTCACCGCGACCCGTTCCAATGAAATTTCCGCCCGCCCGCCGGCCTGGCCCAGGCTAAGCACGAGCGCGGGTTTGTGGCGATCCAGCAGCTTTTTCAGTGTTGCGAGTGAGCTTGCGAATTCCGTCGGCAATGTCGCCCCGATAACGCGGTGTCCTGCGATCGTGTGGCCGTCCAGCTCCTGCGCGATCAGCTGCGACGGATTGACGGTTTCGCCGCCGAACGGCGCAAACCCGGTGACGAGAACAATCGGTGTGCGTTTGCTCATGCCAGCGCAAAAAACCACAACATGGCGACGTTGAACGCGAGCAGCGCCAGCGCGGTCGGCCACTGTGCACGGATCACGCCGTTCGGATCGTGCAGCTCGAGCAGCGCCGCCGGCACGACGTTGAAGTTCGCCGCCATCGGCGTCAGCAGCGTGCCGCAGTAGCCGGTCAGCATGCCGAGCGCGCCGAGTGCTGCGGCGTGCGCATGGTGCTGGCCGATCAGCAGCGGCAGGCCGATGCCCGCCATCATCACCGGAAACGCGGCGAACGCGTTGCCCATGATGACGGTAAAGGCCACCATGCCGAACGCGAACGCGAGCAGGCATGCCGTGGGCGATTGCGTCGGAATCGCCGCGGCGACGATATGCGCGATCGCTTCGCCGACGCCGGTCGCAGCGAACACCGCGCCGAGCATCGCCAGCAGCATCGGCAGCAACACTGCCCACGACAGTGCGTCGAGCAGGCGCGAGGCTTCGCCAATCGCATGCCGTGGGCCACTGCGTGTGAGCCACAGCGCAGCAAGCGTCGCGGTGAGGCTGGCGGCGCCGAGCGCGGTCAGCGTGAACTGGGCGCGCTCCATCGATGCCCATGGCAGGTACGGTTGGGCCAAGCTCAGTGCCAGCGTGCCGAATGGAATCACCAGCGCGGGGACGAACAATTGGTGGCCGAGCCGCGCGGCCGAGTCGTGCCGATGCACGGCGGCTGCTGGATCGACAGCGGCCGGAGCCCGGCGCAGCGCACCGGAACCGGCGATCAGCGCGAGCACGATCACAGCAATGCCCGCGCATTGCGCAGGGAGGGCATCGCCGTGCGTCGCCGCGGCTGCGATGGCGTCCCCGCCGAGGAAAATCGCGGCGAGGATTCCCCAGAACGCCGCAGCGGCGAAGCGGCGCGCGCGCAGATCGTGCAGCGCGCAGGCGGCGAGCAGCGCACCGCACAGCCAGTAGACGTATTCAATCCGCAGCATGCGAATCCCGCTTGCCGCGCAAGCGCCGCTGCAGGCGCAGCGCGCGCAGCGACTGAATCGCGAACGCCGCAAGCGCCGTCGGCAGCGCCCACAGCGAGATGTCGCGCGGGTCGAGGCTGATGCCGTGCTGCGCGTAGAAGCCCTGGATCAGCAGCACGGCGCCGAAGGCGATGAACACGTCTTCGCCGAAGAACAAGCCGATGTTGTCGGTCGCCGCGCACAACGCTTTCACGCGATCACGGTCCTCGGCGTCGAGTTGCGGATCGATTTTTTCCGCCGCGGCCTCGGCCATCGGCGCCAGCAGCGGACGTACGGTCTGCGGATGGCCTGCGATGCCGATGAGTCCCAGCATCGACAACCCCTGGCGCACGGCGAGATAGGCGATCAGCAGCCGCGCCAGCGTGAACCTGCGCATGCGCGCGATGAACGCCTGCGCGTGCTCGCGCAAACCGGCGCGTTCGAGCAGGCCGATCGTCGGCAGCGTCAGCAACAGTACGAGCAGGTTGCGGCTGGTCACGAACTTGTTGCCGATCAAAGCCAGCAGATCGGGTATCGGCAAGCCCGCAAGCAGTCCGCTGACGATGCCGGCGATCACCACGACCAGCGCTGGATTCGCACGCACGGCGAAGCCGATAACGACGACGGCGACGCCCAGCAGTGGCCAGTAATTCATGGTCGTAAGATTCCCGATCCGCGCGCTATGATAGCCGCCTCGATCGGGAGCGTAAGGTCTTGCATCGCAAGCATCGCGAATGAATGTGACATGTGACGTTTGCGGCAGCGCGTTGCGTGCCCGTTTTGTCGGTGTGCTCGATCCGCAGACCCGGAAAACCTTCAGGATCGACGCCTGCATCGACTGCGGTCTCGGTCATACCCTGCCGCAGCCGCAATCGCTCGACAGATTTTACGGCACACGTTATCACGGCGGCCGCCACGGTTTTACCGACAGATATTGCACGTGGCGGCGCAAGCGTTTCGTCACCCAACGCGCCGGTACCGGCGCCGGACGCCGCCTGCTCGATCTCGGCTGCGGCGACGGCGCGTTCCTGCTCGCGGCGAGGCAGGCCGGTTTTGCCATTGAGGGAGTGGAAATGAATCCGGCTATCGCGCGCGCTGCCGGTTTCACGGTGCACGAGGCGCTGGATGCCGTGCGCCCGGGTCTCGACGTCATCACGGCGTGGCACAGCCTCGAGCACTTCAGGAGCCCGAAGGCGATGTTGACGGAAGCCGTTCGCCTGCTCAAGCCCGGCGGCTGGTTGTTCGTGGCCGTGCCGAATGCCGGTGGACTGCAGGCGCGTTGTTTCGGCGCGCGCTGGTTCCATCTCGACGTGCCCCGGCATCTTTTCCACTTCGGACATCCGTCGCTCATGCGACTGCTCACGATGCTCGGCTGCGAGGTCGAGAAGATTTGGAACCAGGAGTTAGAGTTCGATCTGTTCGGCTGCGTGCAGAGCGCACTCAATACCCTGTTGCCTGATCCCAACGTCATGTTCGATCGCCTTACCGGCCGTGCGAGTGTTGCCGGACCGGTGCAGGTGGCCGCCAGTTTCGTGCTTGGCAGCGCCTTGACCGCGCTGGCATTACCGACTGTGCCGATCGCGGCGCTACTCGGACACGGTGGCACGCTGGTTGTGGCGGCGCGGAAGCATCCGGATGTCGCGCTATGATGATGCGTCGTCGCTGAGAGGAGCCCGCCATGCGATTGCTGCCGCTTATGACCCTGTGCATCGCGAGCCTGCTGCTCGCAGCCTGTGCGAGTTCTCGCCCGCAGCGCAATGATGCTCCGACGCTCGCGATTGTCGGTGTAACCGTCGTCTACCCGGAACGCGACGCCGCGAACGCCACGATGGCGGATGCGACCGTTGTGATCCGCGGCGACCGCATCGTCGCCGTCGGTCCGAGTACAAGCACCAAGGTTCCGACTGGCGCGACGCGCATCGACGGCAAGGGCCGCTGGTTGATTCCCGGCATGATCGACGGTCATGTGCATTTCTTCCAGTCGGGAAATCTGTATACCCGCCCCGATGTCGCCGATTTCAACGCTGTCGTGCCGTATGCGCAGGAAGTCGCGCGCAACAAGGCACGCTTGCCGGCGACGTTCAAGGTCTGGCTCGCCAGCGGCGTGACCAGCGTCATCGACGTCGGCGGCCCGTTCTGGAATTTCGAAGTGCGCGACGCTGCTAACAAGAGCGAAGCCGCGCCGCGTGTCGCCACCACCGGGCCGCTGATCTCGATGGTGGCGCGGCCGCAACTGGATCTGGGCGATCCGCCGATCGTCAAGATCGACTCGGCCGATTCAGCGCGAGCGCTGGTGGCGCGTGAACTGCCGTACAAACCGGATTACATCAAGGTCTGGTTCGTGCGCGAACCGAACGACGATCTTGCCGCGAAGGAAACTATCGTCAAGGCTACGGCCGACGCCGCGCATGCCGCGCATATCCGCCTGGCCGTGCACGCGACCGAACTCGATACGGCGAAAGCGGCGCTGCGCGCCGGCGCGGATTACCTTGTGCATTCGGTATTCGACGATCCGATCGACGACCAATTCATCGCGCTGCTGCGCAAGAACCATGCGCTGCTGTGCCCGACGCTGTTCGTTACCGGCGGCTACCGCTGGGCGTTGTCGGACCAGTGGCGTGCCACGCCGGAGGAGCAGCGCCTCGCCGATCCGCAAATCCTCGCCGCAATGCGCGATCTGGAACGCATGCCCAAGACCAAGATTCCGCCGCGCGCCGCCAAGCTCATGGCTGAGCACAAGACGCCACCGCCGCCGACCGTGTCGCTGCAGAATCTGAAGAAGCTGCGCGACGCCGGAATTCCGATCGTCATGGGCACCGATGCCGGCAATATCGGCACGCTGCACGGGCCATCGGTGTTTCGGGAAATGCAGCTCGAACACGAAGCCGGACTCAGCCCGCTCGAAGTGCTGCGTTCGGCGACGACGAACGGAGCGCTCGCATTCGGCAACCCCGATGTCGGTGCGATCGCGCCGGGCAAGCTTGCGGATCTGGTGCTGCTCGACGCCGATCCGCTCGCCGACGTGGGAAACTTGAGCCGCGCCGAACGCGTGATCAAAGGTGGCGTCGTCTACGACCCGAAAGCGCTGATCGACTCGATTCGCTGAGCGCGTTCGGTTTTACCTGCATCGGTGTTTAGCATTAATGCCGCAGCCAACTAGGAGTTCGCAATGAAGACTTTGCATTTCGCCGTGCTCATGAGTTTGGCGCCGATGTTGGCGTTCGCCGCCACGCCGGCGCAGGAAAAGCAGTTCGTCGACACGTACAAGAAAGCGTTCGAAGCCAAGGATGACAAGACCCTGACCGGCTTTTTGTATACCAAAGGCTCCGATCCCGAGGCCGCCGGGTTCTACAAGATGATGATGACCGCGGAAATGGGCAGCAAAATCACCTCGATCCAACTCGTCGACCTCAATGCGGATGACAAGAAGCGCGCCGCCGGCGGACCGGGTCCGAGCGGAAAACCGATGAAGTTCAATCTGACGCCGACCAAGAAGCTTGTGATCAAGAGCGAAACGAAGGACGCCAACGGTTCGTCGAGCAGCAGCAACGAAACGTTTGTCGCCGAAGCCGATGGCAAGCTGGTTATCCCCGTGCCCGGCCCCGCGAACTAGACGAGTTTAGCTACCACCGCGCCCGCGCGTTCCAGCGCGCGGCGCAGGTGCTGCGCGAACGCGCCGGCATCGGCGCGGTCGCCGTGCACGCACAGCGTGTCGGCGCGCAGTTCGAGCATGCCGCCGGTGCGGATATCCACTTTCCCCTTGGTGGCAATTTTCACCGCTCGCGCGACGGCTGTGTCGACATCGTCGATCACCGCGCCCGGTTCGCGGCGCGGCGTCAGCGAGCCGTGCGCCTCGTAGCGGCGGTCGGCGAAGGCCTCATGTGCGACGCGCAGACCCAGCGTGGTTCCGGCGCGGGTCAGTTCGCTGTTCGCGAGCCCGACCAGGATCAGCTGCACGTCGAAATCGTGCACGGCGCGCGCGATTGCGTCGGCAAGCGCATGGTCCTTCGCCGCCATGTTGTAGAGCGCACCATGCGGCTTCACGTGCGCGACGCGCGTGCCGGCCGCACGCGCGAACGCGGCGAGCGCCCCGATTTGGTAGAGCGTCAGGGCATACGCTTCGTGCGCCGCGATTTTCATCTCGCGTCGGCCGAAACCCTGCAGGTCGGGCACGGATACATGCGCGCCGATCGCGACATCGTGCTGCTTGGCGAGCGCGACGGTTTGCTGCATTGTGGAAAAATCGCCGGCGTGGAAGCCGCAGGCGATGTTCGCCGAGGTGATCCACGGCATGACCTGCGCGTCCTGGCCCAGCGTCCAGGCGCCGTAGGATTCGCCGATGTCGCAGTTGAGGTCAATCGTTGCCATGCAATCTCTCGCGAATGTTTTGTGCGAGCGCGGCAATCGCGCGCTCACGTTCGAGATACGCAGTGTGCGCAATTTTCGGTGAAACTTGCGTGAAGCGCACGGTGTCGCCAGGGCGGCGCTGCGCGAGGCGCGGCTGATCCACCGCGATCACATGCGCGATGCGCGGATAACCGCCAGTCGTCGGCGCTTCGGCCATCAGCACGATCGGCGCGCCGCCCGGCGGCAGCTGCACGGTGCCCGGCACGACGCCGCAGGAGATCAGCTCGAGCGGTTCCTGCAGGGCGAGCTTGGGTCCTTCAAGACGGTAGCCGACGCGATTGGAATCGGCGCCGATGCGGAAAGTGCTCGCATAAAAAGCGCGCTGCGATTCCGCGTCGAGGCGGCAGAAATGCGTGCCGGCGACGACCCGGATCGGTTGCGTCATGTCCGCATCGAACCAGGGCGTCGGATCGAGCGCCCATTTCGCTGGAGCTACTCGCGCGGGTGACCTGGCCAGAGGCAGCACGTCGCCGGCCGCGAGCGCCAGGCCGATGCCGGCATTGACGTCGGTGCTGCGGCTGCCGAGCAGCACCGGTACTTGGATACCACCAGTAAAAGCGACGTAGCTGCGCGCGCCGCGGCGCATGCCGCCGAAGCTCAGCTCGGCGCCTTCACCTACCATGACGGGGCGCCACAATGGCAATGCAGCGCCGTCGCACATCGCTTCGAGCGGCGCGCCAGTTATGGCAATGAGGCACGCCGCGTCGCAGCGCAGGCGCGGCCCGCGCAACGTGATTTCCAGCGCTGCCGCATTGTCCACATTGTCCGCAAGTATATTCGCGAGGCGCAGCGCCACGGCGTCCATCGCGCCGGCGCTACCGACGCCGATGGCGGCGTGACCGCAGCGGCCGCCATCCTGCACGGTCGTGAGCAAACCTGCTGCGAGCACGACGATGCTCATCGCGACCGTGCCGCGAATTCGCCAGCGTCGATCACGCGAAAGCGCACGCGCGTACCCGCAGCGAGCAGCGCGGGCGGCTCGCGGCCGACGTCGAACAGCCGCAGCGGCGTGCGCCCGATGATGTTCCAGCCGCCCGGCAGATCGCGCGGATAGATGCCGGTTTGCGCGCCGCCGATCGCGACGGCGCCGGCCGGCACGTGCGTGCGCGGATTGCCGCGTCGCGGCGTGTGCAGCGCGGCAGGCAGACCGAGCAGGTAGGGAAATCCCGGCGCGAAGCCGAGCATGGCGACCTGGTAGTCGACGCTGGCGTGGCGTGCGATCACGTCGCCGGGCTTGAGCTGCGTGCGCCGCGCGACCTCGTCGAGATCAGGGCCGAATTCGCCGCCGTAGCAGACTGGAATTTCCACGAGCATGCTGCTCGCTGCCGCAGCAGGAGCCGCGTTTTCCACGAGCGCACGAATCGTGGCGGCGAGACGCTCGCGCGCGTCCGCCGGCGCGGGTGCGTGGCGCACGCACACGCTCGCGTACGCGGGCGCAACATCGAGCACGCCGGGCAGCTGCGCGGCGTGCACCGCCGCGGCGAGAGCGATTGCCTGCTCGTTGAGTTGCGCGTCGACGCGCTCGCCGAGCTGGATCAGCAGCGCGCCATCGCCGAGCGGCTCGATCGAGGCGGTCATTGCATGAGCAGTGCCGCGCGCAGGCTCGACAGGCGCCTCTGCAGTGCGCTGTCGTCGTAGGCGATACGCGCGCCGATACCCCACACCGGCCGCGGCCATGCGGCATCCTGGCGTGTGCGCGCGATCACGTGCACGTGCAGCTGCGCGACGACGTTGCCGAGTGCGGCGACGTTGAGCTTGTCCGGCTTGTCCATGTTGCGCAGCGCGGTCGCACAACGCTCGATTTCGTCCAGCAACACGTGCTGCTCGGCGCGCGGCAAGTCGATCAGCTCGCGCATGCCGGCGCGGCGCGGCACCAGGATCAGCCAGGGAAAGCGCACGTCGTCCATCAGCAGCACGCGTGAAAGCCCTAGGTCGCCGACTGCATGCGTGTCGGCGGCGAGCTGCGGGTCGAGTTCGAACGCGGACATGCGTCAAGCCAGCTCACGGGCAAGGAACGCCAGCGTGCGTTGCCATGCGAGTGCGGCGCTGGGCGCGTCGTAATGGCGGCCGTCGACGTCGCGATTGAACGCGTGCTCGGCACGATAAGAATAAATTTCCATTCCCGGATAAGCTTCGCGATGCCGTTGCACGGCTTCCGGCGGGATGCTGGCGTCGCGTTCGCCGAAATGGAACTGCACGGCCGCTTTGAGCTTTTCGTCGAGAAAACTTACGTTGCGCGCCCCGTAATAACTCACCGCCGGCAAACCGAGTCGTGTTGCCGACAGCAACGCAATCGAGCCACCCCAACAGTAGCCCACGACGCCGATCTTGCCGGAAGATCTTATCGACTCGGCCGCGCTCGCCACGTCCTCGAGCGCGCGATCGATGCCGACCTCATTCACCAGCTGCTTGCCGCGCGCGAAGCTGGCCGGGTCGTACTCGAGTTCGAGGTTGGTCTCGATGTGATCGAAGAATGCCGGCGCGATCGCGCTGTAACCCTGCGCGGCAAAGCGGTCGGCCATGTGGCGGATATGCGCGTTGACCCCGAAGATTTCCTGCACGACGACGATGCCGCCGATCGGCGCGCCAGCCGGTTTGGCCAGGTAGGCGCCGATGCAATGCATGCCGGAGGTGTTGAGTCGGATCTGCTCGCCCATGCCGGACCTCATGTTCGCGAAAAGGGCAGGGTAGATCACTGTCGAACCTTGTCAACCGGTTCCTCAAGCGACGTAGTTCATCACCCGATTGCGCCCATTCGCCTTCGCCGTGTAGACGGCCTTGTCCGCGGCTTCGATCAAGGCTTCCAGCCGCACCGGCTCCGGCATCTGCGAACGCAGTGCCACGCCGATGCTGACGGTGGCGATCACCTTGAGTTCCGGTGCGAGCGTGGCGAGTGTTTCCGCGACATGGATGCGCAGGCTTTCGGCGAGAGCGCGCACACCCGCGAGGTCGCGCCCGACCACCGCGGCGATGAATTCCTCGCCGCCGTAGCGGCCGAGCAGGTCGCCGGGTTCCAGCCACTGACGCAGCGTCTGCACACCGGCGATCAGTACGCGGTCACCGAACAGATGGCCGCGCGCGTCGTTGATCTGCTTGAAATGGTCGAAGTCGAGCAACAGCAGCGCGAGCTCCTCGCCGCTGCGCGTGCAATCGAGCAGGCGCGAGTCGAGCTGGCGCATCAAGTGGCCGCGATTGAAGACGCCGGTCAATGGATCGGTGATCGCGGCCTGATACAGCTCCTTGGCCTGGCTTTCCAGCCGCTGGTTCGCCTCGCTGAGCGCACTGCGTTGGGCCTCGATTTCCGCATTGCGCACATTTAGCGCGCGATTGAGCCGGCGCACGCTGAAGAAACGCAACGCCAACGCGCCGAGCAGCGCGCAAAGAGCGATGACGACAGCGATACCGAGATTGCGCTGCGATTGCTGCTGCAGGAGCCGCGCCGCCTGCAGCTGGTTGTCGCGTGTGGCGAGCGCCAGCTGCTGTTCGGACGCCGCTTTGGCGTACTGGCTTTCGAGCAGCGACAGACGCCGGTTCGCGCGGGTGCCGAGCAATTCCTCGCGCAATGCCGCGCGCTTGTGCGCGAAGTCGAGCGCCTGCGTGGCCTGGCCTTCGGCGGCAGCGAGGCGCTCGGCCAATGTGTAGGCTTGCGCCAGCACCGGCTTGTATTGATTCGCGCGCACGCTCATGAAACTTTCGTCGAGCAGCTTGTGCGTCTGCGAGCGGTCCCCACTGTTGAGCGCCGCTTCGCTGAGCGCGACGAGACTGCGCGCGACGATCTCCTGCTGGTCGAGCTGGCGGCCCATGTCCAGCGCCTGGCGCAACCGTGCTGTTGCTTCCGGCAGGCGGCCAAGACCGACCAATGCGCGGCCGCTGTCGAGCAGGTCGAAGCCGACTGCCGGGCGATTACCGACGACGCGCGCGACCGCGAGCGCCTCGTCGGCGGCGGCCAGGGCTGGCGCGAACTCGCCCACATCGACCAGGTAACTCGCATAGGTGCCGAGTGTGGATGCGTAATTGGAATAATCGCCGTGCCGCGTCGCGACTTCGATCGAACGCGTGAAGTATTTGCGCGTCATTGCGTCATCGCCGAGATCGCGATAGATCAGGGCGAGATTGCGCAACGTCAGTTCGAGGTACTCGTCGACGCGCTCGCGGATCGCCAACGACTGCAATTGCAGATCGAGCGCATGGGCGAAATCGCCGCGATCGCGGGAAATCGTGCCGAGATTCGACAGTGCGCGCGCAACGCCGCGTTCATCGCCGAGCGCGGCCTGCAAATCCAGTGCGCGCTGTTCGTGCATCACGGCGCTGTCCAGTTCGCCGTGGCGGCGGTCGACTACCCCCAGATATTCCTCGACACTGCCTTGTACGGTCGGCAGATTCGAGCTTTCCGCCAACTGTGCAAGGTGATTTGCCAACTTCTCGGTCAGCACGTAATCGCCGATCAGCAGCGCGAGTTCGCAGCGCGGAATTTCGGCAGCCGCAGCCGCAGCCGCATCGCCGCGGGCGAGCGCACGCCGTTGTGCGCGCAGCCAGTGCCGCTCGGCGAGATCGAATGAGCCGAGCGCGCGGAATGTGCTGCCGAGGGCCTGCTGGATCGCTACGTCGACATCATCACCAAACAGCGCCGGGATCAGGGGGGCAAGTGGAGCGAACGCGTGCTCCATGCCCGCAGCCAATTGCTGGGCGACGACCGCGGCGGCTGCGCGCGGATGCGGCTCCTCGGCGCCTGCGTTTGCGCAGGCAAGCGCCACCATGGCACCGAACAGTGGCCAGCGCGCAACCCACCTCGACTTCACCCGAACCATTGCGCCAACGTCCCCTAGTCGCTCCGGCCGGGCCGGAACGAACGCTGCAGTGTAAAATATCGCGGTCCAATCAACAAAGGAACCTCCGAACGAGCTGCTGCGCTCGACATCTTGCGCGCCGGCGGTGCTCGGACTGTGCAGGCAGGATGCCGCGAGTACTCCTCATTTACATACAGATAAACTCCGGTTCCGCTCTCCGGCGTCGCGCAACCTGTCTTCGCTCGCGACGCTTCTTCAGAGGTTCCCAAAATACTATGTCCAAGCCCAATCCCAAGGTCGGCTTCGTCAGCCTCGGCTGCCCGAAAGCGCTGGTCGATTCCGAGCGCATCCTTACCCAGTTGCGCGTCGAGGGCTACGACATCGTGCCGAGCTACGGCGCGGCCGACGTCGTCGTCGTCAACACCTGCGGTTTCATCGAGTCGGCGGTGCAGGAATCGCTCGATGCGATCGGCGAAGCGCTGGCCGAGAACGGCAAGGTCATCGTCACCGGCTGCCTCGGCAAACGCGCCGAAATCATCCGCGCAGCGCACCCGGACGTGCTCGCGATCAGCGGCCCGCAGGATTACGCCAGCGTGATGACGGCGGTGCATGCACAGCTGCCGCCGAAACACGATCCGTTCGTGGATCTAGTGCCGCCGCAGGGCATCAAACTAACGCCGAAGCATTACGCCTATCTGAAGATCTCCGAAGGCTGCAATCACCGCTGCACGTTTTGCATCATCCCGTCGATGCGCGGCGACCTGGTTTCGCGCCCAGTCGACGAGGTGCTGGCCGAAGCGGAAAAGCTGGTCAAATCCGGTGTGCGCGAACTGCTGGTGATTTCACAGGACACCAGCGCGTACGGCGTGGACATGAAATACATCTCGCGCGCGTGGAAAGGGCGGCAGGTGCGCACGCGCATGACCGAGCTGTGCGCCGCCTTGGGCGAAGTCGGCGCGTGGGTGCGCCTGCACTACGTCTATCCGTATCCGCATGTGGATGAAGTTATTCCGCTGATGGCGGACGAAAAAATCCTGCCCTATCTCGACATCCCGTTCCAGCACGCGAGTCCGCGCATCCTGAAGTTGATGAAGCGGCCGGGCTCGAGCAGCAAAGTGCTCGAGCGCATCCAGGCATGGCGCAAGACCTGTCCGGATCTGACGATTCGCAGCACCTTCATCGTCGGTTTTCCGGGCGAAACAGAAGCCGAGTTCGAGGAGTTGATTGCGTTTCTGCATGAAGCGCAGCTCGACCGCGTCGGTGCATTCGCGTATTCGCCGGTCGACGGCGCGAAGGCGAACGACTTGCCGAGTCCGGTCGATGAAGACCTCAAGCAGGAACGTCTCGAACGCTTCATGGCGACGCAGGCGGCGATCAGCGCGGCGAAGCTCGAACGCAAGATCGGCACCACCGTGAAAGCGCTCGTCGATCACGCCGATGCCGACGGTGCGATCGCGCGCACGAGCGCGGACGCGCCGGAGATCGATGGCTTGCTGCGTATTCGCGATGGACAGAAACTCAAGCCGGGGCAGTTCGTCGATGTGTGCGTCGAGGCGACGGACGAACACGATCTGGTGGGGCGCATCGCTGAATGAAATGACGGGCAGAGCAACATGCGCTTTATCGCTCCAGCACGCGAAACCATCGATCCAGCAGTATTCGAACGCCCGCCGCTCGTGCACTGGGATGAATTCGCCGATCTGCTGCGCGGTCCCTGGCCCGACATCGCAGCGCTGAACGCGCGCATGCGCGATTCGAGCGCCCCACGTTTTGTCGCGCAGACCCCCAAACTGCTTGCCGATGGCCTGCATTACGAACAGCGCATCGCCACGCGCGGGGAGATCGCCACCCGCGCGGGCAGTTGGCACGACTTGCTGAACGCGCTGATCTGGCTGCGTTTCCCGCAACTCAAGCAGGCGCTCAACGCGCGCCAGGTCGGCGAGATCGCGCAGGTGGGTGCAAAGCAGCGCAGCCGCGCGCAATGCGCGCTGACGCATTTCGACGAGGGCGGCGTCGTGGTGCTGCTGCGCGATCCGGATTTATTGACATTGTGGGACGCGCACGACTGGCACGGCCTGTTCTGGAAACAGCGCAGCGCGTGGAGCGACGGGCGCATCGGCGCGATCGTATTCGGCCATGCGCTGCTCGAACATGCGCTGCGGCCGGAACAGCTGCTGGTCGGCAAGGCGTTGGTCGTCGTGACGTCGCAAAGTGAAAATGTGCAAAGCGCCGCTAGGTCGATGGCACAGGCGATTCATGCGGGCGAAGTACTGAACGATCCTCAGGAACTGCGTCCACTGCCACTGTCCGGGATTCCCGGCTGGCGTGCTGACAACGCCGAGGAGCAGTTCTACTGCGCGGCACCGTGCTTCCGATCGCGGCGCGCGGGACGGAGTTATCCGCCCGCGCTGCAAAATTTCCCGCAAGGCGCGGCTACTTGGCCGTCGCCCAGTCCGCCAGTTCGCTGACCGTGACAGGTCCCACCGCGAACGTGTCGGTGTGCGACGTGATGAACTGGCGAAATTCGAGATTTGCCTTGAAGCCAGTGGTAAGTCCGTGCTTTTTCATCGCGGCTTCGACTTTCTTGGCTTGTTCCGGCGTCTGGTCCGGTCCGACAGACAGGTAATCCCAGGCGTCGCCATCGGTGTGCGCATACCACTGCGCTTGGCTCATGCCGGCTTCCTTGTCGATGGCGTCGCGCACAGCCTGCCATTTGAGGAAGTCCACGTGCTTGCCGGGCGCAACATGGTAGATCCCAATCAGCGCACGCGGCGGTTCTTTTGCCGGCGCCGCGTTTTGCGCGAGAGCCAGTGGCGCTGTCAAAGCAACGAGCAACAATAACCCACAAGTGATTGATCGATTCACGATGATCTCCCCAGGCACAGTCGTGCCATCAGTGCCGGCCAAGGACAGATGTGGCGACCGCAGAGTTGCCGGCGTAGCTCGGAGTCGCCGCACGGCGAAGGCGAGGGAAGAAGAAGCAGCACACTACGCCGCGCGTTCCCCGGGGTCAATCGGCGCCATCGCGACGGCATGTCGCGGATTTCATCGAGTTACGCCGTGTTTCAAGCCGCTGCGTGCCGGCAGAAAATATCCGCCCGCGCGCGCTTGCCGATCTTCCGTGAACAGGCTCTTAGGCCTGGCGCGCTAGGCGCGCATCCTCGCGGTGATGGTCCGTGAGTTTTTCCTTATGTTTGGTGACCTGACGGTCGAGTTTGTCGGCGAGCGCGTCGATCGCCGCGTACATGTCGCCGGCCTGGGCGTCGGCATGGATGGTCTTGGCGGCAGGGCAATGCAGCGTCGCCTCGGCCTTGTGCAGCAGCTTCTCCACGCTCAGGGTAACGGTGACGTCGTGCAGATGTTCGAAGTGGCGGACGATGCGCTCCAATTTGGCGGTAACGTAATCGTTGAGCGCGCTGGTGACGGCGACCTGATGACCACTGACGGTAATCTGCATAGCAATCTCCTCAAACGAAATTTTCACGATCCCGCGCTCGATGCGGGTTGCATTACTTGAGACCTGAGGGGTGATTGTCGGGTTCCGGGCTTCCTCCTTCAGCCGAGCCGGCTGCGTTCGTTCGATGACGGGATGTGCAATGACTCGCGATATTTCGCGACCGTACGCCGGGCGACTTCGATGCCACGCCGGTTCAGCTCGATGGCCAGCGCCTGATCCGACATCGGCCGTGTGGCTTTTTCATCGCCTATCAGTTTCTTGATCATGGCCTGGATCGCGGTTGCCGACGCCGCGCCGCCATCGACGGTCGATACGCCGGAGGAGAAGAAATACTTGAACTCGAAGGTACCACGCGGCGTGTGCAGGTACTTGCGCGTGGTCACGCGCGAGACGGTGGATTCGTGCATGCCGATTTCCTCGGCGATGTCGCGCAACACGAGCGGACGCATGGCTTCGGCGCCGAAATCGAGGAAGCCGCTCTGCGCGCGCACGATCGCATTGGCGACTTTCAACATCGTGTCTGCGCGCGTTTCCAGGCTCTTGATCAGCCAGCGCGCTTCCTGCAGCTGGCCGCGCAGATAGCTCGCGTCATCGCGGCGCGCGCGCGCGATCAGCGACGCGTACTGCTGGTTGATCGCGAGCTTGGGCTGGCAGTTCGGGCTTAAAGACACGGTCCAGCGTCCGTTGTGCTTGACGGCATAAGCGTCGGGCGAGACGTATTCGGCATTGCCCGGGCTGACTTGGGCGCCGGGTTTCGGATCGAGCGAGCGGATCAGCGCAATCGCGGCGTCGAGATCGGCGGCTTCGGTGTGCAGCTGCCGGCACAGGCGCGCGCGGTCATTGCGCGCAAGTTCCTCCAGGTGCTCGCTGGCCAGCGAACGCGCCGTGGCCAAGCCCGGCGTTTCCGGATCCAGCGCATCGAGCTGCACGCGCAGGCATTCGCTCAAGGTGCGGCTAGCCACGCCAATCGGATCGAAGCGCTGGACGCGGTGGCGCACTGCTTCGATCTCATCGGCTTCGACGTGATACAGGCTGGCCAGATTCTGCTGCAGCGTTTCGTTGCTTTCGTGCAGATAACCGTCGTCGTCGATCGCTTCGATGATGGTGACGCCGATCGCCCGGTCGCGTCCCGACAACGGGCTCAGGTTCAGCTGCCAGAGCAGGTGATCGCGCAGATCTTCGGGTTCCTGGTCCTGCGATTCGAAACCCTCGCCGTCGTCCGCGCCTGACGAGTTGCCGCTGTACTCGAAACGTTCCAGGCCGAAGTCCATCGGCTCGGCATAATCGAGTTCTTCCCGCGCCGGCGTTTCCGCGCTGTCGCCTTGCGGTTCCGACGCTGCCTCAGGTTCATTTGCTGCCGTGGCATCGCCATTGGGCAGCTGGCTCTGGCCATTGAGTTCGGTCAGTTCAAGCAGCGGGTTGGATTCCAGCGCCTCGCGCAGTTCGATCTCCAGCTCCATGCTGGAGAGTTGCAGCAAGCGGATCGCCTGCTGCAATTGCGGCGTCAGCGCGAGCTGCTGGCTAATGCGGAGATGTAAACCTGGCTTCACGTTTTTGGGCTTCCAATCCCGGGCGAAGCGGCCTGCCCGGGAATGAAGAATAGCGCCGTTGCAGGGTCGCTCGTCAACCGGGGAAATAGGTCTATACTGTGAGGGTTGTCGCAGATCGCCATGGGCGACAATTCCTTCACATTCTGAACTCCTTGCCCAGATAGACTTCGCGGACTTTGTCGTTCGCGAGCACGTCGGCGGGCGCGCCTTTGGCGAGTACGGCGCCGTCGCTCATGATGTAGGCGCGATCGCAAATGCCGAGCGTTTCGCGCACGTTGTGGTCGGTGATCAGGATGCCGATGCCGCGCCCCTTGAGCTGGCGCACGATGCGCTGGATCTCCACGACCGAAATCGGATCGATGCCGGCGAACGGCTCGTCGAGCAGCATGAAACGCGGCTTTGCCGCGAGCGCACGCGTGATTTCCACGCGCCGGCGCTCGCCGCCGGACAAGCTCTGGCCTTTGCTGTCGGCGATATGCGCGATCTGCAGTTCATCGAGCAGCGATTCGAGTTCGGCGCGGCGCCCGGCGGCGTCCAGATCCTCGCGCAGTTCCAGAATCGCGAGCACGTTCTCGGCGACGCTCAGGCGGCGGAACACCGAAGGTTCCTGCGGCAGGTAGCCGACGCCGAGGCGCGCGCGCGCGTGCATCGGCATCTGCGTGATGTCGTGTTTGTCGAGCGTGATGCGGCCGGCGTCGGCACCGATCAGGCCGACCACCATGTAGAACGTGGTCGTCTTGCCGGCGCCATTGGGCCCGAGCAGTCCGACCACTTCGCCCTCGGCGAGCTGGAAATCAAAATCGCGGACGACGGCGCGGCCGCGAAAGCTTTTTTGCAGACCGACTGCCTTGAGCATCAGTGCTTGTCTTCGGCCGGCTTTTTCTCTTCGGCCGGTTTTTTCGTCCTGGCTTTGCCGGCGGGATAGCCGCAGTTGTTTTCGCTGGACGTCGCGGCTTGTTCGCTTTTCGGCTCCATCACCATGTGCACGCGGCTGGTCGCGGACAGGTCGCCACTTTCCATCTCGCCGGTGTTGGTGTTGTAGATCATGCGCTCGCCGTGGAATTCGCCCTTGCCTTTCTGCACGACGATGACGGCGCCGGTCAGCGTGGCTATCCCGGTCGCGTTCAGATAATCGATCGTGTTTGCGTCCGCGCTCACCAGCCCGCAATCGCCGTCGTGCACCTGCTGCAGGTGCGCCTGCTTGCCAGTCAGCACGACGCGCGTGATGCCGCCGACATTGCCGCTCTTGTCGGCGACGCCGCTCGGATTCTTGTAGATCGTGGCGTGGTCGGCATGCGCTTTCATCGAGCCTTGCGTCACCACGACATTGCCGTCGAGCTTGGTGATGTCCGGATCGCCGGCTTTGCCGGTCTGGCTTTGCGTGGACTTCTGGTAATTCGCATCGATCAGCATCGGCTGATTGCGATCGCTGGTCAGCGCGAACGCGTTCGTGGCGATGAGGAGACATGCGGCAACGAGCAGGGAATTGTTCATGGATTCGCGGATTGATTGGCTGGGTTGGCGGTCCAGTGTACGTCGGACAGCAGTTCGACGACTTTCATGCCCATATCGGCCCTCATGCCGACGCCATGCACGACGTGGTTCGGATCAGTAATCGTCGCCAGCGCCGTAGTCTCCAGTGTCTTTTTCGGCGGCGACGCGGCCTTGTCCGAAGTCACGGTGAGGTCGGACGTGACCAGTTCGACGGGGGTGACCGTGGCGGTTGGCTGGCGGCGCATCCGCACACTGCCTTCGAACTTCATGATCGAACCATCCTTGTTCACCCAGGCCGAATCCGAATGGCCGCGCCAGACGTTGCGGCTATTGTCGATGATTTCGTAATCGGGCGTCGCGACGAAGATCGAGCCGTCCTCGGCGCGGCGCACGAGCCGCGGCCCGGCCAGGCTGAACGCGTGCTGGCCATTGGTGTCGAGCGCATCGACGCTGAAGTTTGCCAGCGTGTAATCCGAGCGTGGTGGGCCGACGAATGCCGGCGCGGCGTTGCGCGTCGCGTAGATCCATACCAGCGCCTGCGTGGCGAGCGCGATTGCCGCGAGGATGGCAATGGTGAGCACGAGCTTGCGTTCCATCAGACGAACCTGGCCAGTTCCTGATCGGCCTTGCCGTGGGCGGCCAGCAGCAGATCGCAGACTTCGCGTACCGCGCCTTCGCCGCCACGTGCCTGGGTGCGCCAGAGCGCGCGTTCGCGCACCCACGGGTGCGCGTTGGCGACCGCTACGCCCAAGCCGACGCGTTGCATCACGGCCAGATCCGGCAGGTCGTCGCCGCAGTAGCAGCACTGCTCGGCATCCAGTTTCAGCGCATGGATCAGCTGTTCGTAGCAGGCCAGCTTGTTGTCCTGGCCCTGATATACGTGGGCGATGCCAAGCTCGGCGGTGCGTTCGGTGACCATGTGGCTCATGCGTGAAGTGATCACCGCCACTTCGATGCCGTTCGCGATCAGGCGCTTCAGGCCGAAGCCGTCGTGCACGTGAAACGCCTTCAATTCGCGGCCGTCGTCGCTATAGCAGAGCTTGCCGTCCGTCAGTACGCCGTCAACATCGAAGATCGCAAGCTTCACGCGCGCGGCGCGCGCGCGGATGTCGGCGGGCAGATCGTTGAGATGGGAGTAGGGCATGGCTGACGGGATTCGGGATTTGGATAGCGGTTGAACTGTGCGCCGATTGTCTCTTCTTGCTGTTACGAATCCCTAATCCCGAAATCCCAATCCTCAGACCACGCGAGCGCGCAGCAAATCGTGAATGTTCAGCGCGCCGATGACATGGTTGTCGCCGTCCACCACGAGCAGCGCATGAATCTTGTGTGCTTCCATCTGGCCGGCGGCCTCGATCGCGAGTTTGTCGCCGGCGATCGTCTTTGGCTGCAGTGTCATCAGCTTCGTCACCGGCGTCGTGCGCAGGTCGATGTTCTTGTTGTCGACCGCGCGGCGCAAGTCGCCATCGGTGAACACGCCGAGCAGGCGCTGCTGCGCGTCGACGATGGCGGTCATGCCCAAGCCCTTGCGGGTCATTTCCATCAGCGCTTCGGACAGGCTCGCCTCGGCGCCGATGCACGGAATCTTCTCGCCGGTGTGCATGATGTCGCTGATGTGCACGAGCAGGCGCCTGCCGAGCTGGCCGGCCGGATGCGAGCGGGCGAAATCCTCGTCGGTGAAGCCGCGCGCTTCGAGCAGCGCGATCGCGAGCGCATCGCCCATTACCAGCGCGGCGGTCGTGCTCGCGGTGGGCGCCAGGCCCAGCGGACACGCTTCGGCCGGCACGCTGACGTCCAGGTGCACGTCGCCCATCGTTGCCAGCGAGGAATTGGCGTTGCCGGTCATGACGATCAGCGGCACGCCCTGGCGCTTGATCACCGGCAGGATCGTCAGCAATTCGTCGGTTTCGCCGGAGTTCGACAGCGCGAGCACGACGTCCTTCTGCGTGATCATGCCCAGGTCGCCGTGGCTGGCCTCGCCCGGATGGACGAAGAATGCCGGCGTGCCGGTGGAGGCCAGCGTCGCGGCGATCTTGCGCGCGATGTGGCCGGACTTGCCCATGCCGGAGACGACGACGCGCCCGGAACACTCGAACATGATCTGGCAGGCGTGCAGGAAACTGGCGTCAATGCGCGACTTGAGCACTTCGATCGCGCGCGCTTCGGTGTCGATGACGTTGAGTGCGCTGCGCCTGAGCGTGGCCGCGTCGAGCGTGGCGCCGGCCGAAACCGGGGAAGCCTTGATCGTATGCAGGTGGTTCATCAGGCGCGGGTCGAGCAGTGAAATCACGGTCTCAAGGGGTTGCGTGGCCATTGTGTCGTTGGGAGTCCGCTTCCGCGATGGTGGCGCGTATTGTACCCTGTTGCCCCCCCGAGGATGCGCGACGGCGTCACTGGCGCCTTAGCGTCGCCTGCCTGCAGCGCGCCACTTTCCGAACCCGCGATGGACACCCAGACAATCCAAACTCTGATCGAACAAGGTCTGCCCGGCGCCCGCGTGCAAGTGCACGGGCCCGACGGCGTGCACTTCGAGGCGACAGTCATCTGTGCAGCGTTTGCCGGCAAGCTGCCGCTTGCACGCCATCGCATGGTCTACGCCACGCTCGGCGAGCGCATGGGCGGGGAAATTCATGCGCTGTCGCTGAAAACACTGACGCCGGAAGAAGCGGCGCAAAACCAGAAAGGATAAAGATGGCGAAGATCGTAATTTCGGGTGGCGAACCTCTCAACGGCGACGTCTGGATTTCCGGGGCGAAGAATGCCGTGCTGCCGATTCTCGCCGCGACGCTGCTCGCCGATGAGCCGGTGACGATCGGCAATGTGCCGCACCTGCACGATGTCACCACGACGATGGAAGTGCTCGGCCAGATGGGCGTGCAGCTGACGATCGACGAGCGCATGCGCATCCATGTCGATCCGCGCCCGGCCAACCGCTATTTCGCTCCGTACGACCTGGTCAAGACGATGCGCGCCTCGATTCTCGTGCTCGGGCCGCTGGTCGCGCGCTTCGGTGAAGCAGACGTGTCGCTGCCCGGCGGTTGCGCGATCGGCTCGCGTCCGGTCGATCAGCACATCAAGGGTCTGGAAGCGCTCGGCGCAACGATCTCGGTCGAGAACGGCTACATCAAGGCGCGCGCGAAACGGCTCAGGGGCGCGCGCATCCTCATGGACATGGTCACCGTCACCGGTACCGAGAACATCATGATGGCCGCGGCGCTCGCGCAAGGCACGACCATCATCGACAACGCGGCGCAGGAACCCGAAGTCGTCGACCTCGCCAACTGCATCAATGCGATGGGCGGCAAGATCTCCGGCGCCGGCACCAGCACGATCGTCATCGACGGCGTGGAGCGCCTACACGGCACGGATTACGATGTGCTGCCCGATCGCATCGAGACCGGCACGTTCCTCGTCGCCGGGGCGATCACCGGCGGTCGCGTCACGGCCAAGCGTGCGCGCCCGAACACGCTCGATGCGGTGTTGGTCAAGCTCGAGGAAACCGGGGCACACATCAACACCGGTGCGGACTGGATCGAAATCGACATGCGCGGCAAGCGGCCGCGCGCGATCGACGTGAACACGGCGCCGTATCCGGCGTTTCCCACCGACATGCAGGCCCAGTTCACCGCGCTCAACGCGGTCGCCGACGGCGTCGGTACGATCACCGAAAACGTATTCGAAAACCGCTTCATGCATGTGCATGAACTCGAACGCCTCGGTGCGAACATTCGCATCGAAGGCAACACCGCGGTGATTCGCGGCGTCGAATCGATGTCCGGCGCGCCGCTGATGGCGACCGACCTGCGCGCCTCGGCCTGCCTCGTGCTCGCTGGCTTGGTCGCCAAGGGCGACACCACGGTCGACCGCATTTACCACATCGACCGCGGCTACGAGAACATCGAGGAAAAGCTCGGCACGCTGGGCGCGAAGATCCGACGCCTGCCGTCGTAGCTACGGCGTTTTCAGTTCCATCACGATCATCGAGCCGTCGCCCTGCAACTGTTCCACGCGCAGCGGCAGCGTCGTCACGTTCGGTGCGTACCACGAGCGCGCCTTGCCCGCGACGTCGGTGCGTTCGATGCGAACCGCGTTGAAGCTGCCGGCAGGAATAGTGATTTTTTCTTCGCCGCGCGTCGCAAACGTTTGTTGCTCGACGTGGTCCTTCGCCGCCACCGGCAGCGCCGCATCGTGCGCGCCGGAGGCAATGGCCTGACCGAGTGCTACGGCGACGGTGCTGCGATCGATGGTGCCGACGGGGATCGCATAGGCGAAATTCTTGCCGTTGTCGTGCACACGCGCCTGGTTGGCGTGCCAGTCGAAATCGATTTCGCGGCGCTTGCTCTTGATCGCGGCGTCCTGTTTGTAATCGTAGTGCACACCCTGCGGCTTGCCATCGGTCCAGCGGAACGTGGATTCCTCGCGCACCTCCAGGCCGAGCAGCCGGGCCATGCCGGCGCTGCCGTGGGTCTGGCTGCGCAGCGTCCAGGTGCCGTCAGGATTGGCGACGAGCACATAGTTCGCATCGCCGATCGGCTTGCCGTCGCGCACGACGGCGTAGGTCGCGCTCACCGGCTTGAGCGTTGCGGCGTGTGCGGCACACGAAAGGGCGATGAGGGCAGCGGTTCCGATGAGCAAGCGCATGATGACGTGCAGGGTGGGGAAAACAGGGCGCGAGGCTGCCAGCCGGAATCTGAATGCAGGGACTACGATGTGCATTCCGCGGCAGTTGGAAGCTTCAACGCACCTCCGCCTTGACCAGCTTGCCCTTGCCATCGTATTCGATATCGCCGTAGCCGCGATCGTCCTCGACCTGGATCTGGATGTGCGGCGCGTTGCAAAACACGCCGCGCGTGATTTGCACGCTCTTTACCGCGGCCTCCGGCATCGACTGAATCAGCCCCGGTGCGGCGGCGATCAGTTCAGGCAGATGCTTGAGCGGGATGTCGGCAGCGCCGAATGGCTTGTTGCAGTCCAGCGCGATGGTTTCGTCCTCGCGCCACAGGCGCATGCCGCCCGTGTCGTCGAACAGCCAGGTGGCCACGCGTTTCCTCGTTGCCGGCGGAAACACGTCGACGGAGAGCTGCGTCGCGCCGATGCCGATGTGCTTGAATGCGAGCGGCGTGCCGACTTGCGCCGCCAAGCGCGCCAGCTCCGCCTCGATGCCGTCGAGGAAATTGTGCCGCCGACCGTCCCCGGCGACTTGCGGCAGTTCGGGTTTTGTCGCGGGTGCAGCCGGTTTGGCGCTGCCGGCTTGCAGCGCCTTCATGTCGACTTTTGCCCAATGATCGTCGCGCAGCTGCTGCGCCTTGGCGGCGCTGCCGTCGGGTTTCCAGACGATCTGAAGCATCTGGTCGGATTCGGCAAGCAGGATTGCGCGCCAACCGAATTCCTTGCAGAACACATCCGCGCCGAGTTCGATGTTCTCCGGCGGTTTGTAGCCGTTGCCCGCGGCGATCTCGCGCGCCTGTGCCAGCGCGCGTGCGCCCGCCGCGAGATCCAGGTCGGCGAATGCGATTTTTTGCCGGCAATCGATGCCGCCGGCTTTTTGCGGCTCGCCTTCCGCCATCGGCTGGCCGGGAATTGCCTGGAAGCGGTCGAATTCGTCGCTCGCCGCGGCATTCTGGGTGAGTGCGTCGGCATAATGTTCGCCCAGACCGAAGCGCAGCACGAATACCGGATGGCCGATGCGTGTGGCGAAGGCGGCCTTCAGCGCCGCCGGGTCCTGCAGCGGATGCGCGGGCGCGGTCGGCGTGTCGGCGAGCGCCGCGCCACTGGCGATGGCGAGCGCCAATCCATAGCAGCTAGTCCTTGTCGACATTGAGCACCTTGCCGCCGAGATCGAACTCGACGCGGCCGTCGTGCCGCGGCGAATCGAGGTGCAACGTCCAGATCGGAATGTCGGAAAACGTGAGCATTCCATGCGAATCGCCGCGTTCGAGTTCGACCAGGAATACGCGCGCGTCCGGCATCTTGAGCTTCTCGCGAGCGCTGGCGAGCATGCCCGGCAGGCGCGGGAAATCGATCGTGGTCAGTTCGATCACGTGGTGGTCGAGCGCCTGCACGCTCGGATAGTGATCGAACTTGACCGGGACGGGTCCCTTGATCTCGCCGTGATCGTATTCCCAGCTGTCGATGTGGTCGCGCCGGGCTGGGTCCTGGATCCACAGATCGACCTTGCCATCGCGATCGAACTTGAGCCGGAACACCTTGACGGGCGCCGGAATTTTCCCGGCCAGTTGCTTGAAGAAATCGGTGAGGTTGGGCCAGGCGAAGTCGACGCTCGCCGGCGTATCGGCGGCAAACAATGGTCCGACGGCAACAATTCCGATGAGAAACAGTGTGCGCAGCATCACCACTTCCTCCCGACGCCGAAAGCTTACATCCAAAATGCCGCGACGCATGCAAACCGAACAGGTCGGCTCAGGCCAGCATTCCATCGGCCTGCAGGCGCAGCGGCGCATCGAGTTCGCGGCCATCGAACTCGACGCTGCGCGCGCCGAGTTTCACGCGTGCGTGCGCGATGAGGCCCACGCTGGCGACGAGCAAGCGATGTTCCAGGTGCAACAGGCGCGCGGCGAGCGACTCAGGCGTGTCGCCAGCGTGTACTGGCAACTCGACCTGTGCGATCACCGGTCCCCCATCGAGTTCGGCGGTGACGAAATGCACGCTGGCACCGTGCGCCGCGTCGCCCGCTGCGAGTGCGCGCGCATGCGTGTGCAGTCCGGGATACTTCGGCAGCAGCGACGGATGGATGTTGATGACCTTGCCGCGCCATGGCGCGATCACATGCGGGTCGATCACGCGCATGTAACCGGCCAACACGACCAGATCGGGTTCGAATTCCGCGACGCGCGCGAACAACGCACGGTCGAAGCTCGCGCGATCCGGAAATTCGCGCGGCGCGATCGCGATCGCAGCGACGCCGGCGTTCTCGGCAAGCAGCAGCGCCGGTGCTGTGCGCTTGTCGGACAGCAGCGCGCACAGGCTGATCGGCAATTCGCCGCGCCGTTGTGCCTCGGCCAGCGCGGCGAAATTGCTGCCGCGGCCGGAAGCGAGAACGACGACTCGCAAGAGCCGTGATTCGGGATTCGGGATTCGGGATTCGGGCAAGCGCAAGATCAGCCGATGTGCACGCGTTCGTCGCCGCGTGCCGGCACGATCCCGCCGATCGCGCGTGCGGCCAGGCCGAGCCTGGCCAGTGCGTCAATCGTGGATTGCGCTGCATTGCGGCCGACGATCACCGTATAGCCGATCCCGCAATTGAACGTTCTCCACATTTCCACTTGTGCAACGTTGCCTTCGCGCTGCAGCCAGTCAAACACCGCCGGCAGCTTCCAGCTCGAAACATCAATGGTCAAGCCCAGCCCGTCCGGCACCACGCGGACGATGTTTTCGGTCAGGCCGCCGCCGGTAATATGCGCCATGCCATGCACGGGCTGTTGCGCGAGCAACTGCAGGATCGGTTTGACATAGATCGTGGTCGGCGCCAGCAGCGCGTCGGCGAGACTGACGCCGCCGAGGTCGAGATCGAACGGATTGCCGGCGCGCGCAACGATCTTGCGGATCAGCGAATAGCCGTTGGAATGCGGGCCGCTCGAATCGAGGCCGAGGATGACATCGCCGGCCTTGATCGCATTGCCGTCGATGAGATTCGATTTTTCCACTGCGCCGACGCAGAACCCGGCCAGGTCATATTCGCCGGGCGGATACATGTCCGGCATTTCCGCGGTCTCGCCGCCGATCAGCGCGCAGCCAGCGAGTTCGCAGCCTTTGGCGATACCGCCGATAACGGCCACGGTTGTCGCGACGTCCAGCTTGCCGGTTGCAAAGTAGTCGAGGAAGAACAGTGATTCCGCGCCCTGCACGAGCACGTCGTTGACGCACATCGCGACCAGATCGATGCCGATCGTGTCGTGCCGGTGCAAAGTCTGCGCGAGTTTGAGCTTGGTGCCGACGCCATCGGTGCCGGAGACGAGAACCGGTTCTTTGTAGCGTCCACCAAGTTCAAACAGCGCGCCGAAGCCGCCGAGGCCGGCCATGACTTCCTTGCGGAACGTGCGCGCGACCAGCGGCTTGATGCGCTCGACGACTTCCTCGCCGGCATCGATGTCGACGCCGGCGGCGCGGTAGGTGAGTGCTTCCTTCTCGGCGGACATGGCGCGGATCACGAAATTGGGCCGTACATGATAGACGTTGGCGGCGCAATTCGGCAGACTGGACGCAGATTCACCCAGCCACAGTGGATGTACTCGGGATGGCACCTCGTTCTGCTCTGATGTTCTTTCTGCTTGTGCTGGCGCCGCTGGCGATCGCGGACAGCCCGTACACCGGCCAGGTGCCGGTTGCTTCGCAATCGGAAGCCGACACCGCCGGCGGTCTGTCGGCCGCCTTGGGCCAGGTGCTCGTCAAACTGACAGGCGACAATACCGTACTCGGTCGCCCGGGCGTCGCCAAAGCCGTCGCACAGCCGAACCGCTACGTGCAGCAATACCGCTATGCGCAGGACGTCGCCAGCGATTCCGGCCAGCCGCAAGTACGCTTGACTCTCGTCGCGCAGTTCGATCACGCCGCGATCGACAAACTGCTGGCGGACCTGGGTTTGGCGCGCGGCGCCGCCAGCGTGGACACCGCACCCGCACCCGCCATCGTCGACACCAGCCCGCAGACGTTTCGCGTCTGGATCAGTGGCGTGAATTCTGCGGTCGACTACGCGCGTGCCGTTGGCGCGCTGATGCACAACGACAGTGTGCGCAGCGTGCAGGTCGAGCAGGCGCGCAACGACGGTATGCAGCTGCGCATGGAAGTCAATGGACCGCTGCAGCACCTGCTCGATTCGCTTGGCGACGGTCCGTTACGCGTGCTCAATGCGGCGCCGCCGGTGGCGGGCGTGGACGCCCTGCTCGGCGTTGCGCAGTGACTCGGCATGCCTGACACGATGTGGCGGCATCTGCCCAATGCGCTGACCGGCCTGCGCATGCTGCTGGTCGCGCCACTGGCATGGCTGATCCTGAATCACCGCTACGATGTTGCGCTTGTCGTCGCGGCAGTCGCGGGATTGAGCGACGCACTGGACGGGTACTTCGCCAAGCATTTCGGCTGGCAGAGCTGGCTCGGCGGAATTCTCGATCCGATAGCCGACAAGCTGATGCTGGTGGCGTGTTTCGTCTGCCTCGGTTTGGTCGGCGCGCATCCGGAATGGCTGTCCTGGATCGTGGTCGGGCGCGACGTCGTGATCGTTGCCGGCGCCGTCGCCTATCACAATCTGATCGGCCGCATCAGCGCGCAGCCGACGTTGTTCTCCAAACTCACTACTTGTATACAAATAGCCTATGTGCTCACGCAGCTCGTGGATCTGTCGAGTGCACTGAGCTTGCCGCCGGTGGTGCTGCAGGCATTGATCTGGACAACCGCTATCTGCACGGTTGCGAGCGGCCTGCAGTACATCGTGATCTGGTCGACAAAAGCCGTGAGGGCGCGACGTGCCGGAGACCAAGCATGAGTAACGCACTGCGTTGGCAATTGCTCGCGCTGATCGCGCTGGTCGGTATTGTGCTGTGGCTGCTGGCGCCGGTGCTGACACCATTCGCGATTGCGGCCATGTTCGCCTATCTGTTCGATCCGCTGGTGCTGCGCCTGCAGCGGCTGCGCCTATCGCGTGGCGCGGCGGTCGGTATCGTATCCGTCGCGCTGCTGCTGTTGCTGATCCTCGTGCTGCTGTGGCTCATTCCGTATCTCGAACGCCAATTCAAGATCTTGCTGCAACATCTGCCGGACTGGATCGCCTGGCTGCAGAACGATGCGGTCGGCTGGATCAACGCACGCTTCGGCTTGGATCTGGAAATGCCGGATGCGCAGCAGCTTTCCACAATTTTCCAGGAGCACTGGAAGGAGGCCGGCGGCACTGCGGCGACGGTACTCGCGCAGGTCGGCAAATCCGGCTTCGCGCTGGTTTCGCGCGTCGTGCACCTGGTCGTGGTGCCGGTCGCATTCTTCTATCTGCTGCGTGATTGGGACGCGATGATCGAGCACATCCACAATCTGCTGCCGCGTTCAGTCGAGCCGACCGTGGTGCGGCTCGCACGCGAATCCGATGAAACACTCAGCGGCTTCGTTCGTGGCCAGGTGTCGGTGATGATCGTACTCGGCATCTTCTATGCGATCGCGCTGCTCGTCGTCGGCCTCGACATCGGCCCGCTGATAGGCATCATCGCGGGACTGATCAGCTTCGTGCCGTATCTCGGCGGCATCCTCGGCGTGCTGATGGCGGTGATCGCCGCGCTCGTGCAATACCATGACTGGCTGCGCGTGATCCTCGTGCTGGTCGTGTTCGGCGTGGGCCATGTGCTCGAAGCTTATGTGCTCGTGCCGCGCCTGGTCGGCGAGAAAATCGGGCTGCATCCGCTCGCGGTGATCTTCGCGATTCTCGCGTTCGGTGAACTGTTCGGATTTCTCGGCGTGCTGCTTGCGTTGCCGATCGCCTCGGTCGTCAACGTGCTGCTGCGCTACGCGCTCGCACGCTATCGCGCGAGCGAGCTGTATGCGACGAGCCATGCGCCGGTGCTGATCGTCCCGGAATCGCCGCCGCCGGGCCAGCAATGAGCGGCCAGTTGCCGCTCGCGCTGCGCTGGCCGGCGCAGCAGCGTTTTGATTCTTTTGTTGCCGGCGCGGGCAACGCGACCGCGCTCGCGCTCGCGCGCGAAGCGGCGCACGGTGCAACGGCATGGGTCTATTTTGCGGGACCGGCTGGCAGCGGCAAGTCGCACCTGCTGCTCGCCGCCTGCGCCGAAGCGAGCGCGCGCGATCGGCATGCGCAATACGTGTCGCTCGCGAAGCTTGCGAGCGAGTCGGACGCCGCGATTCGCGCGCTCGGCGGCAGCGATCTGCTCGCGCTAGATGACGTCGGTGCGGTCGCCGGCGACGCACTGGCTGAGCACGCATTGTTCGATCTGTATAATCGTTGCAAAATGGAAAAATCCACTTTGTTGTTTGGCGCCAGCGTGCCGCCCGCACAGCTCGGTTTCGGCTTGCCGGATCTGGTGTCGCGCCTGTCCGCCTGCACACAGGCGACGTTGAAACCGCTTGATGATGGCGCGCGCCGTGAAGCAGTGCGTCAGCGCGCGCAGGCACGCGGCCTCTTTCTCGATGATGCCGTGCTCGACTGGCTGTTCGCGCACACCGCGCGCGATCTCGGCAGCCAGACGCAATTGCTCGAGCACATCGACCGCGCTGCGCTGGCGGCTCAGCGCCGCGTCACCGTGCCGTTTCTGCGCAGCTTGTTGGACGCGAAAACAAAGCACGGGTAACCCTCGCGCTTGATCCAACTGCCGGCGTCAGGGTTGCGTCAGCTGTGCATCGATTGCAGCCAGACGTTGCGGTGTGCCGATGTCGCACCAAGCGCCGCGAAAATGTTCGCCGCTGACTTTCTCGTCGCGCATCGCCGCGCGCAGGATCGGCGCCAGCGGGAATTTTCCCGGCGCTTGTCCGACCAGCAGTTCGGATCGGTACACGCCGATGCCGGCGAATGTCAGCCGCGGTTCGTCCAATACCAGGCCGTGCTGCAGTCCGAAATCGCCGCGCGGGTGGTGCTCGGGATTGTCGACGAGAACGAGATGCGCCAGGCCAGGTGGATCTTGCGGCAATGTGGAAAAATCCAAATCCGTCCAGATGTCGCCATTCACTGCGATGAACGGTTCGGCGCCGAGCAGCGGCAGCGCGCGCAGCATGCCGCCGCCGGTTTCCAGCGGCCGCGGACCTTCGTACGAATAGGCGATGCGCAAACTCCAGCGTGCGCCGTCGCCGAGTGCTGCGGCAAACTGTTCGGCCAGGTGCGAGGTATTGATCACCACGTTGCGCACGCCCGCGTTGCCGAGGTTTTCCAGATGCCACTCAATCAGGCGTTTGCCGCCGGCGCGCAGCAACGGCTTCGGCGTGGTGTCCGTGAGCGGGCGCATGCGCTCGCCGCGGCCGGCGGCGAAGATCAGCGCTTTCATGCGGGACTCAGGAGTCGTGAGTCAGGAATCACAAGGTCACGTGCACCGACGGTGCGTTCGAGCAGATTCGCAAAATCCAGCAGTTCAGGATACGCCCGGGAGACATTCAGCACATAGTCGAGCACACGCGGCAGATCGGCGAGATAGCCCGCCTTGCCATCGCGATACCACAGCCGGCAGAAAATGCCGAGCACCTTGATGTGGCGCTGCAGGCCGATCAGATCGAACCAGCGGCGAAAGGTTGCAGCGTCGATCTGCGCCGCGAAGCGCAGCCGGAATTGTTCCAGCCAGGCCTGGACACGTTCGCCTGGCCAGACGATGTAACAGTCGCGCAGCAGCGAGGCGAGGTCATAAGTTACCGGACCCAGCATGGCACCCTGAAAATCGATGATGCCGGGGTTGTTCGAGGCCGTGATCAACAGGTTGCGGCTGTGGTAATCGCGGTGCATGAAGCGACGCGGCTGCTCGAGCGCGGCGTGAATCAGGAACGTGAATGCAGCTTCGATGACGTCCCATTGTTCGCAACTCGTTGCAAAACCGAGATGACGGCGCAGGAACCATTCCGGCATCAGCTCCATTTCCATGACCATTTGCGCGCGGTCGAACACCGGCAAGCCGGCCGTGTCGACGCCCTGCATGCGCGCGAGCGCATTGCCGGCATCGGTGTACAGAGTATCGGCCGTCGTGTCGTTCAACTCGGGCAGGTAGGTACGCGTGCCGAGGTCTTCCATCAGCACGAATCCGCGTGTGAGATCGGATGCGAGCACGTCTGGCGTGTGTAGGCCGGCGCGATGCAGACGCGCGCCGATATCGAGCCACGGCGCGGTATTTTCCTGATCCGGCGGCGCATCCATGACGATCCAGGTGCTCGCGCCGTCGCTCATGCGCCAGTAGCTGCGGAAACTTGCGTCGGCGGATGCGACCTCGATGCGCAGTGGTCGATGCAGATAATCTGTAGCGAACTGCAGGCGCGCTTGGGCGCGTACGTCGGACATCGCAAATTCCTGTTTCGGCTGGATTTAATTGTAGCCGAGCGCAGGATTTGTTTGACCCGCACGCCCCAAATTAGTACCATATCGGTACGGATTAGGTCAGGCCAGCCATGCTCCGCGTCAGCAAACTCACCGATTACGCCACCGTCATCATGACGGCGCTCGCCGAAAGCAGCGACAGCGTGCTCAGCGCACAGGACGTCGCCGCGCGCGCGCGCCTGGAGCTGCCCACGGTGAGCAAGCTGCTCAAGCAGCTCGGCCATGCCGGATTGGTCGAATCGTTCCGTGGTGTCAACGGCGGCTATCGGCTGGCGCACGAACCGGCGCAGATCACGATCGCGCAGATCGTCACGGCGATGGAAGGCCCGATCGGCATGACCGAATGCAGCGCGCAGGTGGGCCTGTGCGACCACGAGTCGCACTGCGGCGTGCGCGTGAACTGGCAGCGCATCAATCAGGCGATTGCGCACGCGCTGGCCAGCGTCACGCTCGCCGACATGCTCAAGCCCGCGCCGCGCAAGCGCGCCGCGATTCCGCTGCAGGTGGCCTTGACATGAGCGCCGTCGAACGCGAAATTCAAGGTGCGCTGAACCGTCGCTATGACGCCGGTTTTGTCACCGATATCGAAAGCGAAAGTCTGCCCCCGGGCCTGGATGAGGGCATCGTGCGCGCGATCTCCGCGCGCAAGCAAGAACCGGAATGGATGACGCAGTGGCGTCTCGCGGCGTATCGGCACTGGCTGACGATGACGCCGCCGCACTGGGCGAAGCTGCAGATCGCGCCGATCGACTTCCAGGCGATCAGCTACTTTTCGCAGCCAAAGAACCGACCGAAGTCGCTGGCCGACGTCGATCCGAAGCTGCTGGAAACCTACGACAAGCTCGGCGTGCCGCTGCACGAGCGCGCGCGTCTGGCCGGCGTCGCCGTCGATGCGGTGTTCGACTCGGTGTCGGTCGGCACGACGTTCCGCAAGGAACTCGCCGAGGCCGGCGTGATTTTCTGCTCGATGTCCGAGGCGATCCGCGAGCACCCGGATCTCGTGCGCCAGTATCTGGGCAGCGTCGTGCCGACCGGCGACAACTATTTCGCCGCGCTGAACTCCGCGGTGTTTTCCGACGGCAGTTTCGTATTCGTGCCGAGGGGCGTGCGCTGCCCGATGGAGTTGAGCACGTATTTCCGCATCAACGCGCGCGACACCGGCCAGTTCGAGCGCACGCTGCTGATTGCCGAGGAGCGTGCGAGCGTGTCGTATCTGGAAGGCTGCACGGCGCCGATGCGCGACGAAAACCAGTTGCACGCTGCGGTCGTCGAGCTCGTGGCACTGGATGACGCGAATATCAAGTATTCGACGGTACAGAACTGG